>Ga0075474_10001098_pt1 | contig 11111 bp, 8 predicted proteins | sample DEB08_DNA_2_FD_71485 | JGI IMG/M metagenome (GOLD analysis project Ga0075474, IMG submission 71485) | Aqueous microbial communities from the Delaware River and Bay under freshwater to marine salinity gradient to study organic matter... | ecosystem: Environmental > Aquatic > Marine > Coastal ...
CCGGTCCGCCGCCGGAACCCGATTGGTGAGCAACTCAACTCGCAGCGGCCGTTCGCCGTGCAGCACCGTGGGGTCGGCGACGACCAAACCGGCGAGCAGAGACCGCACCCCAACGTGATGCTGCTCGGCGAGCACTTCGGTCGGCGCCATCAGCGCACCCTGATGCCCACCCTGAACCGCCACCAACAAGGCGTTGACCGCGACCAGAGTCTTGCCCGAGCCCACATCGCCCTGCAGAAGCCGGTGCATCGGGTAGGTCCGTTCGAGGTCTCGGTCGATTTCGCTCATCGCCCGTTGCTGTGCCGCGGTCAACGAAAACGGCAGGTTGGCGCGGAACTGGTCGGTGAGCGGACCTTCGGTTCGATGCCCGATCCCTTGCGTGGTGCGTTCGATCAGTCGCTTCCGACGAACCAGTTCCAACTGGACCCTCAACAGTTCGTCAAACACCAACCGGGACCGGGCTCGTTGTTGATCGGCGAAATTCTCGGGTCGGTGAATGGCGTGAAACGCCGACCCCCGGTCGGTCAGAGCGAACTGGCTGCGGATCGACTCGGGAACAGGATCGTCAAACCCCCGGGGGTGGCATCGATTCAGCGCCTCCTGCACTAGGCCCGCGATCTCCCGGGTGGTGAGCCCCGACTTCTCTGACTGCGGGTACACCGGGATGATCCCACCGGTTTGATCACCGACAAGGTCAACCACCGGGGAAGTCATCTGCCGCTTGCCGCGAAACATCTCGCAACGTCCATGCACCAGCACAGTCATCCCTGGTGAAAGCTGGTTCTCGCGCCATTTCTGATTGAAGAACGTCAGCGAAAGCCGCGACTGGTCATTAACAATCACGACCTCGGTGAGGGTTCGCCGCCCCTTGAGGGTACGACTGCTGGCACTGAGGACTTCACCCACCACCGTGGCCTCATCACCCGCCGCCAGTTCGCTGATCGACAATTCCCGTGACCGGTCGAGGTAGCGCCGTGGATAATGCGTCAACAGGTCAAGCACCGACCGGATCTCTAACGCCGCGAGCGCTCGTTGCCGTTTGTCACCGACGCCCCGAAGCCGTTCGACCGGGATCGCGTCAAGTTCGGTCAGTAACAGCGGCGGATCGCCAACCGGCACAGCCGCCCCTACTCCAAACCGAAGTAGTACGGATACAGCGGTTGACCCCCCTGATGAACCTCAACCTCGACCTCGGCGTGGTGTTCGGCCATCCACGTTTCGATGCGCTCAGTGGTGTCGTCATCGGCGTCGGTGCCGGCGATGACGGTCAACAGCTCGTGATCGTGGGTAACCAGTCGATCAAGGAGTTCGATCGCCGCGTCGGCGGTGGTGGGTTGAACACCAACGATCCCGTCGCGACTAATCCCGAGCCAATCCCCCACCGCGATCGGCCCGGCCGACGACGACGATTCCCGAACCGCCTGAGTGACTTCACCGGTGACGACCGCGTCGGCGGTGTCGGTCATGTTTGCCACGTTGACCTCCGCCGATGACTGCGGGTCATAGGACATCAGGCAGGCCAGCGCTTCGGCGATCCCCCGAGTCGGCACCACCCGCACCGCTCGCTCGGTTTGACCGTCAACCTGTTCGGCCACCGGAATGATGTTCTTGTTGTTGGGGAGGATGATGACTTCATCCGCGGAGACAGATTCGACGGCCTTAACCAGATCGGCGGTCGACGGGTTCATCGACTGACCCCCGGTCACCACCGCATGGACCCCCATCGAACGGAAGATCGAGACCACACCGTCACCCACACCCACCGCCACGACTGCGGTGGGGACATGATCCATTTCCACCGGTTCGTCACCGATTTCCGCCGCCACCCACGCCTGCTCTTCGAGTTCTTCGAGAAGATCCGTGACCCGGATCTTGTGAGGTCGACCCACTGCGATCCCGCATTCGATCGCGGCCCCGATGTCGTCGCAGTGGATGTGGCAGTTGAACAAGCCGTCCCCACCAACCACCACGATCGAATCTCCGACCTCGGCCCATGCCTGCTTGAACCCGGCAATGGTTTCGTCGGGGGCGTCGAGCAGGAACATCACTTCGTAGCGCAGGTCAGCGATCGACGGTTCGTGATGCTCGCCGCTGGGTCGAGTGGCTTCAACCGGTGGTGCAACCAGGGCAGGTTCAGGAAGAGCTCGCCCGTCGATCACGTGCAACGCAGCATCGAGGAACAGCAGATAGCCACTTCCCCCCGCATCAACCACTCCAGCGTCGGCCAGAACCTTCAACAAGGTCGGGGTACGAGCAAGCGATGCTTGGGCTTCGGTCCGGGCCGCTTCGGCGACCGTCAACAGATCGCTGGAGTGTTCCGCGGCCGCCATCGCAGCTTCACCGGCCTCGCGGGCCACCGTAAGGATCGTGCCTTCGACCGGGTTGCCGACCGCCCCGTAGGCGCCTTCGGCGGCCGCGTGGAGGGCTCCGGCCAGAACCGCACCATCGATGGTCTCTGCTTGGGAAACCACCCCGGAGAACCCTCGAAGGATCTGCGACATGATGACGCCACTGTTGCCTCGGGCTCCCATCAGCGAACCGTGCGCGATCGCCGCGCAGAGCGAACGCATATCTTCATCAGCCCCCGCGCATTCCTCCACTACCGAACGCAGGGTCAACGACATGTTGGTTCCCGTGTCACCATCGGGAACCGGGTAGACGTTCAAGTTGTTGATCGACTCGCGGTGAGCAACGAGGGCATCAGAAAATGCCGTGATCAGGCGTTGAAGGTCTGCGGCATCAAGCATCAGAAGGGGCACGGCGCTAAATGGTACTGGCGCTGGCGTCGTCGGGCGGTACCCGGCGCGGCTACGCTGCCAATCATGCAGGGAGTGATCAAGAGTTACGACCCCGGAACCGGCGACGGTGTCCTGATCAACGAAAGCGATCTTTGCGAGATTGACCTTGCCGAAGGCGCCCTCGAAGGGTCGCTTTTTCGGATGCTCCGTCAAGGCCAGCGCGTGAACTTCGACCTTGACGAAGCTGGCCGAGCCACCGCTTTGCGCATCGGCTCCGAAGCCGACATGAGCACCCCCGACCTGTAACCGGAACCTTCGGGCCTTCAGGCCCTGGCGAGCCCAGAGATGCCGCTGAAACCTTTTATCTGTTTTGGCGATGACAGCTATCGTCAAGTCGCACGGTCAGGATCTCCCGCTATTGGTCGCCAGCTTCTATCGTTCGCGCAACGTTGGTCGCCCCGCCCAGTGCTTAGACTGCCGGATGTGCCACCGCTAGACGCACTACCAGCACGGGAGCAGGCCTGATGACAGCAGCGGACGAAGTCACCGAACAACTGGCCAACCGCTTTGGTCTCACCGGCGTGGAGTTGCGGTTCGGACTTACGCAAGAAGAACTGTTTCACGAGGCGATCGCCAACGATCGCGGTCGGGTAACCGTTGGAGGTCCGAGCGATGCCCAGAAGGCATTCCCGACCTCGTTGGGAGTTGACGGACCCCTCGTCTACTACTCGGATCCCGAATGCACCGGCCGGCCGGTCCAAGACACGTTCTGCGTTGACCGCCCGTCATCCACCGACAAGGTCTGGTGGAAGTCGGGGTTTGCCCGCTTCGATCCTGATGCTTTCGACGCGCTGCTCCCCCGGGTCATCGAACACCTCAATGCGTCGCAACGCCACCTTTACGTCACCGACGTTTTTTGCGGCTGGGATCCGACGTTCGCCGAGCCCTACCGGTTTGTCGGCGAGTTCGCCACCCATGCCTACTTCTGCAACATCATGTTCCCCAAGAACGTTCGCGACGATGCCGACCGGGCCGACTCGGGGTGGACGCTGATCAACGTTCCGTCGTTTGAGTGCCAGCCGGAACGGGACGGCACCCGCAGCAACCGGGCCGTGATCGTCGACCTCAAAACCCGGGTCGGGCTGGTGTTGGGTCCCGCCGACTACTGCGGTGTCAACAAAAAGACGATGTTCACGATCATGAACTACGTGCTGCCCGAGCGCGGTCAGTTATCTATGCACTGCTCGGCCAACGTGGGCCCGCGCGGCGACACCGCCATCCTGTTCGGACTGTCCGGAACCGGCAAGACCACCCTGTCGGCCGACCCCAATCGGGAACTCATCGGCGACGACGAACACGTCTGGACCGACGGCGGCATCTCCAATTTTGAAGATGGCTGCTACGCCAAACTCATCGATCTCGACAAAGCCGCCGAACCGGTCATCGCCAGTGCCCTTTCCCAACCGGGAACCTTGATCGAAAACGTGCCCCCGCTGCCTGGCAAAGCGATCGAACAAACCGACCCGCAGGAATTTGATTTGTCCGACGGTTCGGTCACCGAAAACACCCGGTTCGCCTACCCGCTCGACGTCAACCCCAACGTCCGCGAAGGTGCGACGGGTCCCCATCCCGAAACGATCGTGTTGCTCACCGCCGATGCGTTCGGGGTACTACCGCCAGTTTCGATCCTTGACCAGAACGAAACGATGTATCACTTCGTAACCGGGTTCACCTCCAAGTTGGCCGGAACCGAAGTCGGTGTCACCGAACCAGAACCTTCCTTCTCCTCATGTTTCGGTGCGGCCTTCATGTCTCAGAAGCCTCGGGTCTACGCCGAGCTGCTGGCCGAGCGAATGGCCGAAAACAACACCCGCTGCATCCTGCTCAACACCGGCTGGACTGGTGGCCCGTACGGCACCGGTCGTCGCATGTCGCTTCGTGACACTCGAGCCCTGTTGGAAGCGGCGATCAACGGCGAATTCGACCATGCCGAACTCACGGTTGAACCCACGCTTGGTTTGCGGATCCCGAAAACCTGCGCCGCAGTGGACGACTCGATCCTCAACCCCCGCAGCACCTGGGATGACCCTGAGGCCTACGACGAGGCGGCTGCTCGCCTACGTCGCCTGTTCCAGAAGAACTACGAGGACCAGAGCTACGCCTCGCTCGGTATCGAAGCGGCAATGTAACGGCGGGCCGCTGACGTGGCCCTAGACCAACTGAAACGCTCGTAGCCCGAGACCCATCAGCCAGAGACTACCGAGCCCATACAGCAGGTACGGACGGTCGCGCATCTCGTTTCGGTAAGCGAACAACATGCCGATAGAGATGAACGCCGCGAACCCGTAGAGCTGATGTCGGCCGGCTGGTGCGTCGGTGGCGAGATGCAGTTGAACCCCAAGCAATACCTGAACCACGATCACGGCCTGAGCCGCACCGACCGCCGGCCACATCAAGCGGTGGCGGAGCGTCGGAACGAAATGGGCGGCCAGCACCCAGAGTCCGACGCCGGCGTTGGACACCACCATCACCCACGCCACCACGGCATGCATGTCTCGGACCACGGGCGTTACTCCGAACCCACAAACAAATCCGTGCGGTACGGTTCGCCGGGTACGTGGCTACCACGATGGACATACCATTCGGTGCCAAACGCGGCGGTGAAACGATCGTTGGGAAGCGTCAAGAACATCGAGTCTTCACCGATCTGAGAACGGTGCGCCGCCATGGCTTGACGCTTGATGTCCACCACCGACGACACATCCACCGCATGGGTGATCTCAGCAGCCGGAGTTCCCAACTCCAACTCGGCGAACTCCGCTCGTTGCTGCTCCCGCTGGTCATCGTCACCATCACCCCAGGCCGGATCGGCGACCAACGCCGCCATCCGTTCGCGATGCATGGTCGATTCGAACACTTCAACTCCGTCGACCAACGCCGCGGCCCGTATCCCGACCTGATGAACCTGCACATGATCAGGATGGTGGTAGCCACCGATCGCGTCGTAGATCGTCAGGACATCAGCCTTTTCGTCACGAAGAATGTCGGCAAGCTTCTGGGCGGCCTCATCGACATCTGCCTGCCAGAAACACCTCGGGTCGTCGTTGGTTGACTCACCTTGCATGCCAGAGTCGCGGTAGCCAAGGAACACCAAGCGGTCAACTCCGAGCACCGCGGCGGCCGCTTCGGTTTCTCGCCGGCGCACATCGGCCAAAGTCTCTCCCTCAGGGATGTGGACCGGATCGGCTTCTCCGACGGCACCATCGGTGGCACAGACCAGCACCACCCGGTGGCCAGCTTTGGCTGCCAGCACCATGGTCCCTCCGGTGGCGATCGCTTCGTCATCGGGATGAGCGTGAACAAAGACCGCGGTGGCCATCAGGCAATCGCTCCCTGAGCCCGCAACGAGCCGATCTCCTCGGCAGTGAAACCGGCTTCGGTCAGCAGTTCGTCGGTGTGTTGTCCGGCGTGAGCCGGGGGTCGCTGGATGCTGCTGTCGGTCCGACTGAACCGGGGTGCCGGGCGGGGCTGGACGACACCGGCGACTTCGGTGAACGTCCCCCGAGCCACATTGTGGGGATGCGACGGCGCCTCGGCCATCGACAGCACCGGAGCGAAACAGATGTCGGTGTGCTCCATCAACTCACACCATTCATCTCGAGTTCGAGTCAGGAACAGCTCACGAAGTTCTGCTTTGAGTTCCGGCCACGCCGAGCGGCTCATTTGCTGATCCCAACGGCTGTCGGTCAGACCTAACGTCTCCCGGAGTTGGGCATAAAACTGTGGTTCGATCGACCCGATCGAAAGGTACGTCCCGTCCGCGGTTTCGTACACGTCGTAGAAATGCGCACCGGTATCAAGCAGGTTGGTTCCCCGCTCGTCATCCCAAACTCCCATGGCTCGAAAGCCGTGAAAGAACGTCATCAAGGTTGCTGCCCCGTCGACCATCGCCGCGTCAACGACCTGACCCGTTCCTGAGCCCCGGCTCTCGATGATGGCGCAAACCACCCCGAAGGCCAGCATCATGCCACCCCCTCCGAAATCGCCGACCAGGTTCAGCGGAGGCACCGGTGCTTCCCCTTTGCGGCCCATCGGTTCGAGCGCTCCCGCCAGCGAGATGTAGTTGATGTCGTGCCCAGCTGCGTGGGCGTACGGGCCGTCCTGACCCCACCCGGTCATCCGGCCGTACACCAGACGCGGGTTGCGAGCCATGCAGTCCTCAGGACCGAGCCCAAGTCGCTCGGTCACTCCCGGTCGAAACCCTTCGATCAACGCATCGGCGCTTTCCACCAACCGCATCACGGTCTCCAACCCGTCTGGCGATTTGAGATCAACCCCAATCGACCGGCGACCTCGGTTCATGATGTCAGCCGGGGGCGACTGGGGATCACCGCCGTAGACCGACCCCGCCCGGTCAACCCGAATGACATCGGCCCCCATGTCTGAAAGCATCATGGCCGCGAACGGACCTGGCCCGATCCCCGCTAGTTCAATCACCCGAACACCAGCCAACGGTCCCACGAAGTTCCTCCTTATTGACACACCAACTGACGGCGACCCTACCCCCGTCCGGTGCTGGGGGTGAAGTGCTGCCGGCAGGTGTTCAGTCGGCGTAGGTCGCCGCGGTCCGGCGGGTGATGGCTTCGATCAACGGCGGCCACACTTGCGCCACGAAATCATGCGACATGCCTTCGATCTCGAGATATTCGGCCCCGGCGATAAGTTCCGCTGTTCGGCGACCGTGGGCGACCGGAAGCAGGGTGTCGTTCTCACCGTGAACGACCAACGCCGGAACGTTCAACTCGCGAAGCCCCGGTACCCGGTCAGGGCTGCGCAGACCCGCGTCGAATTGGCGAAGGCCCCCGCCGGGAATCCACGAACGCTCGTAGAGCGCTCGGAAATAGGCAGCCATCGCTTCTCGATCGAACCAGTCCGGGTTGGCCCACAGCAGGCGAGCCGCCAGGTCGGCTTCGACTTGTTCCTCGATGGTATCCTTCGGCTGCATGACCAACGCCTCCACCACCTCGGGTGACGCACCGGGAAGGTCGGGTTCTCCGGTCGAGGACGCCAGCGACACCAGGAGCCGAACCCGTTCCGGATGGTCGATCGCCAGCTGTTGAGCGATCATCCCTCCGAGGGAAAGCCCCAGCACGACGGCATCGTCTTGGCCGACCGCATCAAGCACCGCCACCGTGTCATTGGCCATGTCGACCAGTGTGTAATCGGCGTCATCATCCATAGCCGAAGACAGTCCCGCATCCCGGTTGTCCATACGAATCACGAAGAAACCTCGATCGACGAGGGCCAGACAGAACGCTTCGGGATAGACCAGCAACTGGTTGCCCATCCCCGGAAGGCAAATAATCCCCGGATCGTCTGCAACCCCGAACGTCTCGTAATAAAGCTGAACCGAACCATGTGCTGCATAGGGCATGGCCGCACACTAGGTTCTCTGCGGTGAAGATTCAGGATCGCCGGTTCTCCCGCCTCAGCACCAAACAGTTGCATGAGATTCTTCGGCTTCGTATCGACGTGTTCGTGGTTGAGCAGACCTGCGCCTATCGAGAACTTGACGGTCGAGATACCGAACCGGAAACCCGTCACATCTGGATCGACGACGACCACGGGGTCCGGTCCTACCTGCGGTTGCTCGACGACGGCGAGACCCGAACCATCGGCCGAGTCGCGACCCGCGTCGATGCTCGATCCGATGGACTGGCCAGCGCGCTGATCGACTACGTGCTGGAACGCAGCACCGGACCCTGGACGCTCAACGCCCAAACCCAGCTCGTTGGTTGGTATCTCGAACGCGGGTTCGTCACCGATGGCGAAGCGTTCGTCGAAGACGGCATTGCTCATCAACCGATGCGTCGAGACAACGAACGCTCCGATGGGGCGAACCGAATCGCTACAACCGAATGATCCGCTCCGGGTCGATCACCAACCCGACCCGATCGCCGACCGTTGGCGGCTCTTGGCGAAGCAGAAAACGCAACTGCTGACCTTCGTCGGTGCGAACCCACACCTCCGCGGCCACCCCCCGGAACACCACCCGTTCCACCGTCACCCAGCGATCGGCGCCTGCTTGGCCGACAGCAGCATCGTCGGTAGCTACGGTGAACGTCGCGGCGTCGCTTCGCCACACCTCCGGACGGCCATCCACCTTCACCACGTTTCGATGACCGAGCACATCGGCGACCTCAAGTGAAACCGGCCGAGCCCAGACTTCGGCGGGGGGCCCGACCTGGAGGAGGCGGCCGTCGACCATCACCCCGATCCGGTCACCGAGCGCGAACGCTTCGTCTTGGTCGTGGGTGACGTGGATCGCCGCGGTTCTGGTCGCGGCAAGCACCTCAGGAAGTTCATCGATGAGGCGTTCGCGAAGCGACCGGTCGAGCGACCCCAACGGTTCGTCGAGCAGAACCACCCGCGGCCCCGGCGCCAACGTGCGGGCCAGCGCCACCCGCTGCGCTTCACCACCAGACAACGTTGCGATGGCTCGGCTGCCGTACCCGGCAAGTCCAACCAACTCCAGCAGTTCAGCGACTCGTTGTCGTTGGCGGGCCGCTTCCCAGCGTTGCATGCGCAGGCCAAACGCCACGTTGCCGGCAACGTCTCGATGTTCGAACAAGGCATGGTCTTGAAACATCAACCCGATCGGCCGCTGGTCGGGAGCAACCGAATCGATCCGGCGACCATCGAGCATCACCGTGCCGCCAGCCAGCGGTTCCAACCCCGCTACGGCTCGCAGCAACGAAGACTTTCCGCATCCGCTGGGGCCGACCAACGCCAGACATTCGCCGGCCTCCAAGGTCAGATCAACCCGGTCTACCGCCCGGGTCGAACCGTAACGAACGACAACTTCGGAAAGCACCAACATCAGAACGTTCCTCTCCGGTTTGATGACCCCAACTCGAGCAGCAACACCGCGAACGCTGCGAGTCCCATCAGCACCACCGAAAGGGCCATGGCCTGACCACGAAGCAGGTCGCCGGGGGAGGTCAGTAGACGAAACAACGCCACCGGTGCGGTGATCTGGTCGGGTTGACGAGGCAGAAACGCGGTGGCACCAAATTCACCCAGCGACACCGCGAACGCGAACCCGACTCCAACCATCAACCCTCGAGCGCCGATCGGAAGATCGATTTCTCGCCACACTCGCGATGGTGGTGCGCCGAGCACCGCTGCAGCTTCTCGCATCGCCGGGTTGATCGAGCGCAACACCGGCACCAGCGAACGAACCACAAACGGCACCCCGATCAGGGCATGGGCGACGGGAACGATCCACCAGGTCGTCCGCCAATCAACCGGTGGCCGGTCGAGCGCGATCAGGATACCGAACCCGACCGTCACCGCCGAAGTTCCCAGCGGAAGGGTCAACCCCAGATCGAACAGATGCGACACGCCCCGACGTCCGTGGACCACAACCAGCGACGCGCAGAGTCCGACCAGACCCGCAACGGCGGCGGCCACCACCGCCACCGTCAACGAGTTGCCCACTGCGGTCAACGCCGGAGCTGGCAGCTGAGAGATGCGCTCGGCGAGAGCTACATAATTGCCAAACCCATACCCGCGACCTTCGGCCAAGCTACGTTCGACCAGCACCGAGATCGGACCGCCGAGCAACACCAGCGCGACGATGGCATTCCCGACCGGCCAGAGCAACGAACCTGATCGGGCCGCTCGCTGAGCTGGACGGGAATGCACCGGCCGTCGCCGCTCCAACCGGTTGGCGACGATCACCATGGCCAGCACCGCCAACAACTGCACCGACGCCAGCGCTGCCGCCGTCGGCAGGTCGGCGCGGGTCACGGCATACCGATAGATCTCGGTTTCCAACGTTGACCGACGTGGGCCCCCCAGCACCAGCACCACGCCGAACGAAGTAAACGAAAACAGGAACACAATCGCCGACGCCGCGGCAATAGCCGGGCGCAACCGAGGCAGGGTCACTTCTCGGAAGGCTTGCCAGCGGCGAGCCCCAAGCACCCGCGCCGCATCCTCAACCCGATCGTCGAGTCCAGCCCAGAAACTCCCGACGGTGCGCACCACCACCGCGTAGTTAAAGAACACGTGGGCGGCCAGCACCACCCAGACACTGTGGCGCAACGTAACCGGGCCGTCGTCGAGCCCGGTCACCGTCAGCACTTCACGAAACGCACCGGCCACCACCACGGTAGGTAGGACAAACGGGACCGTGACCACTGCCCGCACGAGGCGCTGCCGACGACTCGACAAACGCGACACCACCGCCGCTGCGGGCAAGCCAACCCCAAGGGTCAGCACCGTGCTGGCCAACGCTTGCCAAAAAGTGAACCAGCCCACGCTTCGGAGACGAGACGAACTCACCACGTCGCGCAGCGCCTCCGCCTG
>Ga0075474_10001108_pt1 | contig 11037 bp, 11 predicted proteins | sample DEB08_DNA_2_FD_71485 | JGI IMG/M metagenome (GOLD analysis project Ga0075474, IMG submission 71485) | Aqueous microbial communities from the Delaware River and Bay under freshwater to marine salinity gradient to study organic matter... | ecosystem: Environmental > Aquatic > Marine > Coastal ...
ACAGCGGGAACGGTGATCTCACCGTGAGAGCCGAATACGAGATCGAACCCTGGATCACGGTGGTCGCCGGTGCCCCGACAACCACCCCCGACGGCGCATTGATCGATGTCCTCGATATCGACGATGCATTTCGCGCCTGTAGGAACGGTGAACCGTTCTCCCCACACGACTGGAACGTCGATGCCGTCCTCGACGTCGATGACATCGGGATCACCGCCCAGGTAGCCGTCGAGCCGGAGACCCGAGTGATCGCGCGGATCGACTTCGATGGAACAACGTCAGTTCTCACTCCGGATAGTCACTGGTCAGCGGGTACCGTGAACGGCGATGTCACTGTTATTGCAAGCACCTCCGCGGAGCAGGCACGCGCTTCGCTGACGATCAACGACCCACAAACTTCGGTGTCCATCTCCTCCCAGGCCGAGGAACCGGCCATCGCTCCTCATCCTCGCCTGTTTCGCGTCGGCGATCAGAACCTGAGTGCCGCAATGCTCCTACCGTCCACGCACGAAACCGGCATGTCGTGGCCAGTCATCTGCAGCCCCTACGGCGGACCGCACGCGCAACGCGCTATCGCGGCAGGTGGCGCCTACCTCACCGAACAATGGCTCGCCGATCAAGGGTTCGCCGTGGTGATCATCGACGGCCGCGGAACACCAGGCCGCGGACCTTCGTGGGAGTACGCCGTCCATCATGACCTCGCGGGACCCGTACTCGACGATCAAGTAGACGGCCTGCTCGCTCTCGCCGAGATAGAGCCTGCGCTCGACCTTTCGCGCGTAGGCATCCGCGGGTGGTCCTTCGGTGGCTATCTCGCCGCTCTTGCGGTCCTCGATCGACCCGATGTCTTCCACGCAGCGGTTGCCGGGGCACCGGTGACCGAATGGCGCCTCTACGACACCGCCTATACCGAGCGTTACCTCGGAAATCCCAACGACGACGACGCTCCGTACGAGGCCACCTCGCTACTGAACCGTGCGGCACAACTCGACCGCCCGCTTCTACTCATCCATGGTCTCGCCGATGACAACGTTCTCGCGGCGCACACGCTCCAGATGTCCAGCGCACTACTCGCAGCAGGGCGCCAGCACAACGTCCTTCCGCTCAGCGGCGTCACGCACATGACACCACAGGAAGTGGTAGCCGAGAACTTGCTCCTCACCGAAGTGGAGTTCTTCCGTACCCACCTGGGCTAGTTCATCCCTCTGCGGGGTGCGAACTACTTGCGCTTGCGGCTCGCCTTGACGCGTTCGGTGACGTCAAGAAGGACCTTGCGCATACGAACCGCCGACGGCGTCACTTCGACGCACTCGTCTTCGCGACAGAACTCCAGGGCCTGCTCTAGGGACAGCTCGCGGTGCGGAATGAGCGGCACCAGAACCTCACCGGTGCTCGACCGCATGTTGGTGAGTTTCTTCTCCTTGGTCGGGTTCACATCCATGTCGTCGGATCGAGAGTTCTCTCCGACGATCATGCCTTCGTAGACCTCGGTGCCTGGACCGACGAACATGGTTCCGCGCTCCTGAAGGTTGGCGAGAGCGAAGCCGGTGGTCTGACCGCTGCGGTCGGCCACGAGCGATCCCGTGGGCCGCGTCCGCAATTCTCCGTACCACGGCTCGTAACGATCGAAGACGTGGTGGAGCAGACCAGTTCCTCGTGTCTCGGTGAGGAACTCGGTGCGAAAGCCGATCAGGCCGCGAGCCGGAACCAGGTAGTCCATCCGCACCCAACCCGATCCATGGTTGACCATCTGCTCGAGTCGACCCTTGCGAAGCGCCATCAGTTGGGTCACGACGCCGAGGTAGTCCTCGGGAACGTCGATGGTCAAGCGCTCTACCGGCTCGTGCACCTTGCCATCGATGCTTCGGGTGACAACCTGCGGCTTGCCAACAGTGATTTCGAATCCTTCACGGCGCATGAGTTCCACGAGGATCGCCAACTGCAGTTCACCGCGCCCTTGGACCTCCCAGGTGTCGGGACGTTCGGTGGGCTCGACGCGGATGGAGACGTTGCCGATCGTCTCGGCGTCGAGCCGCGACTTCACCATCGGTGCCGTCAACTTCGTCCCGCCGCTGCGACCGGCCAACGGAGACGTATTGATACCGATCGTCATCGAGATCGACGGCTCATCGACGATAATCACCGGCAGTTGCTTCGGATCCTCCAGATCTCCGAGGGTCTCCCCAATCGTGATGTCCGGGATGCCGGCCACGGCGATGATGTCGCCCGCGGCCGCTTCCTCGACGGGAACCCGGTCGAGCGCTTCGGTCATCAGCAGCTCAACGACCTTGGCTTTGTCCACACCGCCGTCACGCCGGATCCAGGCCACCTGCTGACCCTTGCGGATCGTGCCTTCGTGTACTCGACACAGAGCTAAGCGTCCGAGGTAGGGAGAAGCGTCGAGGTTCGTGACGTGTGCCTGGAGCGGGGCACCCTCGGTATAGGAGGGAGCTGGGATAGTCGACAGCAGCGTCGCGAACAACGGCTCGAGATTCTCCGAATCCGGCTGACCGCCATCAGCGGGCATCGTCGTGGATGCCCGACCGGCGATCGCACTGGTGTAGATGATCGGGAAATCGATTTGGGAATCGTCGGCGTCCAGATCGAGGAAGAGTTCGTAGACCTCGTCCACCACTTCCTTGATCCGAGCGTCACTGCGATCCACTTTGTTGATCACCAAGACGACAGGCAGTCGCTTCGCCAACGCCTTGCGCAGAACGAACCGGGTCTGCGGCAGCGGTCCCTCGGATGCATCGACGAGCAGCACCACCCCATCGACCATCTCCAAACCGCGTTCCACTTCGCCACCAAAGTCGGCGTGACCCGGGGTGTCGATGATGTTGAAGGTGACGCCGCCTTCGGGAGCGGACGGCCCCAGGTACCGCACCGATGTGTTCTTGGCGAGGATCGTGATGCCCTTCTCGCGCTCGAGATCCATGGAGTCCATGACCCGCTCGGCAACATCCTGGTTCTCCCGGAATGCGCCGGATTGCCACAGCATCGCGTCTACGAGCGTGGTCTTGCCGTGGTCGACGTGAGCGATGATGGCGATGTTTCGGAGGTCTTGTCTCTGGGGCACCTGCGAACAGTAGACGCAGCCTCCGTTCATCAGGTCAGCAGAGGCAGTACCCGGGTCTCGAAGAGCGGCGCGAGGTCATCGCGTGCTCCGTCGTAGGGGATGTCGAGCCAGAGCAATTCGGCAATCTCGCCCGAAGCCTGAGCGCCCGCGACGGGCGGATGGGCGAATATGTGACCGGTGACCGACAACCCTGGCTCATTCGCGGCATCCGCGGTAAAAACACCGAGTTCGGTTACCGCCGCCGGATCAAGGAGAACTCCAAGTTCCTCCGCACTCTCCCGGCATATCGCCTGCAACGGCGATTCACCCTCCTCGAGCTTCCCACCGGGCAGCATGAATCGCGAGGTTCCCGCCTTGCGCACCAGCAGCACCCGACCGTCGGCGTCACGGAGCACCACTGCGGACACCACGAGATCGGCCATGGGAGCAGTTCACCATGAGAGGCTGCCCGCATGTCCGCGACGCTCACCACCATCGGGCGCCTGGCTCTTGCCGTTGTCCTCATCGTGGCCGGCTTCGGTCACTTCACCAGTGCTGAGGCATTCCTGGCGCAGGTTCCTCCGTGGATGCCGGCCCCGGAGGCCGTCGTCGCCGTATCCGGTGTGGTCGAACTGATCCTGGGAACGGCGCTGATCGTCATGCCCCGCCGCTGGAGGCCCACCACCGGCTGGATAGTGGCCGGATTCTTCGTGGTCATCTTTCCGGGCAACATCTCGCAGTTCGTGACCGGAACCGATGCATTTGGACTCGACAGCGACCTCGCTCGCTTCATCCGCCTGCTGTTCCAGCCACTCCTCGTGGTGTGGGCGGTGTGGTGCACGGGAGCCTGGTCAGCATGGTCAGCCCGAAGAAACAAGCGGGGCGCTATCAGGTAACAGTGAGGAACCGCTCAAGGGAATCGAAGTAGCTCTCCATTCCCTCCTGAGCACGCGCTGCCTCGCCCTCCGGCAACTCGCCGAACTGGCTGAACTTCACCCAACTGCGCATTCCTCGGTTGTCGAACTCAATGCGTACGAGGTGGTGTTCCGCTGATTCGTCTCGCGCCTCGAACTCTTCACGTGACTGCGTGTAGTGCATCGTGTGGTCGATACGAGCGTGTGGAACGACGGCCGTGTACGACCCGTAGAAGTAGGCGACGAATCCGTACTCCGGAACGTCCACAGCCACACTCCACGCACCGCCGTCGATCGGATTGGACGCCACGGATCCGGGAACACACGACAGATCAGTCGGGTGGTACCAGGCCTCCAGCGCCGTCGCATCGACCCAGGCATCCCAAAGGACCTCGACTGGAATGTCGAATTCGCGCTCCACGGAATATAGGAAGTTGTCCATCTTCGTCCTCACTTGTGTCGACTACAGGCCATTGTCTTTGCGGTAAACAGCGACGACGGCATTAGCGTGACCGTGGCCCATTCCCATGTCCTTCAGATAGGTCACCTGCTCCATGTGTTTGGCGTCGCGAACCGCGTCGAGTTGCTCCATCCAATACGAAACCGGATGGCCATACTTCTTTTCGATGGACGGGAAATAGGAGGCCGGTCCGGTCACCTTCTCAGCCACGTTAGCTCCCTCATGTCGCGCTCTGACTAGACGTTGAAGCGGAACTCCACGACGTCGCCGTCAACCATCACGTAGTCCTTGCCCTCCATGCGAACCTTGCCACGGGACTTGGCTTCGGCCATCGAACCGGCATCGGTCAGTTCGTCGAAGGACACAACTTCGGCTTTGATGAAGCCCTTCTGAAAGTCGGTGTGGATCACTCCCGCCGCTTCCGGTGCCGTCGCACCCTTGGGGATCGTCCACGCGCGTGCCTCTTTCGGACCTGCGGTGAGATAGGTCTGCAGTCCCAGGGTGTCGAAGCCGACCCGGGCCAGAGCATCGAGACCCGATTCGTCTTGGCCCACCGACTGCAGAAGTTCCAGCGCCTCCTCCTCGGGAAGTTCAACCAACTCGGCTTCCACCTTCGCGTCGAGGAACACCGCCTCGGCCGGTGCAACAAGATCGCGCATCGTCGACTTGAATCCTTCGTCGACCAGTTGTTCCTCATCGCAGTTGACGACGTAGAGGAATGGCTTTGCTGTCAGCAGGAACAGTTCTCTGATCGGCTCGGAATCGAAACCCGAACTGAACAGAGTCTTTCCTGAGTTGAGAATCTCCGCCGCCTGCTCTGCTGCTGCAAGCATCGGCGCCTTCGACTTGTCGTTGCGGGCTTCCTTCGTCAGTCGCGGAATCGCGTTCTCGAGTGTTTGCAGATCGGCGAGGATCAACTCGGTGTTGATCGTCTCCATGTCTTCCGCCGGCGAGACGCGTCCTTCCACGTGGACAACGTCGTCGTCGTGGAAAGCCCGGAGAACCTGACAGATGGCATTGGATTCCCGAATGTTGGCGAGGAACTTGTTGCCTAGGCCCGCTCCTTCGGATGCACCCTTAACGATGCCGGCGATATCGACGAAGGTCACCGTCGCCGGGATGATCTCAGCCGACCCGAAGATCTCGGCCAGTGTCCCGAGCCGTGAATCCGGCACCCCGACAACACCGGTGTTGGGCTCGATCGTTGCGAATGGGTAGTTGGCCGCGAGGACGTCGTTCTTCGTCAACGCATTGAACAAAGTCGACTTGCCGACGTTCGGGAGACCGACGATTCCGATAGTGAGAGCCACAGCCGGCGAGTCTAGGAGTGACCACTCGGGTGGGGCTGACTGGCCGTTCGGCGGTGACGCTCTGGCCGTTCGGCAGTGACGTAGCGGCCGTTCGGCAGTGACGGGGTGGCCGTTCGCGGGGAGGTTTGGGGTGTGAGGTCAACGAGATTGTGAGCGCAGGCCGATAACGTGGGCGACTGTGAGCGACGAAAATGGAGCGCGCGGGGACGACGACGTCACCCCCGATGAGTTTGCGCACCTGTTTCGCCCGGATGAGGAGGGCTCGGCGCCCGCCCAGGGAGCCCGGTCCTTCGCACCGGAGCCGGTCGCCGAAGACGACCCCTGGGAACCACTCATCCCACTCCCCGAAGCCGTAGTCCCGCACCGCATCGCCGATCCCCCGCTCCCGCCTCCCGTTGTTGAGCAAGAAGTCGTTGAGCCAGAGGAGTCCGACGAGGTTGTGGTCGCGATAGCCGATGACGCGCCTGACAGTGAACCGGCCCCGCAGTCGCCCAAGCAAGCACCGGAAGGAAGCCGCCTGTTCCGCAGCCGAGGTGCACCTGAACGCGACGACGCCATCACCGCCGTTGGATCCATGCAGGCTCGGCGCCTGCGCACGATGTCACGAGGTGACGAACCGGCTCCCGAGGTCGACAGCCCGAATGCAGCCCCGCTGGCAACCCCGACGTGGAACGACGACGACCTCGAACCGATCATCGCCGAAGCGGTTCCGCAACCGTCTCTGGATCCGCCGCTTCCCGTGGCCTCAAGTGGCGAGCCCGCGCCTGCGCTCCAGGTCATGTCCCGGCCCGCACCGCCGGCTGCACCGCCACAACCGTCGGCAAGCGAACGCAGACGCGATAGGGAACGTCCCAACATCGCGTCCAGCGGATCATTGACGGCCCTCGGGGTCTACGCAGTGACAATCGGCGTGACCGTCATCTTGGCGTTCGGCGAGACGCTGTTCTTCGGAGGCGAGCCAGGACTCATTACCGGTATCGGGCTCGTAGCCGTGTCGATAGTCGCTGCGTTCGTTGTCCGCACTCGAGACGGTCTGCATGCAATCTTTGCTCCACCGATCGCATTCCTGGTCGCAGCGTTGACCGCAGGTCAGGTGGAAGTGAACGCCACCGACGTGTCTAATCGCGCCGTTGTCGTTTTCTTCTTGCTAGGCAATAACTGGCCGTGGATCATCGGAGCCACGGCCGCCGCTTTGGTGATTGTCGCGCTACGACGACGCGTTGGCTGAAGCCGCCTTCATATCCCGGCGCAACTCGGGTGGGAGTGCGAAGACGAGCGTCTCTTCCGCGGTTGTCACTTCCTCGACCGAACCGAAGCCTTGCTCTGTGAGGTAGTCGATCACCTCGTCCACCAGGATTTCCGGAACGGATGCACCGCTGGTCACCCCAACCGTCAACGCACCATCGAGCCAGGCCGGATCGATCTCCCTGGCTGAGTCGACCCGATAGGCAGACCCGGCGCCAGCTTCCAGTGCGACCTCGACGAGGCGGACGGAGTTAGACGAGTTACCGGACCCAACCACGATCACCACATCGCTGTCGGCGGCAATCTGCTTCACGGCAACCTGACGATTCTGCGTGGCGTAACAGATGTCATCGCTGGGCGGACTCATCAGGTTCGGGAACCGCTCCTTCAACGTATCCACCGTTTGCATGGTTTCGTCCACGGACAGCGTGGTTTGCGAGAGCCATACGAGCTTGTCCGGGTTCTCGACCTCCAGAGTCTCGGCGGAAGCCGGATCTTCGACCAGGGTCATCGCATCCGGGGCCTCGCCCATGGTCCCGACCACTTCCTCATGCCCTTCGTGGCCGATCAGGATGATGTCGTAGCCCTCAGCCGCGAACCGCTTGGCCTCGGAGTGCACTTTGGTAACAAGCGGGCAGGTGGCATCGATGGTTTTCAATCCGCGGTCGGCTGCCTGGGTGTGGACCTCGGGGGCGACGCCGTGGGCCGAGAACACCACCGTTGAGCCCTCCGGAACCTCCTCGACCTCATCCACGAAGATCGCACCCCGCTTCTCCAGCGTCTCAACCACGTGCTTGTTGTGGACGATCTGCTTGCGGACGTAGACCGGGGCGCCGTAGAGGGCGAGTGCCTTCTCGACCGTCACCACCGCGCGATCCACTCCGGCGCAGTAGCCACGGGGGGAGGCCAGCAGGATCTTGCGTTCGGTCGAGTTCTCCGCCGAGGGTGACGTCATGACTCCATGGTAGGTGCGCCTGCCGATCGCACAACGTGACACCTGTCCGTCCCACCGGCCACCTACCCTGTGAGCATGGCCTTGGAGACCGGTCCCGACTCACCCGTGCCCGTGCGCACCGTCTCGCACATGCTCGGCGAGTGGATCGGCAAGCTCGGAGCAATCTGGGTTGAGGGGGAAGTCGCCGATTTCCGGCCACGATCGCAGGCACGGATGCAGTTCCTGACCCTGCGGGACATCGAGGCAAACGCCTCCTTGACGGTGGTCGCCGATTCCGAACTCGTGGGACGCCTCGACCCTCCCCTGGAAGCCGGGCAGCGGGTCATCGTGTGGGCCAGACCGGAATTCTGGGCAGGTCGGGGCAGCCTCCAACTGCGAGCACGGACGATCCGCGCCGTGGGTGTCGGTGAGCTCCTTGCCCGCCTTGCCCAACTTCAGGCCACGCTGGCGGCCGAAGGTCTGTTCGCACCCGAGCGCAAGAAGCCCCTGCCCTTCCTGCCACGACGGATCGGACTGATCTGCGGTCGCAATAGCGACGCCGAGCACGACGTCGTGGTCAATGCACGAGAACGCTGGCCAGCCGCCGACTTCGAGATTCGCGAAGTCGCGGTGCAGGGAGCCAGTGCCGTCCGCGAAGTGACCGAGGCGCTGACCGAACTCGATGCCCGCGAAGACATCGATGTCATCGTCATCACCCGCGGCGGAGGCAGCGTCGAAGACCTGCTCCCATTCAGCAACGAAGCCCTCGTGCGCGCGGTCGCCGCAGCAATGACCCCCATCGTCAGCGCTATCGGCCACGAACAGGATTCGCCGATCCTCGATCACGTCGCCGACTACCGCGCATCCACGCCGACTGATGCCGGAAAACGGATCGTGCCGTCCTTCGTCGAGCAAAGCGCGATAGTCGAACAGTTGCTGCAGCGCGGACGCGGCGTCCTGTTGCGCCGCCTGGATCACGAGGCACTGTTCCTATCGGACGCGAGAAACAGGAACCGACGGATCGTGATGCAAGCAATCGAGACGCGGTCAGCCGATGTGAATCATCTGCGAGCCCGCGCTCGCGGCCTATCCCCCGCAGCGACACTCGATCGGGGCTACGCCGTCGTGCAAGGCACGGATGGGGCAGTCATCCGCGACCCGGGAGATGTCAGCGAAGGAGATCTGGTGACCGTGACGGTGCAGCACGGAGCATTCCACGCCGGTGTGGTGACAGAACATGCGACCAAGGAGACAACCCCGTGAGCGAACCGACATTCGAACAGGCGCGTGAGGAACTTGCCGAGATCGTCGCGAAACTCGAGACCGGTGGCCTGACTCTCGAGGAGTCCTTGGCACTGTGGCAACGCGGCGAGGAAGTCGCTGCGGTGTGCACCGAGTGGCTCGATCGTGCTCGAGAGACGCTTGAGGCGGCTCAAGCCGACGACGACGAAGACGACACATAGGCCTACGGGAGAACGAGGTGACGCGCAGCCTCACCCGCATCGGCCCAGCCGCCGGTGGTGCTGATCACCGTGGTGAAGCCGTCGGTGGTGCTGACAAGCGAACGACGCGGGTCGGTGTCTGCGCTCTCGAATGGCACCCATCCCTGCGAGGTGAGCGTCTGCACCACCGAGGGTAGGTCCGCATAGTCCTCGAGCATCACGCCCTCGGCTGTTTGCTCTTCCAGGTACTGCTGATTCTCCGCTAGGGACTGCGACAACTGCAGGTACTCACCATTCTCGGTTATGTAGCCGACATGCCAGACGAACTCTCCGTCCGAGGCTTCCGTCGACTCCCACCGCACACTGGTGGGTTGTGCTTCAAGGCCGACCACGAGGATCGGGAAGGCAGCCTGATTACTCGCCATGGTCACCAGTGGCTCTAGCGAGACTTCTTTCACTGCGGCCGGCTGCGGGCGCCACGTCACCAACAAGATGGCGCCGACCACGGCAAGGACAACCGCCATAGACCTGAGCATGTCCCCGATGCTCTGGCGCAGGCCGCGATTGCGGCGGCCGGTGGGCTCGGGGGTACTCATGCGTCCATCATGGGACATAGCCGGCACATGCGCGACAGACAACCTCGAAGAACCCCGTTCGCAAGCCCACGCTCACTACCCTGGGAAGATGAAAGCACCTTCGCCCGAGGCCCCCGATCGCAACCTCGCCCTCGAGCTCGTCAGGGTGACCGAGGCCGCAGCGATGGCCGCAGCTCGATGGGTCGGCAGGGGCGACAAGAACGGCGCAGACGGCGCCGCGGTCAACGCCATGCGCACTCTGATCAGCAGCGTCTCGATGGACGGAATCGTTGTCATCGGTGAAGGCGAGAAGGACGACGCCCCGATGCTGTTTAACGGCGAGAAGGTGGGCGACGGCCTCGGTGCCGAAGTGGACGTTGCCGTGGACCCCATTGACGGCACCACCCTCACTGCCAAGGGTATGACGAACGCCATCTCGGTGATCGCGGTCACCGAACGCGGTGCGATGTTCGACCCCAGCGCAGTGTTCTACATGGAGAAGTTGGTGGTGGGTCCGGACAGTGTCGACGCCATCGACATCACTGCACCGATCGATTGGAACCTTCAACAGATCGCCACGGCGAAGGGTGAACGGGTAGCCGATCTCACCGTCTGCATCCTGGATCGCCCCCGTCACGACTCACTGGTCGATGAAGTCCGCAGGGCCGGTGCCCGAATCAAGTTCATCGTCGACGGTGACGTTGCCGGAGCTGTGATGGCAGCCCGGAGCGGGACCGGCGTGGATCTCCTTGCCGGCATCGGTGGCACTCCCGAAGGAATCATCGCCGCGTGCGCCATGAGTTGCCTTGGCGGCAGCATCCAGGGTCGCCTCTGGCCGCGCGACGAGGAAGAGCGCCGAGCCGCCCTCGACGCAGGACACGACCTTGATCGAGTGCTGACCACCAGCGATCTCGTTTCCGGCGACAACATCTTCTTCTGCGCGACGGGCATCACCGACGGAGAAATCATGGAGGGCGTTCGCTACACACCACAGGGACCCACCACCCATTCGATCGTGATGCGCAGTAAGAGCGGGACCATCCGAGAAATTCGCAGCGAGCACCGCTTGGCCAAACTCTCGACCTATGCATCGGTGGAC
>Ga0075474_10001117_pt1 | contig 11011 bp, 13 predicted proteins | sample DEB08_DNA_2_FD_71485 | JGI IMG/M metagenome (GOLD analysis project Ga0075474, IMG submission 71485) | Aqueous microbial communities from the Delaware River and Bay under freshwater to marine salinity gradient to study organic matter... | ecosystem: Environmental > Aquatic > Marine > Coastal ...
TCGCCAGTGGTTTGCGCTTCAGCGCCTAGTTGTCGAGTCAAATCCCGGTCAAGACGACTGATACCGCCTGTCAATCCTTGCTCGGCCAAACCAAGCCGCGCTCGTTGAGTAGCGCCAGATCGAGCAGCAAGTTCTTCTGATCGTGATAAACCACGCGAAAGATCTTCCGCGCTTCGCATGCCCATGCCGACGGCATCGGTTATATCGCGGCCAAACTCGTCGTAAGTTCTTCGTCCTTGTTGCCGAGCGCGAGCGAGATCCATCCCAAAATCTTCAGTCGCTCTTCTGGTTTGAGCAGCTTGCTGTCCTAATTGTTGCGCAAATTGACCAACCCCTCGCTGGGCCATGCCTGTAATATCGCCAAGATCACCTCTCAACCTTTCTTCGGCTGTAATGGCTCTACCCCGACCTTCTTGAATGCCACGCATGGAGTCCTGCAAAGCTCGATCCCTTTGATCAAGTGCAAACCGAGCACCTTCTTGCGTTTGTTGCAAGGCTTGCTGAGAGGCTAAATCTTGACCCGCAAAACCAGCTTGTAAGGCGTCGATACCTTGCTGTCCTCGTTCCATGGCTTGCTGAATAAACGGCTGTTGAGTTCCAATATTTGCGCGAGCAAGTTCTTGAGCACGAATCTGATCAGGGGATAAGCCTGCAATCTCCTGCGGAATAACAATTGGGCGGCCTTGGTCATCAAAAAATGTTCTTTCTGCCGCCCTAAAAGCGCCCGGTATAAAGCCACCCTGACCATCCAAACCAAACAATAATTGCTGGGTAATTGGGTCCATTTGCTGAGTGTTTTGCTGCACAGCAGAAATGTAATTTGAGGCGTCACCGCCTTCTTGAAATTTTCTGACTCTTTGCAGTTGTGCTGGGGTTAAAATGCTCATGCCGCTTTAGCCCTCTTTGGTTTTGGTTTGTCGGCAAACTCGGCAAAAAGCTCCATCATCTCATACATTAACTGTGTGCCTTTCTCCCGACTTTCTCCGCCGTTAGGTGTTAACGTGATGATGCCTCCATCATTTTGCAAATCGAATGAACCAGCACCGCGAACTGCTTGGCCGGTCATAACAAACTCTCCGTCACTTAACATCGCAGGAATATCGTCGCTGGTTTCTGTTCCTTCGCCGTTGATACCGCCGTTCTTCCGTTTGAAATCTTCAGTGGCCACATTGCCACCTTCAGCGTAAAACATAGGGACCATGCCGCCATAACGCATTTGTTGCGGCATGACTGCGCCACCATAGCGCATGCCCTCTGGCTGCTCTTCTTGAACTGGTGCTTGTCTGCCGCCGCTGAGTAACGGCATTTCTGCCGGTAGCAAACCATAATCGATTGGATCTGGCGCAGCTTCTCCAGCAGCCTCAGCGTCACGCTTGGCCATCTGATAACCGCCGTATCTGTTCATGGTCATGGCTGGCGTTAATTGTATGCCTCGTCGGTTTTTAGCTTCGTCGTAAGCCAATTTTGCAAGAACTGCTGCGATACCCGCACCCCCAATTCCGCCTAAGTTCAAACCGCCACCAGAACCGGAGCCTGCGCCACCACCGTAGTTTGTAAGACCTAGCTTGTCAGTAAACCCTCCGAGCAAATCTCCCACAAGACCGTAATTACCTTTATTGTCAGAACCGCCTCCCCGAAATAGTCCTTCAAAGAATCCGACTTGCTGCTGACCGCCGCTAGAGGGCGAACCAAAAACACGGTTCAAGTCTGCAAAAATCTCTTCTGGGCTTCCAACTCCTCTGCTGAGTAAATCCATTTGCTCTGTAACATAAGTGTGCTCAGCGCTTCCGGGCGGAAGTTGACTTTGTATTCTTTTTAAGGCATCAGCCCCGCTTTCTCCGGGCATTGGCTTAAACGATTCTGCTCCAGCAGAACCTTGATTAAGAGTAGCAATTCCCGACCCTTCAGGGTTGAAAAAACTTGCGGGAGAAACCCCGAGATTTTTTAAAATATCGCCAGAAGCCACGCCTTGCGCTTGCATCATCTCAATACTAGCCGCGACATCTGGAGTAGAAGTTAATCTCAATTGGTCAACAATTTCCGCATCACTAAGCCTAGCCTCTCCAGACATCGTGGCGCTTTTAAAAAGCCCCGGTATACCTCCTCCCGGCGCGGAGCCTGTGAAGGTTCCAATTGGATTCCGTATTAAACTGCCAATTCCGCTAGCCACTCCTTGGCCGCTTGCCATTAAGCCTTTTCCCAGACCTGAAAAAAAACTGCCACCACCCGCTTTAGTGATATTGGAAATATTTTGCCCAATCGAGCCTCCAACTGCTCCGGGTCCAGCAACGGTCAAAAGTGATAAGGGATTTGCGCGGCCTTTTGCAACGTCGTAAACGGTAAACGCTTTATTGGCTAACGCCGCAATTGGCTGCCAAGGTCCGGGTATAAACTGAGCTACCTTAGCCAGCGGTTTAACAACCTTTTTAACAACTTTTTTAACGCTCTTAGCTAACTTTTTAAAAAAGCCAAACTCTTCTAAACCAGTGATCGGGTTTAATGAAGCAATACCAACGCCGACAACCATGCGAGAAGGGTCGATGTTTAGCTCTTCAAATTTCTTTTCAATTAAACTTTCAAACTCTGGATCTTCAAAAGCTTCGGGTGGAATAATAACTTCGCCGGGCCTAACGTGAGCGAGCGCCGTGTCTTCGCCTCGGCCAGCCTGCGCCAACTGTATAGCCATTTCCGCCATTGGCGCTTGAGAACCAACCTCTGCCGCTTCTGCAAGATGCAAGTATTTGTCGCGCTCAGCAGGATCTTCTGCTTGAGAGGCTTGTGCCATCAACTCTTCAATGGTAGACCTTAGTGCGTCATCAGGGTTAGCTTCAGCCTCAGCCTGACCCTCCATCGCTTGCATAAGCATTTCTTCTTGGCTTACTTCGCCGCCTTCGGCCATGCCTAAAGACTTTTTGTACAAAGCCATCTCTCTGTCAGAGAATTGCCCACTGTTCATAGGTGAAAGTGTTGCACCCATCAAGTTAGAAACTTCTCTTGTCGAAGACGGTGGGTTTGCAAAATCCCTTAACGAAGACAGTTGTTTTAGTGTCGGTTTGCTTGGCAATGATTCGATAAACCGGCCAATAGATTGGCCATCGCTCATATCTCCCATCGCGCCCTCAAGCTCCCAAGGCCAAAAGAACTGGCCACCGATCTTGAAATAGTCTTTGCCTTCAACCAGACCTTCGCCTTTGGGCAGAACAGAAACCGATGAATACTCGCCCATCTGAGATTCACCCGGCATTTCAGTGGTCATGAGAGACGGATCATTATCGTCACCGAGAAGGTTTTGAATTCTTTGTTGTAGTTCTGGACTCATGGCGTACTCACCGTTACGTTGCCCAACGCGCTCGTCATTTGAACGCCGGTTGGGTAGGTTTGATGTTCATACAGATTCCTGAGCTGATTACCATCAAACGCTTGATGAATTGATTCGGACGAATTAAATATTATCGCACCGGTTGCAAATTGTAACTGAGCAATTTGCTCATTATTAAAATGCGGAGATATCGTAATATCCACTGCACCTAAGTTTATCTCAAGAATCCTTACAAGGCGATTGTAGGTGTCTTGAGTAACAAATTCCTTGAGTTCGAGGGGTAACCTCGTCTCCAGAAGCTTGCTCATCTTCTACCGCTCGGTTGCAACTCGACACGGGTAGCGCCAAGTCGCCACTTATAACCTTTTTGGTTCAAATCTGATGCGTCATCGTCAGATTCAAACCGGAAAACCACTTGTCTGCCTCTTGTACGCACATTGCTGAATGTGCTTGTAGGGGTAACCTTAGTCGTTGAATCGGTTGTTAAAGATTGACCGGGATAATCTCTACGTTTAACCACAATGTTCATGCAAGGGTCGTTGCTGACCGCAGCGTCAGTGACAAAAGCCATATCGGGAATGATCTTTTTCATGAAAGCAAAGTTTTCGCCAGCGGAAATATCAATGTCCGCAGACTCGATGTAAACATTTGTCATAGGGTCTAGGTTATCGTCATAACCGGTTTCATGATTATACAAAAGATTGTTGCCGCTAACTTTTGCGGCCGCTATTGGCAAATCTTCAATACCGGCATCGAGCCAAGCAAATCGAGCCAAAGAACCGTTCGCCCAAGTTTGCTCTTGGTAGTTGTAAGTAACATACCGACTGATCTCTCCGGTTCCGTCTTCTAAGCTTGGGTAAAAGAACCACATCTCGTTGTATCGACTATTCACGCTCATGAAGCATTTAAAGGCTTGCCCAAGATCGATGTCGTTAAATACATATTCTTGTACCGTACAAGGCAAGCGCTGCACTGAACCGTTGTAAAAGTTAAACCCGGTTTTAGAAGCAAAAAACACGCCACTTGGAGAGTTTGCGGCAGACTTGGGCGAAAGCAGGCCAGCACCTTCATTGACCAAGTTAACAGCAAAAGTTAGCGGTGGTCCGATAAAGTTCATTGAGTAAAGCGATGTATCTGTCCAAATCAAGATTTCTTGCCGAGACTTTAAGCCGCCTACAATAAATGAACCAGAGGAAAGTCTTACGTCACCCGCGCTGTTGGTTGCGGTAGGTTCAAACTCAAGCTCGTCTTCTGCGGAAGAGAAAGCAACTAGCATTGGGTCGATAACATTTGTCCGGGCGTTACCCGCTGTATTAATAGGATCGGCCCCTAAAATTACCAGATGCCTGTCAGTTTCACTGGTAATAACTTGCAAACCAACAGTAGGTACTAAATTAGCGCCTGCTCTTCCGCTAAGCTCGACGGCTCTTGTTGCTACGCCGTCATTCTCAATCCACTCGTAAATACCAGCGCCACGGGGATTTATGATTAAGTTTTCGCCAAAATTATCATGCGTCCAAAGCCGTAACTGGTTTACAGCCGAGATAGCGCTGGCAGATCCAAAACCGCCAGCTCCCCAAGTACCGACGCCCCAGCCAGAACTGCTAACGTAAGTATCGAGACCAACATTAATTTGATAAGCACCGACAACGCTCGATCCACCATTGCCGGTGTCAGACGCATTCGCAACGAGCGTAGCGCCTGAAGTATCTTTTGCAGTAATCTCATAAGTATTCACGCCTGTTACAAGCGATATTTGATATTCTTGATCAAGGGCAGAGGCAACAATGTTGCCGCCCAAAGACACCGCTCCAGAAAATGTTACAAAATCGTTATTAACCGCACCGTGGTTTGCGTCAGTAACCGTGATCGTTGACGAACCGTCAGTTGCGCTAAATGTGACATCTCCAGCGCTGGTGGTTGTCCTTATAGGTGTAACATCGAAATAACTATCACCCTCTTCGATGTAGTATTTCCAAGTAGAACCAACACCAAGGAATCGAGTCCCAGCCAAAGATATCCAAGAATGCAATGCTCGACCAATCCCAAGAAAATATTGAGACCCGAGCTGAAGCCAGCCGCCGATTTTTTCAACGCGACCTTTGCGGAACCGTATCAAGTTGCCATCGACCCAACCACCTTTAGCGGAGTAGTCGGTAGCCTCCTTATTGATACCCGGCTGAAAATCTAACTGTTGAAGCGGCATCGGCCACTACGCCAATCGAATAATAGCGCCGGTCGCCGTAGGAGCCGGGAAAACGACCGTAAAGTCGCCTGCGGTGCTGGTTTTATCACCACCAAAGTCGATGGCCGCAACAGCTTTATCGGCTTCCGTGTCATTGTAGATTAGGCATCCGCGAGCCGTAATGGTTGCCGTGCTGAAGGTGAGGTCGTTAAAGTCCACACATCCAACCCCGTTTGTAGCGAAAGGCGTTACGTTTGTTAACGCAGATCCGCCAGCGGTGTAATTCGTCCCAGACGCTTCCCCAGTAGTGACGTAAACCGTAGTCCCCGCACCCAGAGTCGCGCTGGAAGTGTAAAGAGCCAACTTAAATGAGTCAGCACCGTTGGTAAAATTGTGTGTTCCAACAAGCAATTGTTGCTTGAAAGAGGTACAAATTGCAGATGTGATGGCCATGTCACAGCTCCTTGATAATGTTCGCCATGTCCTCGTGACCTTGCTGGCGCAGCTTGTTTGAAAGGGTCACTCGGTCCGATCTTATTGAGTTATTCATCCCTTGCAATATTACTTGATAAACGTGGCTTCTGAAAGCCTCCGCTTGCTGCCGAATATGAGGCGCTGCCGTCGCACTTATACCCACAATTTTGTCTGTCACTTGCTCTGCCCAAAACTCAGGGTCATGACCTTTGTTATGGGTTGTAGAAACCATGACATTGCCTAGCTTAAAGCCTATGTCGTCTTTCATCATCCCTTGTATGGCTCCGGCGCTTTGGGAAGATCAATTGTTTCGAGCTTATGTTTTTTGATCATCTCGCTCATCATGGACCGTGGAAACACATGCCATTCGCCATCTTGCGGCATTGCAACCAATGGATCGTCCAGACGATGATAACCATACAGCCGCTCAGTCACACCGACATTGCTATCAAGCAGTGAAGATCTGGGTGATGCGCCAATGCCAATGCCGTTTTCAAGGCATTTAGAAATCCAAAACTCAACACAAGCTCGACCAGCTTCGGCAAAATGAATGTTGTGCGCGTAGCTAAAATCCAAACCAAATAAGTCTATATGACCGACTTTGTTCCAGAAGGCAAAGCCCATTGCGTATGCAACGGTAGTATTAAAGTAAGCACACTTGGCGTCTGTCATGACCTCAGCGAGCGGAAACTCAACCAGAGCAGGAACTCTTTCGTCAAGCTGGCAAGAATAGATTGGCTTATCAAAGGTTGGCAGCAACCTTCGCATAACGTCTGTCTGGTTTCCGGCGTCTTCGGTATCTAAATACCGGCTTGCCGGGTCCATCATGAAAACTCGATCACAAGCAAAAACCGATAAAGCGCTGTTGATAACCCAGACCTCATCCCATTGCTTGCTATTTTCCATGCCGATTACATAGTCAATCTGGCTTGCGCCCAAACCGATTAATGCAATCTTTTTCCCTTCAAGACTTTCAATCTTCTCCATCAACTCACCCCTGTCCGTAATAGGTCATAACGATATTCGTCTCGCGTATCACGACCTTCGGACAGGTTTTTCATCCGACCGATTGCTGCCATGAAACGCTGTTCCATATTGGCAATCACATCGGGAGTTTCTTTTAAGAAGACAGCGGCTTCGGCTAACGTGCCATAAAGCAAAGCATCTGGATAGTCTGTGCTGAGCAGCGTGGTTCCGCTCTCTGCGCCAGAAGTGAGTGAGGCAGGCTCGTACAGATAATGCAGCTCTACGCTGTAATCTGCATCAGGAACCGGCGACAGCTCAAATGCTGCGTCATCAAAATTACTATAATACTTTGGGCGACCTCTGCTAGAAGATGCTGGGTCATATTGCTTCAGGAAAGAGGGATGCTTTAGCAGCAAATAATAGTACGTTCCATTGTCAATAATCGCCAACGAAAACGGCGCATAAAAATCAGTAGGTGTCGCTAAAAACCGATTGTTTTGCGAGGTTGTCGCGGTCACATTTTTACGCTGCTCAGACAACTGAACCAGCTTAAAAATCCTTGTCTCCGACTCCTGTATAAAAGTGTCCAAGTTATTATTAAAAGTCGTTTCATCGACTTGCAAATAATCCTGAACCGCAGACTTCAAAGTTGCCAAAGTGAAACTCATGATGTGGTTACCTCCACGTTGCCAACACTACAGGATATTGCAAAAGTTTGCAATTGTGTGCCAAGGATACCATCTCCGACATTGGTGTAGACGGTAAAGAAATTGTTGTCGCTTGTCTCCGCAGGGCGAGGATCTTTAAGCGCCTGCGGATCAAGAGGCGTAGGCTTTCTCATTAACTGAGGATGTTTTGGTGACCACTGATCAGGGCCAACCAAGTAACCGTCCCAAGTTTTTTTCATATCGCGCAAGCGATAGCGAAAGCCTGTTATATCACAGATTCCCCAAGCTCGTTTGTTGGATGCAAAAGCCATGACTATGCGATGTTATAGCTTCTAAGATCTGGCGCGACCCTGAAACTTGCTCGCTCCTCATCTTGGCTCAAGGCTCTGGTAAACTCTTCTTCATAAAGCTGCTTGAGCATTTGAACCTTCTCAGGAGCTTTTTTGAGAGCCAGATAATAGGACAAACCAGCCGTCAGGCAGGGGTAAAACCGAAAAGGCATCTGCAAGGAATTAGCGCCACCACCAGCGTCATCCATTCGCGTCAACACGTTAACGTAAACGGTGTATGTGCTGTTTTTATCAGGCTGCGGCCAAACCGTAATGGTTGGGGATATCTGCTTATCAACGAAAAATTGATTAGGCTTGCCTGTTGTGGTTTTAGTCGCCAAGTGAGCGTATTCAGCTCGACTCATGCGGCTCAGCGGAACATCGGTGTTTGTGCCTTGAATTTCTTCTCTGACAAAAACGTCGAGCACATCAATTGCTGCCGTTGAATTTGTCGGGTCAAGATTATAGGTAATCGTTCCCGTCAGCATCGGAATTGCGTTTTGCTTGATCGTCCACTGGTTTAAACCACGGTTTGCCCACTCAGCCAACATTAGGTTGAGTGAGCGGGTCGCGGTCCGCAAATCATAACCAGTACGAAGCTCAAGTCCGCATCTCTCAAATGCTTCTTCGATGTATTCAGCAACATCTGGCTCGAAACTTTTAGTCCCGCTAACGGCCATTTATCGTCTCCTTTGACGAGTCATGCTGCCCCTTTTAGGGCTAGGGCGAGGCGGTTCTTTTCTTTTCCTGTCGCCCATTCCTTGGCTTTTGATACCCAAGGCATCAACCAGCGTAGCGCCAAGCCCTTCAATCCTGCGCGGAAACATTTTTCCAACATCTGGGTTTGGGCCTCTCATCGGGGGCGTTTGTCTGCCGCCTCCCGGCATTTTAGGCTCGTATGGCGATTCCGTTCTTCGACGAGCTTGGTCTCGTATCCGATCAAACATACTACCCCTACGCCTTCCGCCCCCAGTTATAGCTTTTCCAGACATTGCGTCAGCGATACTTTGAAGCTCTTCGCGTGAAGGCATGCTACGTCTGTTTCTGGCTCTTGGGTCTTTTTCAGTCCTTGGCCCTGATCGCGTAGGGGGTCTTTTCTTTTCGTCTCGATCATCAATCCCATTCATGTTTGCGTCTTGAAAATCGTTAGTCCGCATCACTGGCCCTTCGTTGCGAGCGAGAGATTCATAATAATCTTTTTTTGCCTTAATCCTTTTCATGTCATTTTCGCTGGGCCTATAATCAAAAATACCTCCCAAGGCTTTCTTCCCACTCCCGTCAGGAGGTATCTCACCCGCAAGAAATCCGGGTCCGCTCATACCGACTGGTTTAGCAGCTCCGCCCATTTGTTTTTTGGTCACCCTGCCGTATAAGCCAGAGTTTCCGACCGGTTTTCTGCCTTTATTCTTTTTCATCGCCTAAGTCCTCTTCGTTATTTTCGGCATATAAATTGTCGAAAACTTGATTAATATCCAAAGTATAGTCTAAATCAGATTTGCTGTAATGAATATGCTGACTCGGCAAGAAATCTGGTGCGCCTTCGCCGGTTTCAAACCATGCCGGGTGTGTGACCCTTACCCTGTTATTGGGCAACGCAACAATATTTCCGGTCCACTTCCCTGCATCCAGCAGTTCTAAAATATGCGACTGTTTATGCTGGGCAGGATCATCAGCAATTTCATTTTCTGCATAATCCACCGTGAAATAGTATTTTGCAGGATAAAATTTCCCGTCAATCTTAGCGAGCCAAGGACAAGGTGTGCAACGATCAAGGACATAAACAGCGTGATGATGAGAGCTGCAATCCCAAGGCTGAGCAGCCCAGACAGGCATTGGTTCAGGCCATTCTTCAAGCGGCGTGTCAGCGACCAGCCCTGTAATGGGCATTCTTGCCCACATTGCGCCACCGTGGATATTTGGTTCATCTTCATCAGCCTCGCAGCCCGTAAATAACACCTGAAACGAAAGACAGCGAGTCGGCATCGTGGTTACGCCAATAACCATGGCATGCAGAAACTCGCCGTGATACCTCTGATGATTAACTGTGTATTCGCGCCGCACCCAAGCCTTAAAGTATGGGATATTACTTTGCAAATACGCCATTAATTTTACTTCCCGTATAAACCAGAGGATTTTGATGAAGGCGCTCTGAATCCGCTCGTAGCGCTTGGTCGAGCAGTTCCTGCAACCTTGCCACCTTTTTTCATACCTTTAGCCTTCATCATGCCGCCTCTTTGCATGCCTTTGGCTTTCATCGCTCCGCCCATCTTCATGCCGAGAGGAGTAGCTTTTTTCCGACCTCTGCCCCTAGCGCCAGCTCGTTTTCCGGGCTTGTAGCCGTATTGATCGGACAGGTCTTGAATTACGCTTGTTGGCTGTTTGGTTCCCTCTGCGCCCTGAACAGAATCAAGAAGCCTTCTTTGTGCGCCGCTTAAAGTTGCTCGACGTTGTGCGCGTGTTTTTGGCGCTCCGCCCAGAGCATAACCTTTTGCTTTCATTTTCATCATCGCCTCCCAAATAAACCAGAATTGCCCGGTTTCTTGTTAATTGATCCGCCTTTTGCGGCGAAAGTTTTAACCATCGTAGGCTTGCCACCTACACCTTGTTTTTTAGCTCTTTTGCGTGTAACCGCACTCTTCTTTTGGCTTTCTGTCATCCCTGCCGCTTTTGCCGCTGGAACGCACTTTGGGTAAGCCCTTCCGCTTTTTTTTGATGCGCTTTTTCGGCCACATTGTTGGTATTTACCGTCTTTTTTTGGAGCGCCAATATCGACCCATTTTTCGCCAAACCATTTGTCTAGTCCGGTTCTAGCCACGAGGCACTCGCACTTGCTTGCGCTTGCTTTGCATCATTGCCCCGCAACCACGAGGTTCCAGATAAACCGATCCGCCTGTTCGCATGTTTCTAGCGATTGCCTCGCCTCTTTTGCGCTCATACTTGCTGATGCGCCCATCTTTGTTTAAGTCGCTTTTTTTGGCGTCAAACTTTTTGCTCACTTCTCCGCCCTCTGCTTTTTTAGCGCCAGTATATTTTCCGCCCATTTTCTTGTACTCCTTGACCATGTACGCAT
>Ga0075474_10001118_pt1 | contig 11010 bp, 7 predicted proteins | sample DEB08_DNA_2_FD_71485 | JGI IMG/M metagenome (GOLD analysis project Ga0075474, IMG submission 71485) | Aqueous microbial communities from the Delaware River and Bay under freshwater to marine salinity gradient to study organic matter... | ecosystem: Environmental > Aquatic > Marine > Coastal ...
GAAGGAGACTTCATGGATCATTTAAACCCAAACTCCCTTGAGGTGATTACCGCAAAAGTGGAGCCCAGCCTGAAAACACTGGAAATAGGGCAGCCCGTGCAGTTTCAGCGCACAGGTTATTTTGTGCTCGACCCAGACTCTAAACCCGACACCCTTGTTTTTAACCGAACCGTGTCTTTGCGCGATTCATGGGGAAAACTTGACCAGGACTAAGCTGTAGTTTTATTGTTCTAAAAGCGGATCATTGTCTTTTTTAGGAGCGGTGCCTTTTGCTTTGTTTTGAGGAGTTTTTTCTTGCTCTGGTTTAATCCCAAAGGTTTGTGCCACTTGATGACTTGCTGAAAAAGAGGTGATTAATTGAGACAACATATCACTCCCAGCGTGTGGTGAATTAGGCATTAAAATCAAATTACTCTGCGTGGCTTCTCCAACAGATTGAAGGGTGTCATAGTGTTGGGTGACCACAAGCAAAGCCGAAGCTTCTTGAGAGTTGATCCCGACATTATTAAGCACCTCAACTGATTCTTCAAGGCCTCGAGCGATTTCACGTCTTTGATCAGCAATCCCTTGACCCTGTAAGCGTTTGCTTTCGGCCTCGGCTCGAGCTTTTGCAACAATTTTAATCCGCTCAGCCTCGGCCTCGTATTCAGCGGCAACTTTTTCCCGCTCAGCGGCATTAATGCGGTTCATCGCCGCCTTGACCTGTACATCAGGATCAATGTCAGTGACTAATGTTTTAATGATATCATAACCATAATCCAGCATGGCCTCATTGAGTTCTCGCTTAACGGCAATAGCGATATCATCTTTGCGCTCAAAGACGTCGTCCAACTTCATTTTCGGCACCTCTGCCCGCACCACATCAAAGACATAAGAAGTGATCTGGTCATTAGAGTTTTCCAGTTGATAAAATGCGTCGTAAACCTTTGTTTTGATGACTTGAAACTGAACAGAAATTTTAAGACGCACAAAAACATCGTCCTTGGTTTTGGTTTCTACCAGAACGTCAAGCTGTTGAATTTTTAAATTCACTCGACCAGCAATGCGGTCAATAACAGGAATTTTAAACCGAAGTCCGGAGCTGCGAATGCTTTGAAAGCGACCAAAGCGCTCAATAATGACAGCAGTCTGTTGTTTTACGATAAAAATAAAAGTCCAAAACACAAAAAGAGCGAGGACCAAGAAGAAATAAAAAAGAAAAGTGTTCATGGCGGATGTTGTTTCCTCCAAGATAAGCAATATTTACAACGAGGTTTGTTAAGAAATTGATAATGCGCAAAAACGGCTTTTAGGCGCCCACAAACACACTTATTGCGCGATCAATGCGTTTTAAGCCCTCAATTTTTCCAAGGACCCCCATTATATCAAACACATCAGGGCCTTTCATAGCGCCCACTAAAAACAACCGCAAAGGCATCATTACAGAGCCCACGCCAATTTCTTTATTGGCACACCATTGTTTTACAAATTCAGACAGGGATTCTGATGAGTCCCATGGATGATCAGCGAGCGACGTGCGGAGCTCAGAAATTATATCTACAGTATTTTCTCTGACGGCGCGTTTTACTCCAGCAGGATCATACTGTGTTGGGGCCTCAAAAAAGAAGCCCGAAGCCTCCCAGAGGTCTTTAACAAAACTCGCACGTTCTTTGACCATAGAGACGACGCGGTCCAAGTCAACTTGTGAAGAATCTTTCTGGTTGGCGTCAAGCCACGCTGAAAAATAGGGGATCACCTGCTTATTGGATTGCCTTTGAAAGTAGTGATTTTGAAACCACAAAGCCTTATTTGGGTCAAATTTGGCCCCAGATTTTTGTACACGATCCAACGAGAAATTGGTTATGAGTTCGTTTAACGAAAACACCTCTTGCTCTGTTCCAGAGTTCCATCCAAGCAAGGCCAAAAGGTTAACCACGGCCTCAGGCAAGTACCCTTGTTCCCGATAGCCTTCCAATACAGTGTCTTCTTGATGCCATTGAAGCGGGAATACTGGAAACCCTCCCAAAACACCATCTCTTTTACTGAGTTTGCCTTTACCAGTTGGTTTTAAAATCAAAGGCAGGTGTGCGAATTCAGGGGCTTTCCAACCAAAAGCCTCATATAACAAAACATGTAAAGCAAGAGAGGGCAACCATTCTTCCCCACGGATCACATGAGTGATTTCCATGAGATGATCATCCACCACATTAGCAAGGTGATAGGTCGGCATCCCGTCGCTTTTAAACAAAATTTTATCATCAAGTACGTTGCTGTCGACGGTAACTTGCCCTCTGATCAGGTCATTGCACACTACACTGCGCCCCTGTGGAGACTTAAATCGAATGACATAGGGTGTGCCACTACTGATTAAATCCTTGGTTTGCTCAGGGGTCAACGCCAATGAGTTTTGAAGCGCCATACGGTTTTGCGCATTATACATAAATGTTTCTCCGGTAGCCTCAGCATTTTTGCGCAAATCCCCCAAGGCCTCAGCAGAATCAAAAGCGTAATATGCCCAGCCTGAGTCCATCAATTGCTGAATATAGGTTTTATAATATTCTGAGCGTTCGCTTTGACGGTAGGGTCCAAAACCTCCTGGTTTATTTGGCCCTTCGTCGTAAGGTATGTCAAGCCAATTAAGTGCTTCTTCAATATAGTTTTCAGCGCCGGGAACATAGCGGGTTTGATCCGTGTCCTCGATACGAAGGACAAAGGTTCCGTTGTTTTTTTTAGCAAAGAGATAATTAAACAATGCAGTGCGCACCCCTCCAATATGAAGAGGTCCGGTAGGGCTAGGAGCAAAGCGAACGCGAACGGCTTGTGACACAGTCAATAATTTTGGCCGTAAAGATACAATTCTAAGGTTTCATTTCCGAGGGCACCCGCGGGTTCATAATAAAAAACCAAAGCGGGGGAAACAAGCTAAGAACAATGGAAGTGGGGTAGCCAAAAGGCAATTCTGGACTAGTCGGGTGATGGTCTAGGAGCTGGTATTTTTTTTGCGAACGATAATGATGATCGCTGTGTCTGGTCAATTCGTATAATAAAATGCGCCCCATTAAGTGATTGCTGTTCCATGAATGAATTTCCTTAACAGGAGCATAACGGCCTGACGCTTTTTTTGGACGCATTAATCCGTAATGTTCTATATAGTTTGTCGTTTCAAGTAAGAGCACCGCAACGAGTGCGACAATTAACCCCCAGACAAGAGCATTAAAACCAAATACCACAAAGACGAGGACTAAATATAAGCCTTGCGTTAAAGCGTACCACAACAAATCGTTGTGCCACAAGGCATCAAGCCCGTTTTTATGACGAACTAGGTTTTTTTGGATTTTTAAAGCGCTTTTTAGTTGACCAAAAACAGAAGTAAGCCAAAAAGAATACACAGGTTGATTGTATTTTGCGGTGGCTGGATCTTCTGGAGTCGCAGCGTGTTGATGATGGCCGTAATTGTGTTCTATATAAAAATGCATATACAAAGCAGGACACAAGAGCAGTTTCCCAAGGAATCGCTCCGTTTTTGTGGTTCTATGGCCAAGTTCATGGGCGACATTGATTCCGTTCGCTCCTAATACAATTCCGAGCGACAGGGCGTACCCTAAAACGATAATCCCATCATACTGCGGCACAATATTGGCGTAAAAATAAGCCAGTAGACCAAAAACAATAGGTAGGTTTGTATAGAGCAAGAGGTCAAAAATCCCCCATTTACTCTTTTTTATTTTTTCTTCCGAGGCCAAATTTTCTTGACTTTGAGGCAACAATAATTCTAAGATAGGAACCACACCAAAAACATATGCAATTGTTGCAAAACCCCAGTATCCCCCCATGACCACAGAGAAGGTAAACACTGCGGGAGTAGAATAGGCGGTTAAGTATTTTAAATCACGGGTATTTAAAGACACAAGAGCGAAAATTAAATTAATTTAGTGGCACCAAATTATTATAAGTGAGTGATTTCCAAGTCATAGAACAAAAACTAAGTGAATTTAAAAAAAAATTCTATCTCAGCGCATTGTTGCGTGGGGGTATTTTGTTTTTGGCTTTAGGGGTAGTTTATTTTTTGCTTACGGCTTGGATTGAAGAATTATTGTGGCTATCAAAACCGCTTAGGGCCCTTATGTTTTGGGTTTTTGTATTGGTTGAGGTGGGGCTGTGGTTTTATTGGATTTGGCCTGCGCTAAGTGTGCTTATAGGGATTAAAGCTCCAATGAGCGATAAAAAAGCCGCACAAATTATTGGCACACAAATTCCTGAAGTTGGGGATCGATTAACCAACACCTTGGATTTATTAAAACAAGCACAAGACACAGAGCTGGTTTTAGCGAGTATCGAACAAAAATCTAAAACCCTTTCACCGTTCTATTTTAGTCAAGCCATTGACCTTAAGGATAATGTAAAGCATCTGCGTTGGATTATTCTTCCGATCTCCGTGTTAATGTTGATATGGGCCTTTGGAGACCTTTCTTCTTTATTTGAGGGATACAATCGAGTTGCCGCGTATAATCAAGAGTTTGTGCGCCCTGCGCCCTATGAATTGACGCTGTTGAATCAAGACTTAAAAGCCAGAAGCAATCAAGAAATTCGTTTGCGGATTGAGGCCAAAGGATCGGTTTTACCCGGTGAGGTATTTGCTGTCATAGGAGACCAACACCAAACCATGGCCCCAAGAGGACTGGGTCAATTTGAGCTTGTCATACCCCCACAAAAGACGTCATTTGAGGTGTATTTTGGCACCGACCAATATCGTTCCAAAAACTATCCTTTTGAGATTGTTTATGGACCGGAAATTAAGGGGTTTTCTATAGAGGTTGTTCCCCCGAGCTACACGAGAATGAGCACAGAAACGATCCAGAACACGGGAAACCTTAGGGTGTTGTCGGGCTCGAAAATTCTTTGGAAAATTAACACCGAATATACCCAGCAAATTAGATGGTATAGCAAAACAGACACTTTGGATTTTAAATCGGATTTAATCGATGAATTCAGTCTATCCAAAAAGTTGTTTCGCGATGAACAATATTTTTTGAGCCTAATGAACAACCAGGTAGGGTTTGAGCCCGCTGTGGCTTATAATATCGAGGTATATCCTGATGAACGCCCAAAGATATTAGTGGACACTCAAAGCGATACAATTAATGGTGTTGCTCATCATAAAGTTTTGGCATGGGATGACTTTTTAATATCAAAAATAGAAGTGGTGTGTTATCCTAAAGAGGATCCAAAAAACCAAAGAAGACACGTCTTAGATTTTGCCTCTGGGGCAACCACTCAGGCCTTATACACCTTTCCAACAGGCTTTGAACTCATAAAAGGAAAGGCGTATCAATATTATTTTGAGGCTTGGGATAATGATGGTGTTTTAGGCGCCAAGTCAGCGCGTTCAAATGTATTTGGCCATCAAGAGTCAACCGTGCTCGAGGCACAAGAAAAGTTATTGACGCAACAAAATGAGCAAACGAATCAAATCGAAAAAGCGCTGAAATCGCTCGAAGAGCAAAACAATCAAGCCGAGGAGATTGAACAATCTCGCAGACAAAAGGAAGCCTTGAATTGGCAAGACGAAAGAAGTCTTGAACGCCTGCTTGACAAACAGCAACAGCAACTTGAAACCCTAGAGCAGCAAACAGAAGCCCTGAAAAACACCTTAGAACGATTTAATGAAAATCAACTAGAGGAAGACAATCAGGCGCAACAATTAATGGAGCGTTTGGAAGAACAATTAGAGTCCCTCAAGGAGCAATCGGATCAATGGGAAGAGCTTCGCGAACTGCAAGAGCAACTGCAAGAGGAAGATCTTTTAGAAGAGTTGTCTCAAAACCAACAACAACAGAAGGCCCAAGAGCAAAATCTTGCCCGCCTCGTTGAAATGACCCGGAGGTTCTTTGTTACCCAGAAAATGAATCAGATCAGCGATCAACTCAAAGAGTTAGGGCAGCAGCAAGAAAAGCTGGCACAAGAGCAATCCAATGAAAAAACCTTAGCTGAAAAACAACAACAGCAAGAGCAATTAAACAAAGAATTTGACGCCATTAAAAAGGCTTTGGACCAACTAGAGCAAGAAAACGAGAAATTAAAACAACCCATGGATCTCCCGAGAGATCCTGGAGGTGAAATGGATATTTCTCAGGAGCAACAAAAAGCTACAGAGGCGTTAAAACAAGGGGAGCCTCCTAAGGCGCAGAAGCCACAAAAACAGGCGGGTCAAAAAATGCAAGAAATGGCCCAGAAGTTGGGGGCACAAATGCAGCAAATGCAACAACAGGCGATGCAAGAAGACACCCAGATGCTGCGACAGATTTTAGACAATCTTATTGTTTTCTCGTTGGCACAAGAAGGGCATATGAATCTCGCACAAAAGCGCCAACTCGGGGGTTGGTCTATGCCGGACTACATTACCAAACAAAACGATCTTCGTGATAACTTTAACCATATTGACGACAGTTTATATGCTTTGTCGATGCGTCAACCCATGATTAGCGCTCAGGTAAATCAATCTTTGAGTCAAGCGAGTTATTATCTAGGCAAGTCTCTTGAAGATTTGGCGGAGACGCGTTTTACAAATGCCGCCGTAGCGCAACAATTTGTCTTTACCCAAGCCAATGATTTGGCCAACCTTTTGGATGGAGTTGTTTCACAAATGGAACAAATGTCTATGAGTATGCCTGGTGCTGGCTCAGGACAAGGGTCGGGCAGTCAAGGGTTTCAATTACAAGATATAATACAACAACAACAATCGCTGCAGGACCAAGGAGAAAAGCAAGGGGAACAAGGTCAGCAGTCTGGAGAGGGCTCTTCTCAAGGGGGCAAGACGGGTCAAGAAGGCACCCAAGGCGAATCGGATGAGCAAGGCGGCAAAGAGGGAACTCAAGAAGGCAAAGGAGGCAAAAGCGGGAATAATGGCCAAAACAAATCCGAAGGGGAAGGCAAGCAAGGGGAAGACGGCGATAAAGGAGCGTCTTACAGTGATACAGATGCTGAGCGTGCTGCACGTTACAGTATTTACAAAGCCCAACAACAGTTGCGACAAGAATTGGAAGACCGGCTCAGAAAGCAGGGTCTGCTGGACATGAACAGAGGGGTGTTGCAAAAAATGGAAGAAAACGCAGAAGAAGTTTTGCGCAACGGGATTTCGAAACGCTCTAAGGCCCTAATGAATGAAATCAACTATCAATTAATTAAGCTTGAAGAAGCTGAATACGAACAGCAAAAAGAACAAAAGCGCGAATCTGAGACCAATACCAGCCGCTATGACCCTTCATTAAATAATCCATGGCGGGACGAGAGACGGTATTTTGACCAATTAGATATATTAATAAAAGACGCATTACCTTTGCAGCCTTATTATAAAAAACAAGCAGAGCGATATTTTAAAATACGCAATCAGGCGAATGATCAGTTTTGACGCACAAAATGATTTTACTTTAGACCAGCAAGAGCATTGGATTGCGTGGTTGGAGGGCGTAATTAAGGCCGAAGGGTTTAATTTGGGCTCATTGGAGTATGTTTTTTGTAACGATGATTTTTTGCTAAAACTCAACCAAGATTTTTTAAATCATGATACCCTCACAGATATAATCACCTTCGATAATAATGTGGGCCAAACCGTTCATGGTGAGATTTATGTTTCAACGGAGCGCGTGAGTGAAAACAGTCAAGAATATGGGGTGTCGGTAATGAATGAACTTGCAAGGGTAGTCGTGCATGGGGTGTTACATTTATGTGGCTATAAAGATAAGTCGGAGGAGGATGTTTTAAGCATGCGCGCGCGCGAAGATTATTGGATTGAAAGATTTAACATACTGAATATCAGTTAGATATATTTGTTTCACGTGAAACATTAAGTTATGGACGCAAATTATGATGTTATTGTTGTTGGGGCAGGCCACGCCGGATGCGAGGCTGCTGCCGCTGCCGCCAATATGGGGGTGAAAACATTGTTGGTAACAATGAATTTGCAAACAATTGCTCAAATGTCCTGCAACCCTGCTATGGGGGGAATTGCAAAGGGACAAATCGTGCGTGAGATTGACGCCTTAGGGGGTTACAGCGGCATTGTGTCCGATAATACCGCGATTCAATTTAAGATGCTTAATAAATCCAAAGGGCCTGCCATGTGGAGCCCAAGGGTTCAGAGTGATCGCATGCGTTTTGCTGAGTTGTGGCGCCTTATGTTAGAACAGACGCCAAACCTTGATTTCTATCAAGATATGGTGACGAATTTGTTGTATGATGGAGATAGAATAACAGGAGTCCAAACGTCATTAGGAATCATTTTTAACGCAAGGGCCGTGGTGTTAACTAATGGAACGTTTCTCAACGGCCTTATCCATATTGGAGAAAAACAATTTGGTGGGGGGCGCGCTGGTGAAAGAGCCGCTACAGGAATCACGGAAGTTCTGGTTGATTTAGGCTTTGAAACTGGGCGAATGAAAACAGGCACCCCACCGAGAGTAGACGGGCGCAGTTTGGATTTCTCAAAAATGGTCGAGCAGCCAGGAGATGAAGACCCGCAGAAGTTTTCTTTTAGCGATCAAACTAAACCTTTAGCCCAACAACGTTCGTGTCATATGAGTTACACAAGCTTGACGGTACATGAGTTATTACGAGAAGGCTTTGATCGTAGCCCTATGTTTAATGGCGCTATTAAAAGTACAGGGCCGCGTTATTGCCCTTCAATTGAAGATAAAATTCATCGTTTTGCCGATAAAGATCGTCACCAGTTGTTTGTGGAACCTGAAGGTTGGAACACGGTTGAGTACTATATCAATGGATTTAGCACCTCGCTCCCTGAAGATGTTCAATTACGGGCCTTGCGCGCTTGCGCCGGCTTCGAACAAGTCAAGATGTTTCGACCAGGGTATGCTATAGAGTATGATTACTTTCCGCCAACACAGTTAAGCCATAGCCTAGAGACTAAAATTGTTTCAGGACTGTTTTTCGCGGGTCAGATTAATGGAACCACAGGTTATGAGGAAGCGGGCGCTCAAGGATTAATGGCAGGGATTAATGCAGCGCTTTTGTGTCGTGAGCAGGAACCGTTTATTTTAAGGCGAGACGAAGCTTATATCGGTGTACTTATAGATGATTTAATTACCAAAGGGACCAAGGAGCCTTACCGAATGTTTACCTCGCGCGCGGAGTTCCGCACTTTATTAAGACAAGATAACGCGGATTATAGATTAACACCAAAAGGCTACGCTTTAGGTTTAGCAAGTGAAGCACGGATGAAGCGGATGGAGCAGAAATATGCGTCAAGCGATGCCTTTATTGAGTTTTTTAAAACGACCAGCGTGCTTCCTGAAGAAATCAATCCGATCCTCGATCGGCACGACTCATCACCAGCGCCGCAAAGTGATAAATTGTTTAAATTCTTTTCTCGTCCAAACATAAGCATGCAGGATATGTTTGATGTGAAGGCAGTCTCTGAGTATGTTGATGCACACAATCTAGATGTTGAGGTTTTAGAACAAGTTGAGATTCAAGTGAAGTATTCTGGATATATTGAGAAGGAAAAAAACAACGCTGAAAAGCTAACCAGGCTCGAAGGAATAAAAATCCCAAAGAATTTTGACTATAGTAAATTAAAATCCTTGTCTTTTGAGGCCCGCGAAAAACTAAGCAAAATACAACCCACTACAATATCCCAAGCGTCAAGGATCAGCGGGGTATCACCGAATGATATTTCAGTGCTTTTGGTGTTTATGGGCCGGTAATGTTTCACGTGAAACAAAGCATTAAGAAATGACAAAAACCAGCGCCATCGAATCACATGTTCCAAGAGCAGTCAAGGATTATATGGTCACTGCAGAAAGTTTTTCCTTGGTGTGGAACGACGAATATAAGGCCTATCAAACAACGCCTCGCCCAAAAGAGCTCTCCTCATATTACAATCATCCAGATTATATTTCGCACAATGACGAAAGTAAAGGTTTGGTCGCCCAAGTCTATCGCTTTGTCCGAAATTGGAATATACGCATCAAACTTAAATGGCTGAAGAAGGCAAATCCTCTAGGTAAAAAACTCTTGGATTATGGGTCGGGCACAGGCGACTTTCTCAAAGCGGCAAATGAAACTTCATGGGACGGTGAAGGTTTAGAGGTTAATGAACAGGCCCGCACTGTGGCCAATAAAAAAGGGCTTAAAATATTTAAGGCGCAATCCCAAATTGAGCAGGGGAGATATGATGTTATTACGCTTTGGCATGTCCTAGAACATTTAGATGATCTTGGCGAGATGGCAAAATGGCTTAGCGAACACCTTTCAGAGCGAGGGGTGTTGATTATCGCGGTGCCGAATTTTAAATCGTGGGATGCAAAGTTTTATGGTCATCATTGGGCGGCCTATGATGTGCCCAGACATTTATGGCACTTTTCTAAGGAGAGTATACAAACCTTATTTGATCAAGATTTTGAACTCATCCTAACACACCCGATGTGGTTCGACGCTATTTATGTGAGTTTGCTGTCGGAGCGCTATAAAGCCAACAACGGATTTGCGCTTAGAGGAATATTGATCGGCTTATGGTCGAATTTCTGCGCTTTATTCAGCAAGGAGCCCTCCTCCCTGACTTATGTCCTAAAAAAACGAAATTAATGGCGTTTACGGGGCGCAAACAAGCGTGTTCAGGGGTAATTGTGGAAAAAAGCAAAAACAAGCTTAAATCGCTTGTAAATAATTTCCTCTCAATAAGAATATCTTATTAAAATCACATTAAACAATCATCAAAAACAATTAATCGGCGCTTTGGTGTAAAAGCCGGGTCAATTGTACAGCAAGATCTGTAAAAATGATTTTTGCATTGCCATTGCGCTCGATGTGTTCCTCAGCCTCTTGAAGCGCGCTTTGAATTTGCCAAATATTGTTTTGATGAATAAATGGAGCAAGTTTGGCTAAATGAAAGTCTTCGTTGTATTCTTTGTAATAGACAAGCGCGGTAGTTTTATAGTGCGTCAAAAAAGCCTGACGAATTAAACCGCTACAATACGTTAAAAATGATTTTTGGGTTTCTCTTCCAAGGCCCGCCAT
>Ga0075474_10001122_pt1 | contig 11001 bp, 6 predicted proteins | sample DEB08_DNA_2_FD_71485 | JGI IMG/M metagenome (GOLD analysis project Ga0075474, IMG submission 71485) | Aqueous microbial communities from the Delaware River and Bay under freshwater to marine salinity gradient to study organic matter... | ecosystem: Environmental > Aquatic > Marine > Coastal ...
CCGGTCTCAGTTCGGATTGCAGTCTGCAACTCGACTGCATGAAGCCGGAGTCGCTAGTAATCGCAGATCAGCAACGCTGCGGTGAATACGTTCCCGGGCCTTGTACACACCGCCCGTCACGTCATGAAAGTCGGTAACACCCGAAGCCGGTGGCCCAACCGCAAGGAGGGAGCCGTCGAAGGTGGGATCGGCGATTGGGACGAAGTCGTAACAAGGTAGCCGTACCGGAAGGTGCGGCTGGATCACCTCCTTTCTGGAGCTCGCAGACGGCGAACGGGTCGAACGACCCGGGGTCCGTCCGAGAACCCGTGAACCACTGGCTACTCGACGTCGGGGCCCGAGGGGCCCCCGGTCGCAGGACCGCTCCGGATCCGTCCGGAGCGTGTGGAGCGACCCCGGGTTCCCCGCTCGACGTCCGGCATCCTGTGCAGCTCTGAGGGAGCGTTCGTCCCTCGGGGCCCGCCTCCATCGGAACGGTGCGCCCTCGCGGTGCACGCCGCCGGTGGCCACGGCCCCAGCCGACCCTTGAGAACTCCATAGCGAGCGCGAGCATCTAGTACGGCAAGCAGTGAAGGGCACACGGTGGATGCCTTGGCACCAAGAGCCGATGAAGGACGTGGGAGACTGCGATAAGCCCTGGGGAGGAGTCAACCATCCATCGATCCAGGGATCTCCGAATGGGGAAACCCGGCTGGGGTCATGCCCAGTCAGGCCCGCCTGAATCAAATAGGGCGGGTACAGGGAACCCGGGGAACTGAAACATCTCAGTACCCGGAGGAAGAGAAAGCAACCGCGATTCCCCGAGTAGTGGTGAGCGAAAGGGGAACGAGCCTAAACCGCGCACGTGTCAAGCCAGCAGGCGTTGCGTGCGCGGGGTCGTGGGACCGTCCATGAGGAGCTGCTGATCCTCGAGGGAGTGAGCAATCGCGCGTGCAGCAGAACAGGCTGGAACGCCTGGCCAGAGACGGTAAGAGCCCGGTACGTGACCACACGCGCGACTCCCGGACGCCATCCCGAGTAGGACGGGGCCCGAGAAATCCCGTTCGAATCTGCGAGGACCACCTCGTAAGGCTGAATACTCCTTGGTGACCGATAGCGGACCAGTACCGTGAGGGAACGGTGAAAAGAACCCCGGGAGGGGAGTGAAATAGAACCTGAAACCGTGTGCCTACAAACCGTCGGAGCTCATCCTCGTGATGGGTGACGGCGTGCCTTTTGAAGAATGAGCCTACGAGTTAGCCGTCGCTGGCGAGGTTAACCAGTCGCTGGGAAGCCGAAGCGAAAGCGAGTCCGAACAGGGCGTTGAGTCGGCGGCGCTAGACCCGAAACCGAGTGATCTATCCATGAGCAGGGTGAAGCGGGGGTAAGACCTCGTGGAGGCCCGAACCGGTGTAGGTTGAAAACTGCTCGGATGACTTGTGGATAGGGGTGAAAGGCCAATCAAACTCGGTGATAGCTGGTTCTCCCCGAAATGCATTTAGGTGCAGCGTCGTGCGTTCCCCGTCGGGGGTAGAGCACTGTTTGGGCTAGGGGGCCTACAAGCTTACCGAACTCAGGCAAACTCCGAATACCGACGGGCCACAGCACGGCAGTGAGAACGCGGGGGATAAGCTCCGTGTTCGAGAGGGAAACAACCCAGACCGCCAGCTAAGGCCCCGAAGTCATGGCTAAGTGGCAAAGGATGTGGGATCGCAGAGACAACCAGGAGGTTGGCTTAGAAGCAGCCACCCTTGAAAGAGTGCGTAATAGCTCACTGGTCAAGTGGTCCTGCGCCGATAATGTAACGGGGCTAAGCCATGCGCCGAAGCTGCGGATTCGACCCGTCAGGCGAAAGCTGGGTCGAGTGGTAGGGGAGCGTCGATACGCGATCGAAGCCGCGGGGTAACCCAGTGGTGGACGCGTGTCGAGTGAGAATGTAGGCATGAGTAGCGAAAGGGGAGGGAGGAACTCCCCCGCCGATTGACCAAGGGTTCCTGGGGAAGGTTCATCCGCCCAGGGTAAGTCGGGACCTAAGGCGAGGCCGAGAGGCGTAGCCGATGGACAACTGGCTGATATTCCAGTACCACCTTCACCGCGTTCATACCGAACGCCGTGCGCTAACGGCACCTACGGGTGTCGGACCCCGCGGTCATTAGGTCACCGATGGCGTGACGGAGGAGGCTAGGTGATCCCGGGCGTTGGTCGTCCCGGGGTAAGCGTGTAGGGCGTGGGCCAGGCAAATCCGGACCACACGAGCCTGAGACGCGATGCCGAGTCCCAGACGAAGTCACTGATGCCATGCTCTCAAGAAAAGCGTCTAGGGAGTGGTGAGGGTGCCCGTACCCCAAACCGACACAGGTGGTCAGGTAGAGAATACCGAGGCGATCGAGAGAACTCTGGTCAAGGAACTAGGCAAATTGGCCCCGTAACTTCGGGATAAGGGGCGCCTCAGGTGGTGATGGACCTCGCGTCCTGAGCTGCCCGAGGCCGCAGAAACCAGGCCCAAGCGACTGTTTACCAAAAACACAGGAGCGTGCTAACACGAAAGTGGACGTATACGCTCTGACGCCTGCCCGGTGCTGGAACGTTAAGCGGAGAGGTCAGCCCTTCGGGGCGAAGCTTTGAAGCCAAGCGCCAGTAAACGGCGGCCGTAACTATAACGGTCCTAAGGTAGCGAAATTCCTTGTCGGGTAAGTTCCGACCTGCACGAATGGCGTAACGACTTGGGCACTGTCTCGACCGGAGACTCGGCGAAATTGCATCGCGAGTAAAGATGCTCGCTACGCGCAGCAGGACGGAAAGACCCCGGGACCTTTACTGCAGCTTGGTATTGGGGCTTGGTACGTCGTGTGCAGGATAGGTGGGAGACTGTGAGCCCGGCACGCCAGTGTCGGTGGAGTCACCCTTGGAATACCACCCTCGACGTGCTGAGTCTCTAACCTCGATCCGTGATCCGGATCAGGGACAGTGCCTGGTGGGCAGTTTAACTGGGGCGGTTGCCTCCTAAAAGGTAACGGAGGCGCCCAAAGGTTCCCTCAGACCGGTCGGTCATCGGTCGTCGAGTGCAAAGGCATAAGGGAGCTTGACTGCGAGAGTGACAACTCGAGCAGGGACGAAAGTCGGGCTTAGTGATCCGACGGTGGCATGTGGAAGCGCCGTCGCTCAACGGATAAAAGGTACCCCGGGGATAACAGGCTGATCTTCCCCAAGAGTCCATATCGACGGGAAGGTTTGGCACCTCGATGTCGGCTCATCGCATCCTGGGGCTGGAGCAGGTCCCAAGGGTCGGGCTGTTCGCCCGTTAAAGCGGTACGCGAGCTGGGTTCAGAACGTCGTGAGACAGTTCGGTCCCTATCCGCTGCGCGCGTTGGTGATCTGACAGGAGCCGCCCCTAGTACGAGAGGACCGGGGTGGACGTACCTCTAGTGTGCCGGTTGTCCCGCCAGGGGCACGGCCGGTTGGCTACGTACGGACGGGATAAGCGCTGAAGGCATCTAAGCACGAAGCCCACCTGGAGATGAGATCACCCACCCCCTCGAGGGGGTAAGGGCCCCGGAAGACGACCGGGTCGATAGGCCGGATGTGGAAGCGTGGTGACACGTGGAGCTGACCGGTACTAATAGCCCGAGGGCTTGCCGTTCGCGCTCGCGCTCGCTATGGAGTTCACCGGGTCACGTCCCGTGTGGACGCTGACAACGGCCGGTACGCCGGCCCGCATGACGGACGCATGACCCACTCGATTTCCCGTGGTCATGGCGGAGGGGACACACCCGGTCACATTCCGAACCCGGAAGTTAAGCCCTCCAGCGCCGATGGTACTGCCGGGGCGACCCGGTGGGAGAGTAGGACGCCGCGGGATCCACTTCAGCGGAGGCCGCCCCCTCGGGGGCGGCCTCCGTCGTTCTCCTAGGCTCCGCGCGTCGCGGCGCCGTGTCGCACCGTCCGGAGGGTCCCGTGGACCGTCGCCGCCCCGCCCGCCCCGCCAGGCCGTCCCGACGTGCCGAGGAACCGGACGAGCGCGGCACGCGGCGTCGTGGTCCCGAGACCCCCGCCGCCCCGAGGGAACCGATCGGGCGCGAGCGGGCCGGCGGCGCCGCCCCGCCCCGGCGCGGCTCGGCCCGCGGTCGCTCCGAGGGCGACCGCCAAGCGGCACCGGAGCGCCCCGAGCTGCCGGCGGACCACCGTGCGGACCTCCCGGCCCCGGTCCGCAAGGAGGTCGAGCGCCGCGTCGCACCGCGCGGCCGGGCGCGGGACGTGATCGCCTGTCTCGACCTCGGTTCGGCGGCGTCGGAGGCGGGGGAGCACGCCGAGGCGCTCCGGCTGCTGCGGTGGGCCAAGCACCTCGCGCCCCGTCTGGCCCTGGTCCGCGAGGCGCTCGGGATCGCGCTGTACCGGGCCGAGGAGTACCGCGCCGCCCTGACCGAGCTGCAGGCCTACCGCCGCCTCGCCGGACGCACCGACCAGAACCACCTGGTCGCCGACTGCCTTCGGGCCACCGGCGGCGGCGCCGACGAGACCGTCGCCGTCGCCACCGACCTCGTCGAGGACGAGGCGGCCGATCCGGAGCGCCGGATCGAGGCCGCGATCGTCGCCGCGGCGGTGCTCGAGGAGTCGGGTCGCCGCCGGCGCGCGCGGTCCGTCCTCGCCGGCGTGGATGCGGTCGCCGCGCGGGCGGGCGACGAGGCGCGAGCCCGACGGCACTGGTTCGCGGCCGAGCTGGCGGAACGGGACGGCGAGCCCGGAGCGGCCCGCGCGGAGCTGGACGCGCTGCTCGCGCTCGGGCCGGACGACGAGGCCGCGACCTGGCGCGAGCGCCTCAGCCGAGGGGTGTGAGCGTCCCCGCGTCGCGGCGGTCCAGGTAGCGCAGGATCCCCGCCGCGTTCGAGCGCGGGTCGTTCAGCAGCGCGATGCGCGCCTCGGCGTCCTCCGCCGCGTCGGGCGCGAGGTCGAGGTCCTCCGCGAACCGGTGCCGGAGCAGGTCGGCGACGTGGTCCAGTTCGTCCTCGTGCGCGGGCACGGTCCGGCGGGCCTCCTCGACCGCGGCGACCCACCGGCGGACGCCGTCGTCCGCCTCCGCGAGGACCGCGTCCGGCGCACCCACCTCGCCGTAGTGCGCGAGGTACAGGTGCGCCGGGTCCCGCTCGCGGTACCGGGCCAGCGAGTCGAGCATCGTCCCCAGGTTGAAGTCCGCCGGCGGGGTCGCGGGGCGGAGCGCCCGCATGCCCTCGAGGCGCACGCCGACGGAGTCGCCGGTGAAGACGGCCCCGAGATCCGGGTCGAAGGCCGCGATGTGATGCTTCGCGTGCCCCGGCGTGTCGAGGATCTCGAGGCGCCGGCCCGCACCGAGATCCAGGACGTGGCCGTCATCGGCCGCAAGGACGCGGTCCGCCGCGATCGGGGTGCAGGGGCCGTACACCGTGTCGAACAGGGGGCCGTACACGCGGCGCGCCGAGTCGTTCAGGCGGTCCGGGTCGACGAGGTGCCGGGCGCCGCGGGGGCTGACGACGACCGTCGCCCGCGGGAAGGCCGCCAGCAGGTCCCCGGCACCGCCGGCGTGATCGAGGTGGACGTGCGTCACGACCAGCCAGGCGAGGTCGTCGGGGTCCATGCCGAGACCCCGGAGGGCCGCGATGGTCGCGTCGATGGTCAGCGCCGGGCCGCACTCGACGAGGGCGGGACGAGGCGCGGGGAGGAGGTAGCCGGCGGTCACGCCGGTCAGCCCCCCGGTCATCGTGTCGATGACGATCGGGTCGGCGGCTCCGGGCGTCGGAGGTCCCCCGTCGGCCATGAGGTCCTCCTCGCCGCCGCGGACGCTACTCGCGGCCGGCGTCGGCACGTCCCGCCGTGGCTACGCTCGCCTCCCGAACCGGGGGTCCCATGGACGAGCAGCCGGACGAGGCCGCCCCGACGGCGCTGGACGCGCTGGCGGCGGGTCTGGACGACCCGGACCTCGACGCCGACGCGCGGCTCGAGCTGCTCCGGCGCGTCGAGGCCGGCGTCGCGGCCGAGCTCGACGGGCTGGACGGGCTGTAGGGATGGGGGCGCCCGGCACGGCGCGCGTCCGGGTCGATCGGGAGCTGGTCCGGCGGGGCCTGGTCCGGTCGCGCGAGGAGGCCCTGGCGGCGGTCGCCGCGAACCGTGTGCAGGTGGACGGCGCCCCCGTCCGGAAGCCCTCGACGCTCGTCCGCACCGATCAGCGCCTGCTCGTCGGGGGGCCGCCGCCGCGGTTCGTCTCGCGCGGGGGTGAGAAGCTCGCCCGCGCCCTCGAGGCGTTCGGGCCGCTCGGCGTCGACCCCGCGGGGCTGCGGCTCCTCGACGCGGGCATGTCGACCGGGGGCTTCACCGACTGCCTCCTGCAGGCCGGTGCCGCGCACGTCGTCGGCGTGGACGTCGGGTACGGCCAGGTCGCCGAGCGGCTGCGGCGCGACGACCGCGTCACCGTCGTCGAGCGGACCAACGTCCGCGCGCTCGATCCCGCCACGATCGGTGGTCGTCCGGACGCGCTCGTGGCCGATCTCTCCTTCATCTCGCTCGCGACCGCGCTGCCCACGCTGCTGGCGCTCCCGGACGGTCCGTCCGCCTGGGCGGTCGTCCTGGTCAAGCCCCAGTTCGAGGTCGGCCGCGAGGCCCTGCCCCGCGGCGGCGTCGTGCGCGACGCCGAAGGGTGGCACCACGCCCTGGACCGGTGCGCCGCGGCGGCGGCGGCCTCCGGCTGGCACCTCGCCGGCGTCGAACCGTCGCCCCTGCGCGGGCCGGCCGGGAACGTCGAGTTCCTCGCCCTGCTGCGGCCGGGTGCGCCGGGGTCGACCGGGGCGGCGGCGCCCGAGGAGGTCCGGGCCGCGATCGCCGCCGCGGTCGGGGCCGTCGTCGTCGGCGCGGCGGACCGCGCATGAGGGTCGCGCTCGTCGTCCATCCGGACCGCCCCCGGGCCACCGAGGTCGCGGCCGAGGCCGAGGCGATCGTCCTCGCGGCCGGACACGCGGCCGTCGTCGTCACCGCCGACGGGCCGGACGGGCCGGCGCCGGCGGCGGATCTCGTCGTCTCGCTCGGCGGCGACGGCACGTTCCTCCGGGCCGCCCGACTGGCGCGCGAGCACGACGCGCCGATCGTCGGGGTGAACGTGGGGCGGCTGGGGTTCCTCGCCGAGGTGGACCCGTCGGACCTCGCGCGGGACCTCGGGGCGATCCTGGCCGGCGGCGGGACCGTCGAGCCCCGGCCGACCCTCGAGGCGACGGCGCTGGACGCCGACGGCACCGTCATCAGCCGCGCGTGGGCACTGAACGAGGTCGCCGTCGAGAAGGTCGCGCGGGAGCGGCTGGTCCGGCTCGAGGTCAGCATCGCCGGGACGCCGTTCGCGAGCCTCGCGGCGGACGCCCTCATCGTCGCGACCGCGACCGGCTCGACCGCGTACGCGCTCAGCGCCGGCGGGCCGATCGTCGCGCCGACCCTCGAGGCCACCCTCGTCGTACCGGTCGCACCCCACTCGCTCTTCGACCGGACGGTCGTCGCCCGGCCCGAGGACGTGGTCCGCGTCGACCTGCCCCGGGACCAGGACGGGGGACTGGTCTCGGCGGACGGGACGGACGCGATCCATCTGCCGCCCGGCGGCGCCGTCGAGATCCGGGGCGGCGGTCGACCGGTCCGGATGCTCCGGATCGGGCCGGCCGACTTCTTCGGTCGCGTCCGGCGGACGTTCCGACTGGGCTGACACCGGCCGGCCGGGGCACGACCCGCCCGGACCGCCCTGTGGACGGGGCCCGGGCCGCGGTGGGGGGCGGCGATAGCCTCGCGCCGCGGCGGTCCCGACCGCCTCCCGAGCGCCCGGGGGAGCCGGTGATCGAGGAGCTGCACATCCGGGGCCTGGGCGTCCTCGAGGACGTCACGCTCCGCCTCGCCCCCGGTCTGACGGTCGTGACCGGCGAGACCGGGGCCGGGAAGACGCTCGTCGTCACGGCCCTCGGCCTGCTGCTCGGGGGGCGGGCCTCGTCGGACCTGGTCCGCAGCGGCGAGGACGCCGCCCTCGTCGAGGCGGTCGTCGCGGCGCCCGCCCCGGGGTCGCAGGACGACGGGGCGGAGGCCGACGGTCCGGGGTGGGACCTCGCCGAGGACGGGGTCCTGACCCTCGTCCGCGAGGTCCCGCGCGACGGCCGCGCCCGCGTCCGCGTCGGGGGGCGGCTGGCCACCGTCGGGACGCTCCGCGCGCTGCTCGGCCCGCACGTCGAGGTGCACGGACAGGACGAGCACCGTCGGATCGAGCGGCCGGCGCTGCAGCGGCGGCTCCTCGACCGGACCGCCGGCGCGGCGCACGCGGCGGCCCTCGACGCCTACGGCGCGGCGTACGCCGCGTGGGTGGCGGTCCGGGGGCGGCGCGAGGCCCTCGCGACCGATGCGCGCGAGCGGGCCCGACGCATGGAGACCCTCCGCGCGGAGCGTGACGAGATCGCCGCGCTCGCCATCGACCCCGACCGCGACGGTCGGATCGACGCCGACCTCGACCGGCTGATGCACGCCGACGAGCTGCGCGCGACGCTCGGGGCGGCCGCCGCCGGGGTCGGGGCCGACGGGGCGGGGGAGCCCCTCGGGCGCGCGGCCGCGGCGCTGCGCCGCCTCCCCGCGGCGGACGACGAGCTGGCCGGGCTGGCCGACCGCGCGGCGGGGCTGGTCCGGGAGGCCTCCGAGCTGGCCGCCGACCTCGCGTCGCTCGCCGCGGACGTCGAGGCGGACCCGGCCCGGCTGGACGCGCTCCAGCTGCGCAAGCGGGACCTCACGGCCCTGATGCGCCGGTACGGCGCCACACCGGGCGACGTCCTCGCGCACCACGACGCGGTCGCGGCCGAGCTCGCCGACCTCGAGGCCCTCGAGGCGGACGCCGGTGGTCTCGACGCGGCCGAGGCGGACGCCCGCGCGGCGGTCGGGACCGCCGGGGCGGCCGTGACCGCCGGGCGCCGCGCGGCGGCGGAGGCCCTGACCGCCCAGGTCGCCGGGCACCTCTCGGACCTCGGCCTCGGGCACGCGGCCCTGCACGTCGAGGTGACGCCGGCCGCCGACGGTCCGGGCCCGTCCGGACTCGACGACGTCGCGTTCCTCCTCGCCGCCAACCCGGGCGAGCCGGCCGTGCGGCTGGGTGACGGGGCCTCCGGCGGGGAGCGGTCCCGGGTCGCGCTGGCCCTCGAGGTCGCGCTGGCGGAGGTGGACGAGGCCGCCGTGCTCGTCTTCGACGAGGTGGACGCGGGCGTGGGCGGGACGACGGCGCTGGCGGTCGGGGAGAAGCTGGCCCGGCTCGCCGTCGGCGCGGATCGTCCCCGTCAGGTCCTCTGCGTCACCCATCTGGCGCAGGTCGCCGCGTACGCCGACGTCCACCACGTGGTCGAGAAGGTCGTCCGGGACGGCCGGACCGTGACGCTGGTCCGCGAGGTCGCCGAGGACGACCGCGTCCGGGAGCTGTCCCGCATGCTCGGCGGGGAGGCGACCGCCGAGAAGGGGCTCGAGCACGCCGCCGGTCTGCTGGCGGCCGCACGCGCGCGGCGCGGGGACGCGGCCCGCGCCTGACCGGCGAGGGTTCGTTGGCCGCACCGGACGACGGCGCTACCGTCCGATGGGCCGCAGCCGCGGCCCGCACCGGGACGTCACCCCGGTCGAGCCGGAGGTCGCCGTGGGCGGAGCGCCGCGACGCAGCGACCGGGCCGGCGGCGGCGCCCGCCACGTCTTCATCACCGGCGGGGTCGCCTCGGCGCTCGGCAAGGGCATCACGGCCGCCTCGCTCGGACGCCTGCTGAAGGCCCGCGGGCTCCGGGTCACCATTCTGAAGCTCGACCCGTACCTGAACGTCGACCCGGGCACGATGAACCCGTTCGAGCACGGCGAGGTCTTCGTCACCGAGGACGGCGGCGAGACGGACCTCGACCTCGGCCACTACGAGCGGTTCATCGACGAGAACCTCGGCCGCGGCTCGTCCGTCTCCTCGGGCCAGGTCTGGTCCTCGGTCATCTCGAAGGAGCGCCGGGGGGACTACCTCGGGAAGACGGTCCAGGTCATCCCGCACGTCACCGACGAGATCAAGGCCCGGATCCTGGCGGTGGAGGCGGCCGTCCCCGGCGGCGTCGACGTCGTCATCACCGAGGTCGGCGGCACGGTCGGGGACATCGAGGGCCTGCCGTTCCTCGAGGCGATCCGCCAGATGCGGCACGACCTCGGCCGGGAGAACCTCGTGTACGTGCACTGCGCCCTGGTGCCGTACATCGCCGCCTCGGGCGAGCTGAAGACGAAGCCGGCCCAGCACTCGGTCCGTGAGCTGCGGTCCATCGGCATCCAGCCCGACGTGCTGGTCCTCCGCGCCGACCGACCGCTCGAGAACGGGCTCCGCGAGAAGGTCGCGCTGCAGTGCGACGTCGCCCCCGACGCCGTCATCGCCGCGCTGGACCAGCCGTCCCTGTACGAGGTGCCGCTGGCGATGCACGACGAGGGACTGGACGCGGTCGTCCTCGACCGCCTGGGGATGACCGCACCCGAGCCCGACCTGACGGCGTGGCGGACGATCGCCGCCCGCGCCACCAGCGCCGAGGAGCGCGTCGTCGTCGCCGTCGTGGGCAAGTACGTCGACCTGCCGGACGCGTACCTCTCGGTCGTCGAGGCCCTTCGGCACGGCGGGATCCACCACGGCGTCGACGTCGAGGTCCGGTGGGTGGCCTCGGACGACCTCGCGGACGGCGACCGGATGGACCTGCTCGACGGGGTCGACGCGATCGTCGTGCCCGGAGGCTTCGGGGTCCGCGGCGTCGACGGGAAGGTCGCCGCCATCCGCCACGCGCGGGAGTCCGGGGTCCCGTTCCTCGGGCTCTGCCTCGGACTGCAGTGCGCGGTGATCGAGTTCGCCCGTGACGTGGCCGGGCTGGACGGCGCGCACTCGCGCGAGTTCGACCCGGCGGCCCCCCACGCGGTCATCGACCTGATGGACTCGCAGCGGGACGTCACCGAGAAGGGCGGGACGATGCGCCTGGGCTCGTACCCGGCCCGGCTCGAGGC
>Ga0075474_10001129_pt1 | contig 10977 bp, 11 predicted proteins | sample DEB08_DNA_2_FD_71485 | JGI IMG/M metagenome (GOLD analysis project Ga0075474, IMG submission 71485) | Aqueous microbial communities from the Delaware River and Bay under freshwater to marine salinity gradient to study organic matter... | ecosystem: Environmental > Aquatic > Marine > Coastal ...
TTAAATTTGAGCAAGCAACAATTATTGTAATCTTTAAACAACGAACCATGAAAAAATTAATTTTAAGCTTAATGCTTGTGGTCTTTGCATTGCCCATGAGCGCACAATCCGATTTTTACGTAACCCTTTGGTACGGACAGGTCAAAAATTCTGATGCCCAAAGCCACATTGAAATCGAACGTGAGTATTATTCGAAAATGTGGAAAGAACAAATTACCCAAGGCAACATTCTGGGATGGGACATGTGGCAGATCATGAACCCTGACGTCAATGAAATGACCACGACTTTTGTTTATGTGACTTTACACACGAGCCCGACATTTTCAATGAGTCCAGTGAATTCCATTCCGGGGAAATCCGATGAGGATTGGCAAGCGGCTCAAAAAGAGGCTATGAATCATTATGTTAAGAATTACTCTGTGATAATGTCGGTAAAAGGCGGTTACGGGCCTCAAATGGGCGGAACTCCACCCGAATATGCCGTATTGAACTACATGCAAGTAGATCCTTATCGCGCTGCAGAGTACGAGCGTGCTGAGTTGGAAGATTTTATGCCTTCATTCAAAGAAAACGACAAAGTTCGTAAAGGATGGGGTCTACATAAAGTATTGAATCACTACGGTACAGAAAATCCCATCAACTACGTGACGGCAGACTTTTATGACAGTTACGATGCAATTTTGACTGCTCGTAACAATACAGGAGAAATGTCAGAAGAAGATATGGCTTTTTGGAAAAAATTTGATGAAGTCAGAACCCTTGCAGATTCACATATTGTTCGATTAGTTCAGGCTGTTCGATAATTACTTTAAATTGGAATACAAAAAAAGGCCGCGATAATCGCGGCCTTTTTTATTTGATCCTTTGGCTTGATAACATAGCACTTATTCTTGCATTAACGCGGCGTTGTAATACGCATCTTCGCGCCAAATCACTCCTTCGTCGTCTAGCCAATGCTGATTGTGTGATTTGAATTTAACTTCTTTCCCGGTTTTCTTGTGACGCAGCATAAAATCCCACCAAGAGATAATCACTTTGCCATCACCTTCATAATCAAGAACATCAGGATAACCACTTTCTTGGATATAAACGATGTCATACATTTCCATGAATGCCGCAAGTTTTTCTTTGTGTGCCGCTAGACCTATGAAACTCTGATTAGGGTCATTGATGTCGTAAATGCGAGCCCCCTCATTGTAGCCTTCAAAAGCCTTGTCCAAATCTCCGGTTTCAAGATAAGCGAACGCCAACCGAACTTTGGCAATTACAGGGTGATCTTTGTAGATTGTCCCGTTAGTTTTTGTTTCTCTTGAGTCCGAATATTTTTGAAAGTGCGCAGTATTATCTGAGAAAAGTAAGCGATTAATTTTCTTTCCTGATTCATCAAAAATAAAGGTACTGTTGCGCGGTGTATTGATTTTGAAGCCATTGTTTTTGTCAAATCCGGTCATCATTTCGTAGGTGTAAACGTATACAGGTCCGTCTTTGAATTCCATGGCATCAGGGTAAGCAGGAGGTCTATTTTCAATTTTTAAATTGACCATATTATTGCTCAGCCATATTGCTTGGCCCATGAGATTGCGTCTTGTCCCGCCCGTATAATCAGGGTCATTATTCATCATGTTGTACATCTTGAACCCCTCTGTAGTTAGGGTTTTCAGGGTCGTGGTGTCGCCAGAGGTATAGGCTTTTGTGAATTCGGCTACAATATCCAAGGCTGGATGTTTGTCAAAAATTTTACCGTTGGCATGTTTTTGCGCACTAGCAATACCAAAAGATAATAGAACTGCAAATAAAAATAGTTTTTTCATGATTTAAATTTTATTGGTTTGATGCTCAAATATAATACATTATTGCAATAAACAATAAAAGATAAACATGTATTGTCCTACAAGAAATTAGGTTAATTCCCGAACTTATTGTTCTAAGAACAACACCTTATAAAGTACCTCGTTTTTGCGGTTGAATACTTGGTACGGGCTATTATAGACCATTAGAATAGGTTCGCCGGTCAATTTTAGGCTATGTTTCTGAGCAATATCCCGAAGTTTTTGGGCTGCTTTTTTTTCACGCCAGTCCATGGTGTAGCCGCCATATTCAATGGCAATATAATGCCCTGATTCCGACTCTAGGACCTGGACATTCTGATCTTTTGCCGAGGGTGTATTTTCTGAAGTATAGTTAGAGGGCAGGACAAATTGCATCACCTGATCCCCAGAAGTATTGCCCATTTGTACTGGAGTAGTCATTGCAATTTTCGCCCCGGTCTCATTCACGCCGGATATATAACGGAATAGGGATCCAAAATCGCCGTTGCTTTGAATTTTCATCACAGGAGGGTAATAGCGTAATTCAGCCTCATCAAATTGTTGAATTACATCGAATGCTTGAGTTTCATATTTCTGAGCCATACTGTCGTTTAAAGAAATCACGGAGAAAAGCACCAAGAGTGCGTATTTGATTTGCATAACTTTTTTCTTTTTTCATCTCAAAGATAATTTAAAGTCCGTGGTCAAACCACATTTAATCAAAATATTTCACGTACCTTGTAGGTATAATTATCTAAAAATGAGTAAATTATATTCTTTTCTGTTTTCGACAGAAAATCGCGCAAAACTCGAACGACTCACGGTGATCTTGGCAATTGCTGGCTTTTTCGCCCATTTAGTGTTAATCCTAGTGGCACAAATTTGGCCTCTCGAATTATTTGGCGGTCGACTATTGCAAAATCCCATTAATGCTATTTACACGCCGTTTTCTTTTATTCTTATTTTCGAGATTTACTTATTGATTTTCTATTTGCCGCGCTCTTTTAGCACCTCCCTTTTGAAACAATTTGAGGTGATTTCACTAATCATGGTGCGTCGCGTTTTTGGGGATATTACCAAAATTAATTTTGCTGAGATAGAAATAAGTGACCCGGGGTTTATCAAGCTCGTTATTGATTTAGGAGCCGTTTTGATCATGGCATTGGCTATTTTGTTATTTATTAAAGCCAAAAATAAACTCAAGGCTTACGGACAGCCCGATATGGATGCCGGAGAACAGAGATTTAATAGCTTGAAACGTCAAGTATCAGCAATATTACTGGTCATATTGGGGGGTATTTCATTACTTCATTTATTGGATTTTGCTGTGGTACAATTCACAGGCGAACATCTCGTTGCCTCATTTAATAATGACTTGGATTCGATTTTTTACAAAGATTTCTTTACGACATTAATTCTAGCCGATGTCTTGATTTTGCTGCTGTCTTATGCGCTATCCCAAGATTATTTTAAGCTGATTCGTAATACAGGATTCGTCATTACAACTGTTTTATTGCGCCTTTCTTTTGGCGCGTCGCAACCATTTGATGTATTGTTGATCATTACGGGTACGTTATTTGGGTATTTTATGCTTTTGATGTACATCGGGTACAGCCGGGAAACACTTAATATCAAAAGTTAGGATTCCTCAACGTTTTTAGCTGAATCACTTTTTAATTCCATTTAGTTGTGTTTTACAATGTAATGTAAATGTTAAGTTTTATCTTTGCATACTATTTTAAAATCACAAAAAAAATGAATTCTGAAAAAATTTCCTATCCGAAACAAGCTTGTGCTTGTGCTGTTTCTCTTGATCTTTTAGGAGATAAATGGTCCTTACTTATTATTCGAGATTTGTTTCGTGGAAAAAGCACTTATTCAGAATTTTTAAAACAATCTCAAGAGGGGATTGCGACAAACATTTTGGTGGACCGGCTTAAAAAGCTCTTAGCTATGGGGACCATAGACTATAGACGAGAGCCACAAGACAAAAAAATCAAGAAATATTTTTTGACCGATAGGGGCATTGATCTTTACCCAGTAATATATGAATTGCAGCGCTGGACGCTCAAACACGTAGATTTTGATTATACTGACAACACCAAAAACTGGAATGACTTAATTCAGAATATCTCGCAAGAAGAGGTAATCAATCAATACCAAAACTCCTATAGAACTTTGCGCCAGAGCGAGTTCGGTTTTTAAGCACTTACTTAAATCTTGAATTTTTACTAACTTGACTTCAAAATCTAAAGAAGTTGAGTTATGCCGCATTATATTCTTTCCATAGATGCTGGGACGACAAGTTCCCGAGCGATCATTTTTGATCAGCGTGGTACGCAGATCGCCTTGGCACAATTTGAATTCACACAACTATTTCCTCAAAAAGCTTGGGTGGAGCACGACGCTGTAGAGATATGGGAGACCCAGCTCAAGGCCATCATAGAGGTGATGGAGAAGGCTGGAATTGGTCCCGATGAAATTTCAGCAATAGGGATCACCAATCAACGGGAAACCACCGTCATCTGGGACCGTAAAACAGGCGTCCCGGTTTATAACGCCATTGTCTGGCAAGATCGCCGCACTGCAGCCGACTGCCAAGAATTAAGCGCAGCAGGTCACGCGCAAACTTTTTTAGATAAAACAGGGCTGGTCATCGACGCCTATTTTTCAGGCACCAAGGTCAAGTGGATCTTGGACAGTGATCCTGATTTACGCCAGCGCGCCGATCAAGGGGAATTGGCCTTTGGCACCATCGACAGTTGGCTTATTTGGCAGCTCACTGGGGGTGCTATTCACGTAACGGATGTCACCAATGCGAGCCGAACCTTAATGTACAATATTCATGACCTTTGTTGGGATCAAGAGCTCTTGTCGATGCTGGAAGTCCCCGAGGCGCTTTTGCCTGAGGTTAAGTCCTCTTCTGAGATAGTCGGACATACCGCAAAAGAAATTTTTGGCGCCAGTATTCCCATAGCTGGGGTGGCAGGAGACCAGCAATCAGCACTATTTGGGCAACTTTGTTTAGAACCAGGAACGGTTAAAAACACTTATGGCACAGGCTGCTTTTGTATCATGAATACTGGGGACAAGCCTGTAGTCTCAAAAAATAAAATGCTTACGACCATCGCCTGGCAGATCGACGGAAAAGTGACCTACGCCATAGAAGGGAGTGTCTTCACCGCAGGAGCCTTAGTGCAATGGTTGCGCGATCAATTGCACATGATTGAACACTCATCCGATATTGAGTCGCTCGCGGCATCGGTGGAGCATAGTGACGGCGTAACCTTTATCCCCGCACTCTCAGGACTCGGAGCCCCGTATTGGGACCCTTATGCCACAGGAACCATTTTTGGTATCACTCGGGGCACGTCTCAGGGCCACATTGCCAGAGCCGCTCTGGAGGCCATTGCCCTTCGATCCCGCGATATTATTTTAGAAATGCAGAAAGACGCGGGGATTGATTTTAAAACCTTAAAGGTTGATGGTGGGGCGAGCAACAATGATTTACTGATGCAAATCCAGGCTGATGTTTTGGTGGCGGAGGTGATTCGACCTAAAGAGACAGAAACCACTGCTCTTGGAGCCGCCTTTCTGGCGGGACTCGCCGTAGGTGTTTGGCCATCAATAAAAGCCCTGGAAGCCATGTGGGAGAGTGATCGAGTCTTTTCCCCGGCCACGAACGAATCAACCCAGGAAGTCATCAATTTATGGCACGAGCGTATCAACAGAATTTTATCTTAAATGAAGTGGTAAGAGTGCGCACTATTGACTATTAAACAATAAGAAACAAGGTCTAGACCATGCAACGATCAGTCCACGTAGAGCGTGTAAAGTCACAGAATCATTGGGATGTTGTGATTATTGGTGGAGGGGCTAGTGGACTGGGAATTGCGGTTGACGCTGCAAATCGTGGCTACCGAACCCTACTTTTAGAACGTCATGATTTTGCTAAAGGCACCTCCTCACGAAGCACAAAACTCGTTCATGGCGGCGTTCGATATTTGCAAAATGGGGATGTTTCTTTGGTGATTGAGGCGCTTAAAGAACGGGGAATAATGAAACAAAACGCCCCGCATTTAGTGCGAGACATGAGCTTTGTTATTCCCATTTATTCATGGTGGGATGGCCCATTTTACAGTGTCGGACTCAAGATTTATGACATGATGGCTGGAGATCTGGGTTTGGGTAAATCCCAGTGGTTGAGCAAAGAAGAAACGACGGCAATGATTCAAAATGTGAATCAAGCCGAATTACGCGGTGGGGTTGTCTATCACGATGGACAATTTGACGACGCCCGAATGGCGATCACCCTCGCTTTGACCGCTGATTCGCTCTCGGCAAGTCTCTTAAATTACGCCGAAGTTACCGGTTTAACTAAGCACAATGGACTTGTGAATGGAGTCACATTTCAGGATACATTGACCGGAGAAAATCATGAGATTTCTGCCTCAGTGGTGATTAACGCCACAGGAGTCTTTGGTGATTCAATCATGAAAATGGATGATGTAAATGCTGAGCCAAGGATTACTCCGAGCCAGGGAATCCATTTGGTCTTAGATCGTTCTTTTTTAAAGGGCAATCATGCCATCATGATACCACAGACTTCTGACGGCAGAGTGCTCTTCGCGGTACCCTGGCATAATCATGTAATTCTTGGCACAACGGACACCCTTATTGAGGCACCTCTTTCAGAGCCTCAAGCCCTGGATCACGAAATCGACTTTGTTTTGAGTAACGCGGCCCAATACATGCACAAAAAACCTACGCGTAATGATGTTAAAAGTGTCTTTGCCGGATTGCGTCCTTTGGCTGCAAATGCGGCCAATGAGGGCAAAACTAAGGAGATCTCCAGACACCATAAAGTTCACGTAGGCACAAGTGGACTCGTTAGTGTATTGGGGGGTAAATGGACTACTTATCGCAAAATGGCAGAAGATACCGTCAATGCCGCGGCAATGGTAGGTGGCTTACCTACTAAAAAATGTAAAACCCGAAAGCTTAAGCTCTTTGGGCATGAGCCAGGATTGGCTTTTGAGGATCCGCTTCACGTTTATGGATCAGAACGGAGCAAGGTGTTAAATCAAGGCCCCAAAATCCAAAATAATTCATTGAGCGATAAGTATTACATTAGCAAAAATCAAATACTTTATAGTATAAGGAATGAAATGGCCATGCGTCTTGAAGATATTGTAGCGCGAAGGGTCAGAGGTATGTTTTTAGACGCCAAAGAGACTCAGAGACTGCTCCCGGAAATCGCTCAAATTATGGCAGAGGAACTCAAAAAAGATTCCGACTGGATAAAAAATGAAATCAATCAAACTGAAAAAATATTAAACACTTATAGATTATGACAAATCCGTATATCGCTGAATTTATCGGCACTGCCATATTGCTCCTGTTTGGGATGGGCGTGGTGGCAAATGTTAACTTGAAAAAAACAATTGGCTCGGGTCAAACCCCCTGGGTATTGATTACCAGTGCATGGGGATTTGCTGTATTTGTAGCCGTTTTTATTACCGGACAATTTAGTGGAGCACACCTAAATCCAGCGGTAACTTTGGGCCTTGCCGTAGCAGGAAAGTTTGCTTGGAATATGGCTTTGGGGTATATATTGGCCCAAGTTTTTGGAGCGATGGTTGGAAGTTGGCTGGCCTATATTCTGTATATAGATCATTACCGGGCTACAGAAGATGTCGATGCCGTGCGTAGTACATTTTGTACGGGGCCTGCGGTTAGAAATTATAAAAATAACCTCTTTAGTGAGGCCTTGGGAACTTTTATGTTGGTCTTTGGGGTATTATTTATTGCTGCGCCAGGCATTACGATAGAAGGGACAACGGTGACTAACTTTGGTATTGGATCGCTTGATGCTTTGCCCGTGGGAATTTTGGTATGGGTGATTGGTATGGGTTTAGGAGGGACTACCGGTTATGCGATAAATCCTGCGCGTGATTTCGGTCCACGTTTGGTATATCACTTAATTCCGATGCGCCAAAAAAACGCTGACTGGCCTTACTCTTGGATTCCTGTTTTAGGGCCGTTTATAGGAGGCGCGGCAGCAGGATTCACTTATCTTTTAATAATGTGACAGGATCAAAGTAGACGTTATGATCTGTAATTAACTTTTCAATAGTGCGTTTTTTGCGCACAAACTATTTTAATGCCCCGCGATAGGACTGCCAAAAATCCCTACAGCTAATTCGGCCCAAATCAAAATAAAGACCAATATGAGCGCAAAGAGATAAGTCCATTTTTTCGCGCTTTTATTGAACCGCTTTAAAATAAAATGAGCGCCGATTCCCAGACCCAACAACAAACCCCCCATAACGAGATAATCAAACCACGTCCAATTAACTTGGGAGCTCAAAAAAGTGCCCATTAAAGGAAATACAAGTAGGAATAGGGGGTGATAGAATTTGAATTGATAGGCCTTAAGCATAATCGAAATAAAATTAGGTTGTGCACAAACATAAAAAAAATCGAAATTCAATTCACCGCACTTAAGAATATTTTAGCATAATGAGATAAAATGCCATCTACTTCTCTCGGTCCATGGTATTTAATACATAATTCAGTTAACTTGTTTATTTTTTTCGTACTTTTTACCAACCTTCCAATAAAATAAAGCCGGCTGAAGGCTCAGTTCTGTTTTAATTTTTTTTGAATTAGCCCGCTTGGGCCAAAATCACTTATATGAAACCAACTTTTGACGCCATTCCCCAAGAGTTCGCTGTGGAACCAATTACCTTAAATCAATATGTCCTGGACGGCCAAGTAAAAACATGGAATGGACCCACTACTGAAGTTTATTCCACAATTGAAACGCCTGATCAATCAGGAAAGCTGGGGCCAACCTATCTTGGGCAGGTGAGTGCCATGGATGAAGCATCTGCACTAGAGGCTATCCGATCATCGGTTAAGGCATTTGATAGAGGCATGGGAGAGTGGCCCACTATGCGCGTAACGGACCGCATCAAGTGTATGGAAGATTTTGCTGCAAAGATGGTGACCAAACGCGATGAGGTGGTGAAATTATTAATGTGGGAGATCGGCAAGAATCACAAAGACTCCCAAAAAGAATTTGATCGAACGGTAGACTACATTTACGATACCATAGAGGCTTGTAAGGATTTTGATCGAAAAGGGGCTCGCTTTTTGAATGACAGTGGTGTACGCGCTCACATAAGACGGGGGCCTTTGGGCATCGTATTATGCTTAGGGCCGTATAATTATCCGCTCAATGAGACTTTTTCGTTGCTGATACCCGCTATAATTATGGGCAATACCACTATTTTCAAGCCCGCCAAACTCGGAGTGTTACTCATAGGCCCTTTACTTGAGGCATTTGCTACGAGTTTTCCAAAAGGTGTGGTCAATGTGCTTTTTGGACGTGGTCGAGCGGTCGCCTCCCCAATTATGAAATCCGGACATATTGATGTACTTGCCCTCATTGGCCATAGTTCATCGGCTATAGCCTTACAAGATTTGCACCCCAATAAAAATCGTTTGCGTTTGGTCCTTGGACTGGAAGCTAAAAACCCTGGAATCATTTTACCCAGTGCCGATCTGCAAAATGCGGTCTCGGAGTGTATTTCAGGCACGCTTTCTTTTAACGGTCAGCGTTGTACCGCTCTGAAAATACTTTATGTGCACAAAGCCATCAAGGATCAGTTTTTATCTGCTTTTACCGCAGCTGTTGATGCCCTTGAGCTTGGTATGCCATGGGAAAATACATTGCTCACCCCATTGCCTGAATCGCATAAGCCAGATTATATTCAATCACTTATTGATGATGCCCTTGAAAAAGGAGCCAAGATCATCAACAAGCGGGGGGGAGAGCGCAGCAGTAATTTTATATTCCCAGCGGTATTGTATCCAGTGACCAAAGAGATGAAGATCTATCACGAGGAACAATTTGGACCCGTGATTCCAGTGCGAGATTTTGAAGACATACAATTGCCCTTAGAAGACATGGCCCAAAGTAATTATGGACAACAAGTCAGCGTATTTGGAACAGAGGCTCAAGAATTAGCCCCCTTAATCGATTATTTGGTCAATTTAGTTTGTCGTGTTAATTTAAATAGTGCTTGTCAACGCGGACCTGACACTTATCCATTTACGGGCCGAAAAGATTCTGCGGTAAGTACACTGAGTGTTCATGATGCGCTGCGGTCCTTCTCAATCCGTACGTTTTTAGCAGCAAAGGACAATGCATTGAACAAAGGGATTATCAATGATATGTTGCGTGAGCGACAAAGTAATTTTGTAACAACGGATTACATTCTTTAAAATAAATTCTCAAGATTTAATATACATAATGACACAATCTGTATTGTGCTTTGGCGATTCAAATACTTGGGGTTATAATCCAAAAGACGGTTCGCGCTACCCTGCACATATAAGATGGACAGGGGTATTACAACAAAAATTGGGGCAAGGCTTCAGAGTAATTGAAGAAGGACTCAATGGTCGGACAACAACAATTAATGAAGAGGAGCGACCCATGCGCAGCGCCACCGATATTTTGCCGGTGCTCATTGAAAGCCATCGCCCTTTAAATTTTGTTGTACTCATGCTCGGGACCAATGATTTAAAAACGCATTTTGATCGCTCTTCTGAGCAAATCGCGAATGATGTCTCTCGCTTATGTGGGGTAATTAAAAAACACCCGATGCTTATGGATCATCCACCCAAGCTTATTTTAGCAGAACCCACTGGCGCGGATCTGAGCAGTAAGGCATTGCCAGAATGGTTTCAGCATACAGAAGCCAAATGGAAGGGTTTGATTGATTTAATGCCTGAAATAGCTCAAGAGCATCAGGCACTTTATGTGGCGACTCATAAGTTTATTGAACTCAATTTTTTGGATAGTTTACACTGGTCCCCTGAGCAACACGCATCATTTGCTCGAGAGGTTTTTGCGCAGATTAAAGCTTCTATATGACAAAAAAGCCCGCTCAACTGAGCGGGCTTTTTACCCTAAATTTCTATAAAAGGAGAATCACTAAGTTATTTTAAAAGAATGATTTACCACCAACCTTTAACTTTTTAAAGCATAATAATATTTAATTAATAGACAAGATTTTAAATCGAATTTTTTCGCCAGAAATTAATTGACTTAATTGACACATTGATTGATCCGAAATGTGCAAAACTCTGGGATAAC
>Ga0075474_10001133_pt1 | contig 10954 bp, 8 predicted proteins | sample DEB08_DNA_2_FD_71485 | JGI IMG/M metagenome (GOLD analysis project Ga0075474, IMG submission 71485) | Aqueous microbial communities from the Delaware River and Bay under freshwater to marine salinity gradient to study organic matter... | ecosystem: Environmental > Aquatic > Marine > Coastal ...
GCATACGCCACTTGATCATTGGCTTTTATCCCACAGTCTAAGGCTATGATAAGGCCTATACCTAGCTGTTTTGCTGTATCAATCCCTTGTTTTGAAATTCCGTATCCTTCTTGATAACGATCTGGAATATATGGAGTGAGCGGTATACCATAGCGCTTTAAATAAGCCATCATGAGCGAAACCGAAGTGGTTCCGTCTACATCGTAATCCCCAAAAACCATAATCGGATTGCCGCGGGCCACTTCCTCTTGGATTCGGTCGACCGCACGATCCATATCTTTCATTAAAAATGGATCGTGCAGTTGGGTCCAGTCTGGTCTAAAATATTGTTTAGCGGCCTCAAAACTCTCTACCCCACGCTGGACCAAAAGTCGCGCTGCGGCTTGAGGCACCTGTAACGCACGCGCTAAATTCTGAGTAATCTCAGGATCGGGTTCGGGCTTGAATTGCCAGCTCTTTTCGGTCATTGGCTCATTGTATTTTGAGACCCTTTTTCTTTAGTGGATGGTTTTGAGCTTCCTGCAAGAATTATTACAAACTCACCGCGCGGGGCCTGCAAGGTAAAATGCTCCAATGCCGATTGACAGGTCCCACGAATGGTTTCCTCATGCAGTTTGCTTATTTCGCGCGATACGGAGATTAAACGCTCAGGGCCAAAAACAGAGCAAAAGTCGCTCAATGTTTTGAGCAACTTATGTGGAGACTCGTAAAAAACCATCGTTCTGGTTTCTGGTGTGAGTTCAGTCAATCTCGTCTGGCGGCCTTTTTTTACCGGCAAAAAACCTTCAAAAACAAATCGGTCACAGGGCAAACCACTGGCCACAAGCGCAGGCACAAAGGCCGTTGGACCCGGCAGACACTCTATGTCCACACCCTCCTGAAGGGCTGCGCGAACCAAAAGAAATCCAGGATCACTAATTCCCGGGGTCCCTGCGTCACTGATTACCGCTACCGAGGCGCCTGATTGAAGCTGAGCGACCACCCCTTGGAGCATTTTGTGCTCATTGTGCATGTGGTGGCTCTTCATCGGGGTCAGAATATCATAATGCTTGCATAATTTGGCGCTGGTGCGGGTGTCTTCGGCCAGGATTAAATCCACCTGATTCAACACCTCAACGGCGCGAAAAGTCATGTCTTGTAAGTTGCCTATCGGGGTAGGGACTAAATAGAGTTTGCCGGCCATTGATCCCTGTATTAGGCGTTAAACCTTTGTTGAACGAGACGCATTAATCGATCGGCTACGGCCTCTTTTTCCTCCCAATTGTTGTATTCCGGCTTGACCTGATCCCTTAAAAAATCATTTACTTCATCAAGGGTTTCAAAAGTATTGATCTGTGACAACACCCGATTAAACCCTTCTACATCACCTAAAAACAGGTGTTGAACAAATGCAGTACGATCGTTAAGCCCCACAGACAAACGCCCCCATCGATCATTGACCGATTTGGGTTTGGGTAGCGATGAATTCAGGTCGCCTAAAGTTTCTGCCTTGTGTGCTGCCGTGGGTGCCTCTGAATGAATTTCCTCCTCAAAGTGTACGTCATCCGTTTGGTTGGATTCCGTTTGAATGGTTTCTTCGGCTTCATTCTCAGGAAGCACTGGTTCGAATTCAATCTCCTCCTGATAATGAGAAAGGACCTCTTGGGCCTCTTGACTTCCGTCAGTAATGCTCTCAAATAAATCGTCAACCTGCTGAGTTTCGGGGGGCATCTGGGCGACGATATCTTTTATTTTTTCTGTTGACGGCTCAAAAATAGGGGGCTGATTGTTTTGACTAAAATCAGTTAATTCTTCAACCTCATAAGGGTCAGTGTGCTCATCAAGTTGGGCCAGAGTTTCAGTTTGGTCCACATAGTCGTTTGGGCCCATGGGATCGTCATAAAGCGCAGATTCATCTGAACTCGTGGGATCGGTGGGGTCTAAAAGCGGGTCGGAGGCCGATTCTCGTGGTAAAGTTAATTCGTGACGTATCACCACTAAGGCCTCGTAAAGTAAACGCGTGTGCTCCTTTAGATTGTCTATGGCGATCAATAATTCGCCTTGCGCCCTAGGATCGCTCGATTCATCAAGCGCTATTTCTAAATCCAATATGTCGCGTGCGATTTCATGGAGTTTATGTTGGTTTTGTTCGATCATTCTTTTTGGCTAAGCGGGTCGCACTCTATTTTGTTTTGTTAAATTTACGCATCCTAATACGAAACGTCAAAGAAATCCATTTTATTCTAAAGCGCTCAATATGTTTCTTGAACAGGCTCCAAATAACGATGCTTCATACGGTTGGATGGAAGTTATATGCGGGTCCATGTTCTCGGGTAAAACCGAAGAATTGATTAGAAGACTTAAGCGGGCCGAACTGGCCCAACAAAAAGTAGCTGTGTTTAAGCCAGAAATGGATCAGCGCTATGCCCAACACAATGTGGTTTCTCATGACAGCAATGAATTCGAAGCTGTAGCGGTAAAAGAGGCCAAAGAGCTTTTGAACCGAGCCATCGGCTATGACGTAGTCGGCCTGGACGAAGCCCAGTTTTTTGATGATGCTATAGTCGCGGTATGCAATACTTTGGCCAATAATGGGGTACGCGTAATTATTGCCGGCCTAGACATGGACTATAAAGGAATTCCTTTTGGATCCATGCCCCAATTAATGGCCACCGCAGAATACGTTACTAAAGTCCATGCCATTTGCAGTAGAACGGGGCGTTTGGCTCAATACAGTTATCGCCTGGACTCAAATGAAGATCTTGTATTGCTCGGTGAAACTCAAGAATATCAGGCCTTGAGCAGAGCAGCTTTTGTCCAGGCCATGCAAGAACGAAAAAATAATCCCGCCAAAAAAGACTCAGGCCCTTCAGATTCAACCGGCGCATAACCCTCTATGGTACAGGAACCCACCTTATTTATTGATTTAAATGCCTTGGCACATAATTACGGGGTTTTAAAACAAAAACTTAATGCAGACACCAAATTTCTGGCGGTTGTAAAAGCTTCTTCTTATGGACATGCCCCTGGTCCCGTGGCTCAAAAATTGGTCGATTTAGGCGTAGATTACTTTGGCGTGGCCTATGCCTTGGAAGGTGCTGAACTGAGGGCCGCTGGAATCAAAACACCTATATTGTTGCTGCACCCTATGGCGGCCCATTTTGAACAAATTTTGGAATATAATTTAGAGCCCAGTCTCTACAGTGTTTCACTAATGCGCCAATGGATTGACTTTTTGGAATCCAAAAACATCAAGGATTATAATGTGCACCTTAAGTTTAACTCAGGGCTCAATCGATTGGGAATGGCTTTTGAAGAAATTACAGAAGTTGTAAGCGCCATTCAAGGCACGGATTGTTTGAATATTTGTTCTGTTTTCTCTCATCTCGGCGCGAGTGATGACCCAGATGCGGAAGAATTCACGCGCGATCAAATCAAACGATACGATTCTTTCTACGAAACATTCACGCAAAAAATGCGCGATAATAACCCGCTGTTTAAGCATCCATGGCGACATCTATGCAACACTTCCGGAGTCTTAAATTACCCTGAGGCCCAGTATGATATGGTCCGCTGTGGCATTGGCCTTTATGGTTATGGGAATGATCCCAAATACGATCGTTTACTTCGCCCGGTAGCGCAATTAAAAGCGCCCATTTTGCAAATTCATCAAGTAGCGACAGGACAAAGCGTGGGTTATAATCACGGTTTTATTGCTCAAAAGCCCACTGTAATCGCCAGTCTACCTCTGGGGCACGCAGATGGATTACATAGAATTTTTGGCAAGGAAAATGGCTGCGTTTGGATTCACGATCAGCCCGCCCATATCTTAGGAAATGTTTGTATGGACATGCTAATGGTCGATGTAACAAACATCTCCTGCAAACCCGGAGACACCGCAGTCATATTTGACCAACAGCACGGAGCCCAATATTTTGCTGAAGGGGCCGGGACCATTTCATACGAGCTCCTTACAGGACTTTCTAAAAGGATTAAGCGGTCGATTGTGCGGTAATCAATGTGTTTTGCCCCTGACAAAAACAACGTTATAAGACAAATTACAAGGCGACTTTTGCGCACTCCATTTTTTAGAATAAACTTTGAACATATTTTCTTAGTTTTAAAGACCTAATCAAATCCATTATGCTCAAAGAATTTAAAGAGTTTATCATGACGGGCAATGTTATTGAATTGTCCGTGGCCGTTATCTTAGCTGGCGCCGTGGGTGCCGTGGTCAAGGGTTTTACCCAGTATATTATGATGCCTTTGGTGGGACAATTTACTGGAGGAATGGATTTTTCAAGCTTCAAACTGATTTTGTCTCCCGCAGTTTATGATGAACATGGCGGACTAATTACCGCCGAAAATGCAATTTTATATGGGACTTGGATCAACAGTATCATTAACTTATTGATTGTTGGGTTTATCCTTTTTTTGGTCATTAAAAGTTATCGAAAACTAGAGCGTAAAAAAGAGGCCGCGCCACCGCCGCCCCCTTCAGGACCAACTGAGATAGAATTGTTACAAGAAATTAGAGATGCTCTGAAAAAATAGTGTGCCGCTACACTGCTTATTATTCACCAAACCCCTAGTCGAGCCTAGGGGTATTTTTTTGTTAATAACCAAAAAACCTCATCGTTTAATGTTACTTTTGAGGGCATTAAACCCGCATTATGAGAGTAGCAGTAGTCGGCGTTACTGGTATGGTCGGACAGATTATGTTAGAGGCTTTAGCGTCTCGGTCATTTCCCGTTTCACATTTAATCCCTGTTGCCAGTGAAGCCTCCATCGGCAAAAAAGTTGTTTTTCAGGGGCAGCCCCATAATATTTTAGGGCTTCAAGAAGCGCTTGATGAAAAGCCTGAACTCGCTCTTTTTTCGGCCGGCGCAGATGTCTCAAGAGACTGGGCCCCTCGATTCGCAGAAATAGGGTGTACCGTCATTGACAATTCATCTTTTTGGCGCATGCATCCTGAAATCAAACTCGTCGTTCCAGAGATAAATGCCAACATTCTAACTGCAGAAGACAAAATAATTGCCAACCCTAATTGCTCCACAATACAATTGGTTATGGTTATGGCGCCACTCCACAAAACATTTGGTATAAACCGTGTTCTGGTTTCAACCTATCAATCGGTTTCTGGAACAGGGCAAAAGGCCGTTCAACAATTAAATGATGAAATTCATGGGGTCGAAGGTCCCAAGGCATACCCCCATCGAATTCACAAAAATGCTTTGCCTCATTGTGATGTGTTTTTAGACAATGGCTACACTAAAGAAGAAATGAAGCTTGCCACCGAGCCTCAAAAAATAATGGGAGATTCAAGTTTTAAAATCAGTGCAACGGCTGTGCGTATCCCTACTGAAGGGGGCCACAGTGAGTCCGTTAACTTGACTTTCGATCGCGATTTTGACCTATCAGAAGTGCGCCATATCCTAGGCAATACCCCAGGGGTAATTTTGGAAGATGAGCCTTTAAATAACCTCTATCCAATGCCGATAAATGCTCATGGTAAAGACGAGGTGTTTGTCGGACGATTGCGTCGTGATCTGAGTGCATCAAATAGCCTAAACCTATGGATTGTCGCAGATAATTTGCGCAAAGGAGCCGCCACCAATGCCGTTCAAATCGCTGAATATTTATGTGCAAATCATCTAATTTAAGGCTTCGTTTTTCAGATTATTTGCAGCGTTTATACAAGCGCTTTTAGGGCAAGTTTCTGGGTAAGTTTTGTATTAAAGATTTTAGTACATTAGCCTTTCTATGCAAACTTTAGAATACATACAGAGTATGCGTGCAAAAAACATTACGCGATGCTCTCTTTTGGCCCTCATTACACTATTGGGGTTTTGGAGCTGTAGCGATGACGACAATGGATATACCCCACTGAATATTAGTGCTTTAGGGGATCAAGCAGAGGTTTTTCAAAACGCTGTTTTGACCCTTGATATTTTAGAAAACGACACTAATGTTCCCATTGATGGGCAAATTCTACTGGATACCCCGAGCAAAGGAACCGCGAGTATCACCACGCACAATAACCTCGGAGAAGCACGTCTAACCTACACGCCAAATCCTGGAGCTTTGGGTGAAGACAGCTTTATTTATAGTGTTTGTGATGAAATGGGAAATCAATGCAGCAACGCCCTCATTACGATCAATATTTTACCGGTGACTCCAGTAACTCTGGATTTGTCCTTAGTCCCGTATCCAAAACTTTCCGATTATAACTTTTTTGAAGGGCCTATGGCGCAACAAGACCCAGCATTTGGGGTTTTACCCTATGAGCCCATTAGTGCCTTGTTTACAGATTACGCGCATAAAAAGCGTTTTGTATGGATGCCTGAAGGCCGCAGCGCTTCTTTTGTAAGTGACGATGTTTTGCTAAACTTCCCAACCGGGGCTGTGCTCATCAAAACGTTCTACTACGACAATGTTTTACCCAATTTAACCACACAAATAATTGAAACCCGTTTGCTGATCAAAAAAGAAGACGGTTGGTTATTTGCAGATTATATTTGGGATACAGAGCAGCAGGAAGCCATGCTTGATGTAGAGGGTTATGGTGCTAATGTGCCGATTGAATGGGTTGAAAACGGACAAACTAACTTTGTAAACTATCGCATCCCCTCAAACAGCCAGTGCTATACCTGTCACAAGTCCTATCAAGAAGAAACGCCTATAGGGCCCAAGCCACAAAATCTTAATGGTTTGTTTGATTATACAGACGGATCAAAAAACCAACTTGAAAAATGGGCCGATGTGGGTTACCTTGAATCGGGCGTCCCCTCCCAGATCAATACCGTAGTGGATTGGTCCGACGAAACACAGGATCTGGAGACACGTGTTCGCTCTTATTTTGATATTAATTGTGCGAGTTGTCATAGCAACAGCGGACATTGCGATTATCGTGCATTGCGCATGAATTTTTCCAGTAGTGCTGATTTAGCGAATATCGGGGTATGTGTTGATCCAGACACGCCCATACCCGGGTTCGAAAACGCCAAAATAATTGAGCCTGGTAACGCCCAAGGCTCGGTCCTTTTCTTTAGGCTGCATACCACCGATGAAGAATACCGTATGCCTTTATTGGGCCGAACTCTGCGTCATGAAGAGTCTTTAGAATTTATTGAACAATGGATCCAAAACTTAACGACCGTTTGTGACTAAGCAAACACTAATTAATACTTTATGAAATCAATTTTTACTCTTGCGACATTTATAGCCTTTACTGCATCGGCTTTTGGTCAAATTTCTTTTACTCCTGAATTCATTGACACAAATCGCTCTGATCGCGCTGTGGTGGACATGAATGGTGACTTTTTAGACGACATTATCTCTGTAGCGACTTCGTCTGTACAAGTCTTTTATCAGCAACCCGATGGTTCTTTTGTTGAAGAAATCTTGTTTACCTCTCCGGCAGACAACTTACCCTCTTGGAGTCTTGCGGCCGCCGATTACGATGGCAACGGTTATACTGATTTGCTCTACGGAGGAGGGAATGGTGTGACCATTATGCGCGCCAATAATTCGGGAGATGGTTTTCAAGAAATTTCTTTTCCACAATACGTGTTCTCACAACGCTCCAACTTCATAGACATCAACAACGATGGGCACCTAGACGCTTTTGTATGTCACGACGTAGAACCTAACGTATACTACATCAACGATGGACAAGGTAACTTGACTTATTTCCAAGGAGGAATTGGAGACTACCCTAGTGGTGGTCACTATGGGTCTGTATGGATTGATTATGACAATGACGGTGATATGGACATGTTTAACGCCAAGTGTGGTGGGGAACCCGCGCGTCGTGAAGATGAGTTACACCAAAACGACGGCTTCGGTAACTTTACCGAAATCGCTGCTTCGGCAGGTTTACTTGACCCAATGCAAACTTGGTCCTCTGCTTGGGCGGATTACGACAACGATGGAGATATGGATGTGTTTGTGGGCAACAGTACAGATCCTTTTGCACACAAGCTTATGACCAATAACGGGGATGGTACTTTTACGAATGTTTCTGCAACTTCCGGGGTGCAAGATTTAGCCGCGACAGGTATCGAAAACTGCGCTTATGATTTCAATAATGATGGTTTTGTAGACATCGCTTCTAATGGAAACATCTTCTTGAATAATGGAGATTTAACCTTTACCCTTTATAACAACGTTTTGCCGAGCAACAACGGTAGTTTCGGGGACTTGAATAACGATGGTTTTGTCGATTCATTTACCGGAAGTACCATCTACATGAACAATATTAATGACAACCATTATCTAACCATCAATACTGTAGGTGTAGAGAGTAATCGCAACGGGATTGGGGCGCGCATTACGGTAGTGTCTGACCTCGGGAGTCAAATCCGTGAGGTACGCAGTGGCGAAGGCTTTAGATTAATGAGTACCCTGAATACGCATTTTGGACTTGGACAAGACACGGAAATTGCAACCATTACAGTTCAATGGCCTTCTGGAATTGTCGACACTCTTGAAAATGTGGCTGTAGACCAAACTATAGTTATCGTAGAAGGGTCTACAATTCTTGGGGTTAGCGATCAAGATCCATTGTCTCTTGCTTTATCACCAAACCCAGTACGCGATATGCTTATGGTAAGTGGTGCCCAAAGTGTTGAAGGAGCACAGTTCGATGTCTTTGACATGCAAGGTAAGGTCGCGGCGCAAGGCGTTTTGACCAACGGCAGCATCAACGTAGGCGCACTGGCCCAGGGGAATTACGTCTTGAGATTGACTCAGGCTGGAAGTGTGCGTAGTCAAAAATTCATCAAGAAATAATTTGGATAACGCCTTTTTTAGGCAGTCTTGATTCATGCCTTGGCAAAATCAAGTTTTACTTTAAGACATTTAAAACCGCCCGAATGGGCGGTTTTTTTATCCCAACGAATCCCACGGAAAATGCGTATTTTCGAGTTTCAAAAGTTCACCTTATGAAAAAACTTAGTCTTCTCTCTGTAATTATCATCGCAATGAGCTGTAACCAAACTCAAAAACCTGAATTCAGTCCCCTGAGTTATCCAGAAACGAAAAAGGTCGATACAGTTGATCAGTATTTCGACACTCCAGTAGCGGATCCGTATCGTTGGCTTGAGGATGACCGCAGCGAAGAAACGGGTGCATGGGTTGCCGAGCAAAACAAAGTTACCTTTGGTCATTTAAATGAAATCCCCTTTCGAGAGGCACTTAAATCACGACTCACCCAGCTTTGGAATTACGAAAAAGTAACCGCCCCATTCAAAGAAGGGGACTATACTTATTTTTATAAAAACAACGGGCTACAAAACCAATACGTTCTTTACCGATACAAAACTGGGGGTAGCGCTGAAGATGCCGAAGTCTTTTTGGACCCAAATACCTTTAAGGAAGACGGCACGATTTCTCTGGGCGGGGTAAGTTTTTCAAAAAATGGGGGCTATGCCGCTTACAGCATTTCCGAGGGCGGAAGCGATTGGAGAAAAGTTTTAGTCATGGAGACCGAAAGCAAGACACTGGTAGGAGACACCTTAATGGACGTCAAATTCAGTGGGCTTTCTTGGCGGGGCAACGAAGGCTTTTACTATTCAAGTTATGACAAACCAAAAGGCAGCGAACTCTCTGAAAAAACAGATCGCCATAAGTTGTACTATCACAAATTAGGGACAGCACAATCCCAGGACCAATTAATCTTTGGGGGGGACCCTGAAGAAAAATACCGCTATGTAGGTGGTGGGGTGACCGATGATCAACGCTATTTGGTGGTTAGTGCCAGTAATGCCACTTCAGGAAACAAGCTCTATATCATGGATTTTGAGCGTCCAGAACTCGGCTTTGTAACCATAGTGGGCCATAGTGATAGCGACACTTCTGTAATTGATACAGACGGGACAACCCTTTATTTGAGTACGAACTTGGATGCGCCGAATAAGCGTGTGGTACGCACTGATTTATCTGCGCCCACATCAGAACACTGGAAAGACATTATTCCTGAAAAAGAACACGTTTTGTCCATTAATACTGCAGGGGGCTATCTTTTTGCTGAGTATATGGTTGATGCGATTTCACAGGTCTTTCAGTACGATTACAATGGAAATGAAATTCGACAAATCGAATTGCCTGGGCCGGGAAGTGCCGGCGGTTTTGGGGCCGAAAAAGACGAAACTGAACTCTTTTACTCTTTTACTAATTATACGACTCCAGGCAGTGTTTATAAAATGGACATCGCCTCTGGAGCTTCAGAATTATTTATTACTCCTGCGATAGACTTCAAATCTGAGGACTATACCAGTGAACAAGTTTTTTATACCTCAAAAGACGGGACCCAGGTGCCGATGATCATTACCTACAAAAAAGGAATACAGCGCGACGGTAAAAATCCTACGATTCTTTACGGCTACGGCGGATTTAACATTAGCCTTACGCCTTCTTTTAGCATCGTCAATGCCGTGTGGCTCGAGCAAGGTGGCATCTATGCCGTACCGAATATTCGCGGTGGCGGAGAATACGGAAAGACTTGGCACAAGGCAGGAACCCAAATGCAGAAGCAAAACGTTTTTGATGACTTTATCGCTGCCGCAGAATACCTGATTGAAAATGATTACACCAGCAGTGATTATCTGGCCGTGCGCGGTGGGTCAAACGGCGGTCTTCTGGTCGGTGCTGTTATGACACAGCGGCCTGATTTGATGAGTGTGGCCTTGCCCGCAGTTGGGGTTTTAGATATGCTGCGTTACCACACCTTTACCGCAGGTGCCGGCTGGGGCTATGATTATGGAACCGCTCAAGACAGTGCGGAGATGTTCAATTATCTATTGGGTTATTCCCCGGTGCACAATGTCAAAGAAGGGGTGGCTTATCCTGCGACCTTAGTCACCACAGGAGATCATGATGATCGCGTTGTGCCAGCCCATAGTTTTAAATTTGCGGCAGAACTTCAAGCCAAACAAAGCGGGGACGCCCCAGTACTGATTAGGATTGAAACTGA
>Ga0075474_10001135_pt1 | contig 10949 bp, 9 predicted proteins | sample DEB08_DNA_2_FD_71485 | JGI IMG/M metagenome (GOLD analysis project Ga0075474, IMG submission 71485) | Aqueous microbial communities from the Delaware River and Bay under freshwater to marine salinity gradient to study organic matter... | ecosystem: Environmental > Aquatic > Marine > Coastal ...
AATCGGATATTGTGCTTTGGCAACGGCCATACCATATCCAGGAACGATAACAGCTGAATCTGCATCCCTGAGTAACTCAGCCACTTCTTCATGATCTGAAGAACTTACTGTACCCTCTATGCCCTCTGATGAAGAAGAAACTGTGGTCCCAAATCCCCCGAAAATTACAGAGAGAAAAGAACGGTTCATAGCCTCACACATTATGATCGACAGAATGGCCCCAGAACTACCTACTAAGGCACCGGTCACAATCAACAAATCGTTGCCCAACATAAAACCTGCCGCAGCCGCAGCCCATCCTGAATAGGAATTAAGCATCGAAACAACCACAGGCATGTCAGCGCCTCCAATGGCCATAACGAGCATAACACCAATAAAAAGAGCTATAGCCGTCATGATATAGAGATAAATCAAGCCAGAAGTACCTTCAGCACCAGTAAACAGTACCCCCATTACGATGCACGTAAGAACAAGAATAATATTGACTGCATGGCGACCAGGATACAAGAGTGCCTTACTCCTTATCGTACCTTCGAGTTTACCCCAGGCTACAACCGAACCTGTGAATGTGATGGCTCCAATAAATACTCCAATATAAACCTCGACCAGGTGTATGCTGTGTTCTACACCCTGTATGGCCTGCGTTTCAGGATCGATGTAGGACCCGAAGCCTACCAATACGGCGGCAAGACCAACAAAACTATGAAGTATGGCAACCAACTGTGGCATCGAGGTCATTTCTACTTTCCGCGCTACCGTTATACCGATGACGGAGGCTATGGCTATAGCGACTAGGATATAAACATGTCCTTCCACGCCATTACCAAGTACTGTAGAAGCTACAGCTATGATCATACCTATGATACCGTACCAGACGCCGCGTTTTGCCGACTCCTGGGAGGAAAGACCACCCAGACTGAGTATAAACAGTATACTGGCAAAGAGATAGGATGCTAATTGTATTTGTGATGATATCATATTCTTACTTTCTAAACATTTTTAACATGCGGTCCGTAACCAGAAAGCCGCCTACTATATTGATACTCGCTACCAGTATGGCTATAAAGGCCAGTATATTCATGGGATCCATCAATGTACTGGTGGTCTGCAAAAGACCTCCAATAATTATGATGCCACTGATAGCATTCGTGACAGCCATTAAAGGAGTATGCAAGGCATGGGTTACATTCCATATCACCTGCCAGCCAACAAAAACAGACAGTACAAACACCGTAAAGTGTCCCATAAAGGAAGGCGGAGCGACCATGGCTAGCAGATATAGCAAGACTGCAATAACTACAAGGCTTACAGATATGCGACGTGCTTTTTTCCTGATTTTTGCTTGCTCATCAGCAACTGGATCGAAAGCCTGTACTTCGACTTCCTGCTTTTTAGGAGCAGAGCTGACTGACAAAGGCTCCGGTGGCCAATTGACTTTGCCATCGTATACAACCATGGCCCGCTTCACCACATCATCTTCCATATCAATCCTAAAGTTCTCTGCTTTGCCCATATCATCAAGGAGATGGCACAGGTTATTGCCATACAGCTGGCTGGCCTGGCTTGGCAACTGATCCAGTTTGCCAATAATCGTTACGCCATTATCTGTTGTATAAATTTCTCCCGGCTTGGTAAGCACGCAGTTTCCTCCAGACGAGGCTGCAAGGTCTACGATAACCGATCCTGGCTTCATGGCAGCTACGTGATAATCGAGAATGAGTTGAGGTGCATTTCTGCCTGGTATCTGTGCTGTCGTTATGATAATGTCTACGTCTTCAGCTTGCTCTTTGAATAAGGCCATTTCGGCATCAATGAATGCCTGGCTCATCACTTTTGAATAGCCAGAATCGGTAGAACCATCTTCCTCAATATCCACTTCCAAAAACTGGGCACCCATAGACTGGATTTGCTCTTCCACTTCTTTTCGTGTATCAAAGGCCCTGACGATAGCACCCAGAGATTTGGCCGTTCCAATAGAGGCCAATCCTGCAACACCGGCACCTATGACCAGGACTTTGGCGGGGTCCACCTTTCCGGCTGCTGTAATCTGTCCATTCAAAAACCGACCAAATTGATTGGCTGCTTCTATGACAGCCCTGTATCCGGCTATATTGGCCATACTGGACAAAACATCCATCTTTTGAGCACGCGATATTCTTGGTATAGCATCCATGGCAACCGCATTGATAGACTTATCGGCTAATTTTTGCAGTAAGTCGCCGTTTTGACCAGGATTCAAATAACTGAGAACAAGCTGTCCTTTATGCATTAAACCAATCTCTTCATCGGCAAGGGCCTGCACTTTAAGTATGATCTCTGAATTTGCATACAATTCCTGCGCCGAGCTTGATATGCTTGCGCCAGCAGCTTCATATGCTTCATCAGATACATTGGCATTGCTTCCGGCTCCACTTTGCACAAGGACTTCAAAGCCCTGTTTTTTAAGCCTCTTAACCGTCTTGGGTGTAGCAGCTACCCTATTCTCGCCGGCTTTAATTTCTTTTGGTATTCCTACCTTCATGAGCATGAATTATTTATTCGCTCACAAAATAATTCATATCATCTAAAATCAAGAAGGGACAGAATAAATATTAACTTAATGAATGGCTAAATTAATTATGTCATAATTTATCCGCTTATATTAGACCTAACTCTTATATTTAATTACAATATATCGGAGAGATTCAAAATTTAGTCAGAATAGAAAAAATGTAGATTTGGAACCGACAAACACTAATGATCCAGAATATTTCCACAAAGTTATCGATTGTCAATTCGCCTGTCCGGCGCACACTCCTGTCCCTGAATACATACGCCTGATAGCAGAAGGAAGGTACACAGAAGCTTACATGATAAACTGGGAGTCAAATGTATTTCCCGGTGTTCTGGGGCGCACATGTGACAGACCATGCGAGCCGGCGTGCCGGCGTGGCCGTGTTGAAGACGAGCCTGTAGCTATTTGTAGACTTAAACGGGTAGCGGCAGACAATAAATCAGACCTCAGCGGCCTCATTCCAAAAGGACCATTTCCTTCCAACGGCAAGAAGGTCGCCCTTATAGGCGGTGGACCTGCCTCATTAACTGTAGCCCGAGACCTGGCGCCTCTAGGCTATGAAATTCATCTGTATGACGAATGGAATAAAGGCGGTGGCATGATGCGTACACAAATCCCGGCATTCCGACTGCCAATGGAAGTATTGGACGAAGAAGTCAATTATGTTCTTGACATGGGCGTCCACACACATTTCAACACTTTTGTTGAAAGTATGAAAGAAATACTGGATGCTGACTATGACGCCGTATTTGTGGGAACGGGAGCACCAAAGGGCAGAAAACTGTCTCTTCCCGGTTATGAAGAAGCACAAGACAATATTCACATAGGTATTGAATTTCTTGCCAAGGTAGCTTTCGAGCATAGGGACAAAATCGGCAAAAAAGTCATTGTACTTGGAGGTGGCAATACCGCCATGGACTGCTGTCGTACATCCAAAAGACTGGGCGCCGACGAGGTATATGTGGTGGTAAGAAGCCCCAGAAAAGACATGAAAGCATCACCTTGGGAAATTGAAGATGCGGAACGTGAAGGCATCCACATTCTTAATAACATGCCACCAAAGGAATATATCGTAGAAAATGGCAGACTGAAAGGCATACGATTTGAAAAGGTGCAGGCTGTCTATGATGAAAACGGAAAAAGATCACTGGTTCCCACTGGAGAGGATGATGTCATTATCGAAGCCGATGATGTCATTATTGCTATTGGCCAGGACAATGCCTTTCCCTGGATAGAACGCGATCTTGGAATTGAGTTTGGAAAATGGGATCTGCCTGTCGTTGACCGAAGCACCTTCCAATCCACACTATCTAAAGTCTTCTTCGGTGGAGATGCAGCATTCGGACCTGAAAATGTCATTACGGCAGTAGCTCATGGTCACCAAGCCGCCATCTCTATAGATCTTTTCTGTAGAAATGAAGATTTAAGCCATCGCCCTGCCCCGGCCACGCAGATGATCAGTCAGAAAATGGGGATTCATGAGTGGACCTATGACAACCAGATTGATCACGACAATCGATACGCCGTACCACATGAGAAAAATGAAATTGCGCTCAAGGACAGAAAAATTGAAGTAGAGCTTGGCTTTTCAAAAGACACGGGCTTTAAGGAAGCCATGCGCTGCCTCAACTGCGATGTACAAACTGTTTTTACCCGGGAACTATGCATTGAATGTGATGCATGTGTGGACGTATGCCCTACCGACTGTATCAGCTTTACGAGCAATGGTCCGGAAGAAGAACTTAGAACACGATTGAGTGCCCCAGCCGAAAACCTGGAGCAAGACCTTTACGTGTCTGATTTGCTTCCAACAAACAGGATCATGGTCAAAGATGAAGACGTATGCCTTCATTGTGGTCTTTGTGCAGAACGATGCCCTACAGCAGCCTGGGACATGAAGAAATATTTGTATAACGTTAGCAAGAGCTATGAACAAGAAAATGTCGGAGTCTATGCTTAATGATATGGTCGTACGCTTTGCTAACGTTAACGGAACAGGCTCGGCATCCGCTAATGAAATGTTTGCACGTGCCTTATTCAAAATGGGCATTCCGGTAAGCGCTAAAAACATTTTTCCTTCCAACATCCAGGGGCTACCAACCTGGTATGAAGTTCGAATCAACGGTGATGGTTACCTGGGCCGCAAAGAGGGTATAGATCTGCTTATAGCCGTCAATCCTCAAAGTCTTGAAAAAGATATTGCCAGCGTCAAATCGGGAGGCTACCTGCTGTATGACAACAGCAAAAAGATGTACGACTCGTTCATGCGGGAAGACATACATTTTATTGGTGTCCCCATGATCGAATTGTCAAAAGAGCATTTTGATAACCCCAGGCAGCAACAGCTGTTTAAAAATATGATTTATGTGGGCGCAGTCTGTGAACTGATCGGTGTAGAAACGGATGTTATGAAAGAGGTCATTGCGGATCAGTTCAGCAGGAAGGCCAAACTTATACCACCCAACCACCAGGCCCTGGAACTGGGCATCAATTATGTCAGGGATAATATCAATATCACATTACCTCAACGAGTTCAGAGAGTTGACAAGACCAATAATCAGATCGTTATAGACGGCAATGCCGCCTGTGCCTTGGGAGCACTTTATGCCGGTGCTACAATAATGGCCTGGTACCCAATAACACCTTCCACTTCTGTCGCTAAGGCATTCGAAAGCTACTGCAAAAAATACCGTGTTGACCCTGATACCGGCAAAAAGAACTATGCTTTCATCCAAGCGGAAGATGAATTGGCTGCCATAGGTATGGTTATCGGAGCTAACTGGAATGGGGCCCGGGCATTTACAGCTACCAGTGGGCCAGGCGTATCGCTTATGAACGAATTTATTGGTCTCTCCTATTTTGCAGAAATACCGGTGGTCCTTATCAATGTGCAGCGCGGCGGACCTTCAACAGGCATGCCTACTCGCACGCAGCAATCGGACCTTCTTTCATGCGCCTATGCTTCGCATGGCGACACCAAGCACCCGGTATTAATTCCCAGCAGTCCGGACGAATGTTTTAGCATGACGGCGATGGCATTCGACCTCGCCGAAAGATTGCAAACCCTCGTCTTTGTATTGACAGATCTTGACCTGGGCATGAACAAGCACCTTTCCAAGCCTTTATCATGGGATTCAGACAGACATTACGACCGTGGAAAAGTTTTAAGTGCAGAAGACCTGGAAGAAATGAAAGAACAATTTGGCCGTTACCTTGATGTGGATGGTGATGGCATACCATACCGGACAATACCGGGGACACACCCTAGCCTTGGCTCCTATTTTACACGGGGTACATCGCGTGATGAATATGCCAAGTATACTGAAGACGGAAATGCCTATGTCAGAAATGTTGACCGCCTGAGCAAGAAATGGGAAACGACCAAAACCCTGGTTCCACCATGTATAATTACAGAGGCCTCACAAAGCAGTTCAAGAAGTTTATTGTTTTATGGCACGAGTCGCTATGCCGCTATGGAAGCATCTGATCTGCTAACAAGAGATGGCCTGGAATTCAACATTATCGAAGTGAAAGCCTTCCCTTTCGATTCAAAACTGAAAGCATTTATCGATTCGCAGGAAGAGATTTATGTGGTAGATCAAAACAGAGATGGACAAATGAGAACTCTTCTTATGGCAGAACTTGAGGTCGATGCCCATAAGCTCAAATCAATACTTAATTATGACGGCATGCCAATAACTGCCGATAAAATCCACAGAAATATTTTGAACGCTTTGAATAAAGCCGAAATATCAAAAACCGCATAGTATGTCATATATAAAACCAAAATTCCATCACCCATCACTTAAAAGAAACATGGTCGGTTATGTAAAGGCAGATTATGAAGGCGTTATTTCCACGCTTTGTGCCGGCTGTGGCCATGACTCTATCAGCGGTTCTATAGTTCAGGCGTGCTATGAAATGTCTATCGAGCCGCACCGGCTCGCCAAGCTATCCGGCATTGGATGTTCTTCAAAAACGCCAACCTATTTTTTAAGCAATTCGCATGGGTTCAATTCTGTCCATGGCAGGATGCCATCTATTGCTACAGGAGCCAATGTGGCCAACAAAGATTTGATTTATATGGGCGTCTCCGGTGACGGCGATACAGCATCAATTGGTATGGGTCAATTTGTTCATGCCATCCGCCGAAATCTCAACATGTGTTATATCGTGATGAACAATGGCTGCTATGGTCTTACCAAGGGCCAGGATTCAGCCACGGCAGACTATGGCTCAATCAGCAAAAGCAGCAGCATTCCAACACCATACAACGCTATAGACCTAGTAGGCCTTGCACTAGAGCTTAATGCCAGCTTTGTAGCGAGAAGTTTTTCAGGTGATAAAGCCCAGCTGGTACCCCTTATCAAAGCCGCACTGTCACATCCCGGCTTTGCATTTATTGATGTCATTTCACCTTGTGTGACATTCAACAACAATGCGGGTTCTACAAAATCCTATTCTCATGTAAGAGCACATATTGAGAGTACATCTGAACTCGACTTTATAGCTCACCAAGAAGAAATCACCATTCAGTACGAAGAAGGTGAAAGTGCAGACCTTGAGCTTTTTGACGGTTCTAAGATTCACCTGAGCAAAATCTCAGCCGATTGGGATCCACAGAATAAATACTCGGCCATGAACAAACTGAATGAAGCCAAGGAATCCGGTCAGGTCTTGACAGGTTTGTTCTACATCGATACAGAGACCGAAGACTTTAACAAGAAATTGAATACCACGGATGTACCGCTGAACAGTCTCAAACAAAGTGTATTATGCCCAGGAACGGAATCTTTGGAGAAAATCAATGACTCATTCAGATAAGACGGGTACTAATTTTTATACCTGAACCTTTCTAAAGGTAAAATGCTGTAATACTGCTCCAGCCCTGACACCACCATCAGGTCCAACTCTTCATGGCGAATGTGTCCATCAGCATCAATGATATTTTCGCCTTCAATGAAGATGTGTTCTATGCGACCGATAATTAGTTTTGTATCATTGGATTTGATATCAAGAATTTCCTGAAGCCCTAATCCTATTTTCAATCTTGACTCCAGGACAAATGGACTCGGAGTATCCTGACGCCACTCTTCTGTGAGTCCTACCATATCGAACTCTGAAACAGCAGCGTCATATTTGCTAGACGCCTTGTGAGCTCGTTCAAGAAAGTCAGGATGAATAGCATTTAAAGTAAAACTTTCCGTTTCAAGGATATTACAATAGGTGTCACGCCTAACATGTACCGGTCGCATGATAAAACCCAAAAGAGCAGGCGAGGCACCAATGTGTACAACAGAATTGAAGAGACCCAGATTTGACGTTTTATCTATATCACATGTTCCAATCAGGTAAGCTGTTCTCAGCCCCGACAACATATTAAGCATGCGTATTCTTACATTCTTGTCCATGCTGACAAGCTCCCGAGATGAAAGGCTTTTATACTTATTCAAAACCAATAGACTTAATGAGCAATTCGAAGTCTTGTTCCTTTTTATTGCCAATAAGGATTCCTAATTCCTCGGGTAACTGCCCCCCATAATTCTCCATATCCAGTCGTCGCCCCCTAAAACTGGGGTACATTTCGGCAATAGGTATTTTGATTACCTCATCGCCTCCCCTCGTATCAAAATTATACACATAGGATTGGAAGTCGCGGCGATTCTTCTTGACTCGGAACTGATAGGTATTCCCATCTGCTTTTACACTTATTTTAAAGAATTGAGCATTTTCCGGAAGCTCAAACTCAGAACTGTAGAATCGGACAGAAGAAAAACCACCGTTATTATCAAGAGAAACATGACCTGTGTACAAAAGGCCCTCCTTTTCAATGAGATTGAGCTTTGACCTGGAAAGACCACCCATAACGCCATCATTTACCGTGTAAATTTCACAGGCCACATTATCAGAACAAAAATCAACCAGAAGCCAGGGATTTTCCATAATCCAGGGATTTAACATGAGTAATAAACTTAACAAATACATAAAACAGCTTTTAAGAAGAACACAGCACTTCCAAAAAGTTTAATCTGGTACAGCTTTATTTATTTGAGATGCATTACTTGCCAATTTGAAAGCAAGTATCAGTATTTTTCATATGTACTTATTGCATCTTTAAGAAAATGACAGGGCCATTTTAAAATACGCTCTTTCCGCACCATAAGCCGCTGCCGCACTCACGAACAAATAGTAAATTATGTCAAATGAAGGCTTCTCAAAGCAATAGTCAAGGAGTATAAACACAAAGAATGCTGCAATGAATGTGCGTCCGAAAAAGCACAACTGGAAGCGTTGACCTTAGGTCATATAGCACTCATTTTAATTCAATCCAACCAAGTGTTCAAGCAAATCACCAACGACGTAGGAAACGATGGCGGCAATAGCTCCCAGCAGAAGCGTCTCTGTCACACCTCTGAAAAGGCTGGTTTGAGTAATGTGGGTTTTCAACCATCCAATAATAATGAAACCTACAACTGTCAATAATGATGCATAAAGAAACAAATTGTCACCCACTGTTATGAAGAGATCAAGGACGTAGATGAGCAAGGGAATAAGGCCAATTAGCATGAATGAACAATAGGTAGCTAGGGCAATATAAATAGCTGATCTATCATCAACCACAAGATTGTCATCCTCGCCAAGCAGTTCTCCAGCCCATTGCTTCTTATCCTTGGTGAGAACATCTATCAGTTTATCCAATATTGGTGCTGTCACCCCCTTTGCTTCATATACTCTTCTGAGCTCTTCCTTAGCGTCCTGGCCATGAGTGCCCAGCAAGGCTATTTTTTCTTCGAGTCTTTTATTGAAATTGTCTTTCCGCGAACGTGAAGAGAGAAAAGCTCCTATCGACATGGCAAAGCCATCCGCAAGCAGGTTGGCAAAGCCGAGAATGATGATAACATTTGTGCTCATTCCGGCCCCTACGGCACCTGAGACTACCGCAAAGGTTGTAACACAGCCGTCAAGTCCACCATAGACGAATTCGCCTAGATAATCGCTTATTTGCCAGGACCTGCCATTCTGTTTGTACATCATGGATTATATATCTCTACTAATTTAAGTCATTCTCCTTGCATACGCATCTGAAGGGCTCTCATTTTAGAAAATGAATGAAGACAAATTAAAGAAAATGAAGCCACCTGGAATGCACCCAGGCAGCTTCAAACCAACTCAAATAAAGTTTTATTTCTTAAAGGCAAAGCATGTAAACTGTCAAGGCATCCTTTTCTTCATAGTTTAGATCCAATTCCAAAATGAGCTTGAAGAACTCCACAGCATCATCCAGTGTCGGCAGCCTGTCTTCATATGTACCTCATGCGTTTCACCATTAAAATTTGAACCTGCTGTTCATATAGGCTTTTACATCTTGCATAAACCCCGCTTACGATCCGAATTAAAACTCAGCCAATCTTCCCGTCCCATAGATAAATTGGGGTCCATAAAGGATGACTTACCCTTCCCTACGTATCTCCAGATATCAAATGGTGTCAAATCGCCTTCACCAACTTTAGGATACGGCAATAAGGAGTCCATATGATTTGGCAACAGGCCATAATCCGGTTCTTCACAACATTCAACAACATCACCGAGGGTATGCAGAAAGTGCAAATCAATCTCTACAGGCAATTGGGATGCGATTAAAATGACAAACGGCAAAACCATTTTCGTTAAATTTTCATAAATAAAGTTCTTATATAAGTAGGATATTTCTGTTTTCTTTCTTTAGATTATCGGAAGGATAAATGACCCAAAGAGCGGCGATGAGGGCTATATTTTTGTAAATGTATTGTCCGAGCAAACTGGGCGTCCATGCCGATTCGGTAAATACAAGTTCCGGAAAGAAAAATACCGGCGTAAAAGTGAAAATGAGGTGTCCAATAGCTACAAGTACGCCCCATTTGAAAAACTTTCCCGTAATAAGACTCAAGCCAATAGCTACTTCAAGAAGAGCCAGTAGAACAATGCAAGTCTTATGAGAAAAAACTTCAAAACAAAGCATGCTTACCGTATTGATGCCAAGGGATTCTGCAGGGCTGGCCTGTGGTATAAATTTGAGGAAACCGAAGTAGAAAAAGATGAGGCCAATTCTGAAATATGCACAAGGTTTTTCTCAGAGGCGTCGATGATCTGCCTTGAGCTGCTTTGCAAAATCAATGCAGATACAAGCCCTATGGTCACCAGGAATAAGACAAAGTATCCAAGCGCATTTTTTGCTGCCAGTGAGAATTTAGTCTTCAAATCAGATTATATTAAAGTAAAAGGGGAATTCTTTATCCTTTAAGGCTTGGCCTGGTCGGGTTTCTTAGACCAAATGAAGGTCATCCAAAATCCGTAATTCCCTGTTATATACATGTTTTATGGTTCAATGTTTCAGTGCTTCAATGATTTGGAGTAT
>Ga0075474_10001144_pt1 | contig 10905 bp, 9 predicted proteins | sample DEB08_DNA_2_FD_71485 | JGI IMG/M metagenome (GOLD analysis project Ga0075474, IMG submission 71485) | Aqueous microbial communities from the Delaware River and Bay under freshwater to marine salinity gradient to study organic matter... | ecosystem: Environmental > Aquatic > Marine > Coastal ...
TAGCGAGCTGCTGTGCCCTCGACGTAGTCGTCGTCGCCCTTAACCCAGCTCAGAAGCTTGCGCAGTTCACGGCCTACCGCCTCAATTGGGTGCTTCTCGCCCTTCTCGCGCAGCGCCTTGAACTCCGGCCCACCGGCTTCCTGATCAGCCATGAAGCGCTCGGCGAAGACACCGTTTTGGATGTCGGCGAGAACGGCCTGCATGTTCTCCTTGACCTGCGGGTCGATGACGCGCGGTCCGGAGACGTAGTCGCCGTATTCGGCGGTGTCCGAGACGCTCCAGCGCTGCTTAGCGATGCCACCCTCGTACATCAGATCGACGATCAGTTTGAGCTCGTGCAAGCACTCGAAGTAGGCGACCTCCGGCTGGTAGCCGGCCTCGACAAGGGTTTCGAAGCCGTACATCACCAATTGGCTTGCTCCACCACACAAAACGGCCTGCTCACCGAAGAGATCGGTTTCGGTCTCCTCGGTGAAGGTCGTCTTAATGCCGCCGGCGCGAAGTCCACCGATCGCACGGGCGTAGGACAGCGCAAGAGCCCAGGCGTTACCGGTTGCGTCCTGTTCCACGGCGACGAGCACAGGAACGCCTCGACCGGCGACGTACTCGCGGCGAACGAGGTGGCCCGGGCCTTTCGGTGCGACCATGCACACGTCGACGTTCGCTGGTGGCTGGACGAATCCGAAACGGATATTGAAGCCGTGAGCGAAGAACAGCGCGTCGCCGTCATTCAGGTTGGGTTCGATGGCCTCCGCGTACAACTTCTTCTGCGCCGGGTCGGGCACCAGAACCATGATGACGTCCGCCTCAGCGGCAGCGGTAGCTGGATCGACAACGCGCAGTCCGTCTTCCTCCGCCTTCGCTCGGGACTTGGAACCCTCCTGGAGGCCGACGCGAACATCGACACCAGAATCCCGCAGGGACAGCGCGTGGGCATGGCCCTGACTGCCGAACCCCATAATCGCGACCTTCCGGCCTTGAATGATGGAAAGGTCGGCGTCGTCGTCGTAATACATCTCGGCCACGGTGGCTGTCTCCTCGGTAGATGGGGTGGATGAAGGCTATCGGGCCAGGTGGGCCTCGGTCAGTGCGGTCAGTGCGGTCAGTGGAGTCTGTGCGGTCAGTGCGGTCAGGCCGGGAGCTCGACCGATCGAAGGCTGCGCTCGCTGATGGAGCGTGACCCTCGGCCCACGGCCACGAGCCCGGACTTGACCAGTTCGCTAACACCAAAGGGCTCGAGGACGCGCAGCAACGCTTCAAGCTTGTCGTGCGCGCCGGTGGCTTCGATAGTCACGGCCTCGTTGCTCACATCGACGACCTTGGCCCGGAACAACTGAACCGTTTCGAGGATGTGCGAGCGGGTATCGAGGGTCGCTTTGACCTTGACGAGCATGATCTCGCGCTGCACCGAATTATCTTCTTCGAGTTCGACGATCTTGAGCACATTGATCAGCTTGTTCAACTGCTTGGTGACCTGCTCTAAGGGCAGGCGGTCGACGTTGACGACGATCGTCATACGCGAGACCTCAGGCACCTCGGTCGGGCCGACAGCCAGGGATTCAATGTTGAAGCCGCGTCGTGAGAACAAGCTCGCCACTCGCGCGAGCACACCGGGCTTGTCTTCGACGAGAACGGACAGTGTGTGTCGAGACATCAGTCGTCACTCCCCCACTCGGGCGCCATCGCACGGGCGACCATGATGTCGTCGTTGCTGGTTCCTGCCGCAACCATCGGCCACACCATGGCGTCCTTGTGCACTCGGAAGTCCACAACGACGGGTGCATCGTTCATCGCAAGAGCCTTCTCGATCGTGCTGTCGACATCGTCGGCGTTCGTCGCCTGCAACCCGTAGCAGCCGTACGCCTCGGCCAACTTCACAAAGTCTGGAAACGAGTGCGAGTGCAGATCGGTGTTGGAGTAGCGCTCGTTATAGAACAACGTCTGCCACTGGCGCACCATTCCGAGGCTGGAATTGTTGATGAGTGCGACCTTGATTGGTATGTCGTTGATGGAGCACGTGGCCAACTCCTGATTGGTCATCTGGAAGCATCCGTCGCCGTCCACGGCCCACACCGTCGTGTCGGGGCGGCCGACCTTGGCTCCCATTGCCGCGGGGACGGCGAAGCCCATCGTGCCGAGTCCGCCGGAATTGAGCCAGGTTCCCGGCCGCTCGTATCCAACGAACTGTGCGGCCCACATCTGGTGCTGCCCCACGCCCGCCGCGTAGATGCTGTCCGGGCCGGACAGCGCGCCGAGCCGCTCAATGACGTACTGCGGCGACAGCGATCCGTCCTCGGGCAGGTCGTAGCCGAGTGGATACGTCTCCCGAAGCCGGTTCAGTTGGTTCCACCAATCGCTGTAGTCGGGGTGGGAGCCTTCGGCGAGATCAGCCTCGATCGCAGTGATCAATTCGGGAATGATCTCCGCAACATCGCCGACGATCGGGATATCGGCGGTTCTGTTCTTGCCGATTTCCGCGGGGTCGATATCGGCGTGGATAACGGAAGCCTTCGGCGCGAACGTCGACAGCTTGCCGGTGACGCGGTCGTCAAATCGGGCTCCCAGGGTGATCAGAAGGTCTGATTGCTGCAGCGCCCCGACCGCGGCCACTGTGCCGTGCATTCCGGGCATGCCCAGGTTCTGCGGATGTGAATCGGGGAACGCGCCCCGAGCCATCAAGGTGGTGACCACGGGGATACCCGTGAGTTCGGCGAGTTGATAGAGCGCCGCGGTGGCACCACCGCGGATGACTCCACCACCGACATAGAGCACCGGTTGCCGGGCGGACAGGATCGCGCGGGCAGCCTCACGAATCTGCTTGGAGTGCGGCCGCGTCGTCGGGTGGTATCCGGGAAGGTCGATTTCCGTGGGCCACGAGAACTCGGTCTCGGCTTGCAGCGCATCCTTGGAGATGTCCACCAGCACCGGGCCCGGTCGCCCGCTCGCAGCCAAATGAAACGCCTCGTTGATCGCCCTCGGGATCTCGTCAGGATTGGTGATGAGGTAGTTGTGCTTGGTGATCGGCATCGTGATGCCGCGGATGTCCGCCTCTTGGAAGGCGTCGGTCCCGATCGCGGCGCTGGGAACTTGGCCGGTGATGGCCACCAGGGGGATCGAGTCCATGTGGGCATCAGCGATCGGCGTGACGAGGTTGGTGGCTCCCGGTCCGCTCGTCGCCATGCACACGCCCACCCGACCGGTCGCACCGGCGTATCCCTCGGCAGCGTGACCGGCCGCCTGTTCGTGGCGTACCAGGATGTGCCGCACTTTGGTGGAGTCCATTAAGGGGTCGTACGCGGGAAGAATGGCTCCTCCGGGGATTCCGAAGACGACGTCCGCCTCGGCGGCCTCGAGGGACCGCACCAGGGATTCGGCTCCGGTTACTTGCTCGCCCATGTGCTCTTTCCTGTCCTGAGTCTTTCTGGTCGTGAGAATGAAAAACCCTCCACACCCGGGTGGGTAGGAGGGAGCGCGCCGTCGACGGGGTGCGTCGTCAGGCGCGCCTGGGTACTACTACGAGAATCCGTGCCACAGGAGAACTGTAGCCCCCGGAGCCCCATCTGTCACGGGTGGCCTGTCACGGGTGGCCTGTCTCGAGCACTCTGCGACCAGAATCTTTGAGGATCCCTCACGGGCCGGGTGGGTAGCCTGCCGCTCATGACCGAGGCCGCCGAGCAGCAATCCGTCATCACGGTGCGAACCGCGCTCGCCCAGCGGGGCGTCAGCGGCCAGGTACGTCGGCTCGATGACAGCGCCCGCACCGCCGTCGAGGCCGCCCAGGCGCTGGGTATCGAGGTGGGGCAGATCGCAAGTTCGTTGATTTTCCTCGCCGACGGAGATCCCGTGCTGGTGATCGCATCGGGCGGGCACCGGGTGGACACATCTCGACTGTCCGGGGTGCTGTCCGGAGCCACGATTACCAAGGCCAACGCCGACGATGTCCGAGCAGCCACCGGATTCGCCATCGGAGGCGTCGCACCCGTGGGTCATCCGGAGCCCCTGAGGACGATCGTCGACGTCGCTTTGTCGCACTTCGATGAGGTGTGGGCGGCGGCTGGTCACCCGCACTACGTATTTCCCACCACGTACGACGAACTGCTGCGCATCACCGGCGGCGAAGCCGCCGAAGTGGGCGAGTCGGGTGAGTCCGGCAAGTAACGACTCACCGCTACTCGTCGGATTCAGCGATCTCCTTCAACCGGACAAGCGTCTTCACGATCGCCTTCTGGTTGTTCTCGTAGGCGTTCATCAGCGCCAGCGCCGGTGGCAACCGCGCCGTCGACCCGTCGAAGGTTTCCGTCACTTCCGTGGTGGTGGCATCGATCGAGCGAAGCTCGTAGCGCCACCGGTGATGACCAAGGTGCCGCCAGGCGATGCGTGATGGTTCATCGAACTCCATGACGGTGTTCTTGATTCGGTAGGGCACCGCAATGCGCATATCCATTCCGAATTGCGCACCCTGCTCGAGTCGCTGCGGCCCGAAGGTGCACGCCGTCACCGTTCCCGAACCGTCGAACTCACAGTGCCGATAAGGGTCGGCGATGATGTCGAAGATCTTCTGAATCGGAGCGTGGATGACGATCGTGCCCGCCCGCCGATACTTATGTCCGGTATCGACAACATCGGCACGGACGCTCACGAGTGAACGGTACGTCGACTTGCCTCTTCGAGCACTTTGACCAGATCGTCCACGACAGCATCGTGTTCTGGCTTCATGAGAACGCTGCGCAGTATCCGAGCGTGTGCTTGATCGGGCTCGAGATCGATTCCTCGTCGCGCAAGATCATCGACGCGGATGTTGTAGGTCGCGAGGTGCCATTGCTCATTAGGGGGACGCAGGGCCAACTCCTCGAAGATCTGAACGGAGTCACGGTCGACTCTCGATGCCGCATCAGCGCGGGTGAGGTATCCGACGATGTCGAGCTCGGGTTCTTGCAACGACTGGACATCCGACGACGCCTGCAGCAACGAGTGCATCCGACGAGCGGCGCGCAGCCCGGGCCGAAGGACGCCTCCGAGTCCGTCGGAGGTCAACGGGAATACCTCGGTGGTGAGCCAGAACGCTGCCGCAGCGGCCCCGGCCCTCGAGCACTCCAAAGAGATTTCCCCGAGGTGGAGTTCGTCGCTGGAGAAGTAGGTGTACGGGGACTCGTGCGCGTAGTGGGTGCCGACACCGGGATCGGTGAACAGAACCGCACCGCAGCCGTACGGCTGAAGCCCGTGCTTGTGTGGATCGACGACCACCGAATCAGCTCGTGCGATCGCAGAGAAATGGCGCGAGGCGACACCATCGTCCGAGTCATCGGCTACCAACGCGAAGAAGCCGCCGTAGGCACCGTCGACATGCACTCGAGCACCGGCGGCTCGGGCCACGGGGATGATGTCGTCGAGGGGATCGATCGCGCCGAGCCCCGTCGTTCCCAGGGTGACAACGACGGTGCCGACGTTATGGGTCTCCAGCACTCGGGCAAGGTCGTCCACCGCCATACGTCCGGCATCGTCGACGTCTACGTCGATCACCTCAACACCGAGGACGTTGCCCATGCGCGCGTGCGTGTAGTGAGCATCTCGACTGACGGCGACGACGGAGCCGGGCTTTTCCTCTCTACCTACCCATAGGGCCTCAAGATTCGCGATGGTGCCACTGGATGTCAGGTGTCCGAGGTGTTGATCCATGCCGAACATGGCGGCCAGGCGCTCCACACACTCTTTCTCCATCGCGGCGGTGGCTGGCCCCCCGTCCAGGGCGTGATTGTTCGGATTGATCAACATCGCGGCCAGATATCCGACCACCGCCACCGGGTGCGGGGGCTTCAACATCTGCCCGGCGTAGTGCGGGTGGAAGAACGGGTACTGCTCATCGGTGAGGCGAACCAAGAATTGATCGAGCGTTTCGCGCCACGTCTCGGCGTCGACAACACTCACCGGCGCAGACTCAACGCCGCCATAGGACTGCTGCCAACGTTCGATCGCTTCGACAACAAGCGGGAGAGTCCGGCTCAGATCGACGCCCAAATCCGGGGAGTCCGTCGCCATGCCGCTCACCCTATGCTTGCGAAGCGTGAGCCAGCGCGTCTATACCGGCCCGCGGTCGCAGCCCGGTCGGGGCGGAAACCGGTGGTTTCGACTCATCCCCTGGGTCTTCGTCGCTCTCACGATCGGCCTGCAGATCGCGTGGGTTCTGGTGCCCGACTCGGCACGGGTCGCTGTGACCGCAGCGTCGGTGACGGCCTTCTTCCTTGCCTCCGTCACGCACGCCTTCGTCAATCGTCGGCTCGCATGGACCCTCGGTTTTTTCGTCATCACACTCGCATTCGGGTGGCTGATCGAAGTGCTTGGAACAACGACGCAATTTCCGTTCGGTGAGTACGAGTACACGAGCGCGCTCGGGGTTTCCGTGCTCTCCGTGCCGATCCTCATTCCCATGGCGTGGTCGATGGTGGCGTATCCGATGCTTCTTGCTGTTCAGCGCCTGTCGACGACGAGCCTGGGTGTCGCCATTATCGGCGGCTGGCTGCTGATGTCGTGGGATCTGTTCCTGGACCCGCAGATGGTGGGCGAGGGCTATTGGACGTGGACGACCATCGGTTGGCAACTGCCGGGAATCCCCGGCATTCCACTGCAGAACTTCCTGGGGTGGTGGCTGGCCGGCATGCTGCTGATGTTCCTACTCGACAGACTTCCTCGAAAGACCGCGAACGACTCGGCACCCAACACACTGCTGATGTGGACGTACGCATCCAACGTTTTGGGAGCCGCAGTCTTCTTCGACCGCCCCGCGGTCGCGATCTGGGGAGGAGTCGCGATGGGAATCGTGATCATTCCGTGGGCGTGGCGTTTGTGGAGCCGGCCCGAATGGTGAGGCGCCTTCTGCCGGTATTGGCGGTGGGCGCCGTCGCGCTCACCGCCCACGCCGCGTGGAACAGGCGAGTCCTTCGGCGCCCGACACCGGTCGATGCGGACATCACCGAGTCGATCGCTGTGCACATCCCCGCCCGGAATGAAGCCGACGCCCTCGGCAATGCCTTGGCGAGCGTTCAGCAGCAACGGGGTGTCCCCCAGACGACCATCCACGTTCTCGACGACGGGTCATCTGACGGCACGGCCGAGATAGCCGAGCGCGCAGCAGCCGACGATCCCCGAGTGCGCGTGACGCGCGCACCCGATGAAGCGCCACCACCGGGATGGCTCGGGAAGAACTTCGCGTGCGCGCGACTAGCCGAATCGACACCCGATGCGTCGGTGCTGGTGTTCATTGACGCCGATGTGGTTCTCCAGCCCGACGCACTCAACGCATTGGTGCACCATCTTCGCTCCGAAAGCGCCGACCTGGTTGCTCCGTATCCGCGGCAGGACGCGGTCACCTGGCTCGAGAGGCTTGTGCAACCACTCCTGGCATGGTCGTGGATGACCACCGTTCCCCTCGGCGTTGCACACCATCGGCAGTGGGCGTCGATGTCTGTTGCCAATGGTCAACTCCTCGTCTTCGACGCCCGCGCGTACCGACGATCGGGCGGGCACGCAGCGGTGCGTGGTGACGTCATCGAAGACGTCGCCTTAATGCGGGTTGCACGTCGGGCTGGTCACCGCGCACTGACCGTGGACGGCTCGCATATTGCGTCGTGTCGGATGTACGGCTGCGCAACGGATCTGATCGACGGGTACACCAAGTCGGCCTGGGCGGCCTTTTCCGGAATCGCCGGCTCGATCGCGGTGAACGGACTGCTGCTGAGCATCTACGTCGTACCGGTGATAGCCGCGGTGTTCGGTCGAGGATCCACGCGCGCCTGGGGACTCGCCGGGTACGTCGCCGGCGTGGGTGGCCGCGTCGTGGTCGCCCAGGGAACCGGGGAGCGCACATTCCCCGACGCGCTCGCTCACCCAGCCTCCATCCTGGCCTTCACGGCGATCAATGGTGTGTCGTGGTGGCGCCACCTGCGTGGCACAACGCAGTGGAAGGGCCGGAGGTTGGCCGAATGAGTCGCGTCATCGTCATCGGTGCTGGCGCCGGTGGCCTAGCAACGGCGGCACGACTGGCCGTCAAAGGTCACACCGTTTCGTTGTTCGAGCAGTCACCCCACGCCGGTGGAAAGTTGGCTACTTATCGACGGGACGGCTTCGCGTTCGACACAGGCCCGAGTCTGTTTACTCTGCCCGCGGTCTACCGCGATCTGTTCATGAAGACCGGCCGACCGTTGGAGGAGGAAGTCGACCTCCAGGAAGTGGAGCCGGCTTTCGGCTACCACTTCGCGGACGGAACCACGGCCACCGTTCCGGGCGTTGATCCGGCGCGGTGCGCCATGGCACTTCACGACGCGTTCGGTGGGGATACCGGGAGTCAATGGCGCGCTTTGATGGATCGCGCTGGCCAGATGTGGCGACTCACCCGCGGGCCGTTCCTGCAATCCCCTCTCGCCGGGTGGCGCACGCTGCTACCGCTGGCGAAACCCGCAGACGTGCGAACGATCGCCCCTTGGTCCACGTTGCGGGGACTAGGACGCTCGATGCTGTCCGACCCGCGCGCCGTGACGTTGCTGGACCGGTACGCGACCTACACCGGATCGGATCCGCGCAAGGCACCCGCTGTCTTGGCGACGGTTCCCTACGTCGAGCAGGAGTTCGGCGTCTGGCATCTCGGGGGCGGCTTGGGCACGCTCGCCGATGCTCTCCACCGGCGATGCATCGAACGCGGGGTCGATGTTCGAACCGGCGTCGACGTCACCGAGGTCACGACCAATCAGGCCGGCGTCACCGGCGTCGTCGCGGACGGTGCGCATCACGAGTGCGACGTGGTGGTCTCAGGCATCGATGCCGGGGTGCTGTACTCCGACCTGCTTCACGACGAGCGTGCGATCAAGGCTTCCCGATCCATCGACCGAACCGATCCGAGTCTGGCGGGCTTTGTTCTGCTGCTGGCACTTCGCGGCAGAACGCCCGGGCTGCAGCATCACAACGTGTGGTTTCCCGAGGACTATGACGCGGAATTCGATGCGATCTTCGGCCGGTCGCCACGACCGGTCGAGGACCCCGCGATCTACGTATGCTCACCCGACGACCCCGAGATGCGACCGGACTCCGATCATGAGTCGTGGTTCGTGCTGGTCAATGCCCCTCGCCACGATCCGGCCGGGGGTGTGGATTGGACGAGCCCCGGACTCGCCGAGGGGTACGCCCAACGGATCCTCGGCCTGTTGGCCCAGCGCGGTGTCGACATTCGGGATCGGGTTCTGTGGCAGGAGTGGCGAAGCCCCGCGGATCTCGAGCACACGGCGCGGGCTCCGGGAGGATCGATTTACGGAACCGCGAGCAACGGCCCGCGCGCGGCGTTCGCCCGGCCAACGAACGCCTCACCTATCCCCGGCCTTTTCCTCGTCGGTGGGAGTTCGCACCCCGGCGGCGGGCTTCCGCTGGTGGGCATGGGTGCGGAGATAACGGCGTCTCTTGTCGGACGGGCCTAGCAGGAACTAAATCCCCGGACAGCGCGAGCGGCACCCTTATTCGTGCTCGCTCGCTACGCTGGCGCGGTGCCGAATGACACGACTGATCTCACGTCTGAACTCATCCGGGCTCCGCTGGAGGCAGCGGACCTTCGACCGCGTGTTCAGGCGACGATCGACGACGTTCTCGCACGACAGGGCACGCTGCTGGCGAACGTCAGCCCGGATATGGAGCCGCTGGTCTCCGCGTTGCGGGATCTCCTTGCCGGCGGAAAGCGACTGCGTCCGGCGTTCGCGTACTGGGGCTGGCGGGGCGCCACGACCGACGTCACTGTGGGATCTGCCGAGGAGACGGCCGTCGTTCAAGCGGTCACGGGCTTGGAATTCCTGCAGGCGTGCGCCCTCATTCACGACGATGTGATGGATGGGTCGGATACCCGGCGAGGCCTGCCGGCGGCTCACCGACGTTTCGCCGGAGTGCACCGTAACGAACAATGGTTGGGCTCACCCGAGTCCTTCGGGGTGGGAGCGGCCATTCTGCTCGGCGACCTGTGCTTGTCCTGGGCAGATGAAGTCCTGTTGACCTCGGATCTCGATCGCGATGCGGTGACTCGCGCGAAGCTCGTGTATGACGAGATGCGCTCGGAGTTGATGGCCGGCCAGTACCTCGACCTCCTCGAGCAGGCGAACGGCGGCGGCTCGGTTGATCGTGCGATGCAGGTGGTGCGCTACAAATCAGCGAAGTACACGATCGAACGCCCCCTGCACATTGGAGCGGCCATCGCCGGTGCACCGGAGGAGATTGTCGCCGCCTACTCCGGATACGGACTGCCCCTCGGTGAAGCCTTCCAACTGCGTGACGACGTTCTCGGGGTCTTCGGTGACCCGGAGCAAACCGGCAAGCCTGCCGGAGATGATCTGCGCGAAGGTAAGCGCACGGTTCTCATCGCCCTCGCGCACCAGCGAGCCGATGATGCGCAACGCGGCCATCTGCGTGCCCTGCTCGGCGATCCCGGCCTCGACCACTCCGGCGTTGAGACGCTGCGCTCCATCATTGAAGACACCGGAGCCCTCGCGAGCACCGAAACGATGATCGACGAGCTCCTTGATCGATCTCTGGCTTCTCTCGATGGTGCGGGGCTCTCCGACGACGCACGAGAGGTGCTCACCGGGCTGGCATACGCCGCAACGCGCAGAAGCGTCTGATTCACGGCAGACTTGGTCACCCCAGTCGCCAGCCACGTCCGCTTAGCAAGGAGCCCCATGTCCGTTCTCGCTCAGGCCCAACGCTTCATGCCGTGGACCGGTCCGCGAACCGTGGCGGGGCCGACGGACGAGGTAGTTGTCGTCGGTGCTGGCCTCGCAGGCCTCTCGGCCGCGATGCGACTCGCGGGCGCCGGTCGGGCGGTCACGATTCTCGAGCGCGATGACCACCCCGGAGGCCGAGCCGGTCAGGTGCAGTTGCAAG
>Ga0075474_10001152_pt1 | contig 10880 bp, 8 predicted proteins | sample DEB08_DNA_2_FD_71485 | JGI IMG/M metagenome (GOLD analysis project Ga0075474, IMG submission 71485) | Aqueous microbial communities from the Delaware River and Bay under freshwater to marine salinity gradient to study organic matter... | ecosystem: Environmental > Aquatic > Marine > Coastal ...
GCGCGCCGCTGGCCCGGTCGAGTCGTTCGGTTCCGAGGTTGGCCAGCTGTGCGATCCCGCCGACCTGAGCCGCCATCGCCAACAGGTAGCCGCAGACGGTGACCACAAAGAACCGGCTGTGGACCGCGGTGTGGTAGTCGACGCTGTCGAGTTCGGTGTTGGTGGTTGTCGTTGTCGTCTCGCCACCATCGGGGGCCTTCCCTCGACTTTCGGGACTCGGCCACATCCAAGGAAGGGCGACCAGCACCAGCGCGAAATACAGCAGGCCAAGTGTGGGTGCCGCATCGTCAAGTCCTTGACGGTCGATGAGGTGCGACGAGAAGTTGGTCAAGGTGAGTCCGCCCACCGACAACCCGGTGGTGGCGATCGATAACGCCATGGCCCGACGGGAATGAAACCAGCGGGTGATCAGTGTGGTGCCAGGGACGAAACCTGACAGTGAGCAACCGATGGCGAAAAGCGTGTACACGCAATACAACTCGAACTCGGTTTCGACCGACCCGAGCAGGAACAGTGACACGCCGCTAATCACACCGCCGGATCCGATCACCCAACGGATATCGCGGCGTTCGATGAGCGGTGCGATCAGGCGGGCGGTGATCCCACCGACAACAAAGAACAGTGAGGTGGCCAGCGAAACACTGGTGGTGGAAAACGAGCGTTCATCGGTGAGGGCATCGAGGTAGATGGCGAGCCCGTAGAACCCCAAACCACTGAAGGTTGTGAGCAGAACAAAGACGGAAGCGACGATCTGCCAACCGTGAAAGCGATGGTTCGACACTTGGTCGGTCTATCACGCACCAAATATGTCGATGGGTGAGCGGAGGGAAGAAATCGCTTGCCTCACTTGAGTGAACTCGGTAGGGTCACTTGCTATTAGCAAGGCAGAAGCCTTACTAACGGACCAGCTCGACGGCGGGTTCCTTCTCACCAGAGGGTGGGTCCATTCCCCGGCCGGGGTCTTGGTGCTTAGTCGGACATCAAGACCCCGGCTCTCCCAAAGGGACTGTGATGGGGCGCCGCTCGCAAGCAAGCGAGCACCGGTGACTGCCACACCAACAGAGGGCCCGAGTCATTTGACTCGGGCCCTCTCTTGATTCTGTTCGGTAACCGAACGTATGGCGGAAGGTATGGGATTTGAACCCATGGTGACCCGGAGGCCACAACGGCTTTCGAGGCCGCCCCATTCGTCCGCTCTGGCAACCTTCCGCCGACGAGGTTAGCGGGGAAGGTTCAGGTTGCCCTACCTGCCGGTTCGGCCAATGCGCTTTAGCGTCGTTCGGCGAAGAACGCTTGAAGTAGTTCGGCGCATTCGACAGCACGCACGTTGTGGGTGGTGGCGAACTCGTGATTGAGCCGGGGATCGGTTCCGAGGTGGTACAGCGACCCGCAGCCACCGGCTTTCATGTCGGCTGCTCCGAAAACCACGCGCGCGACCCGGGCCTGCTGGAGCGCACCGGCACACATCACGCAAGGTTCGAGGGTGACAACCACCTGCGCTCCTTCTAAGCGCCACGAACCGGTGACGGCGGCCGCGTCGCGAATCGCCAACAGTTCGGCGTGGGCGGTTGGATCGCTGGTGAGTTCGCGTTCGTTGTGGCGTCGAGCGATGACTTGACCGTCCATGACCACCAAGGCGCCCACCGGAACGTCGCCGTGAGAGGTAGCCGCCCGGGCCTCGTCCAACGCGAGTCCCATAAGGTCGTGGTCGGAAAGCGATGCGGTCACGGGGCGACTGTAGCGGTGCCGGTCAGGTGCCGGCGACGAAAGGCTCGAACGGGACCCCTTCGAGCGTGATCCGGTGCATCAACCGGCGGTAGCCGTGGTAGTCGTTGACCGCGAGGTGCATCACGGCCTGATTGTCCCAGATCGCCATTGACCCCACCTCCCAACTGAACCGGTACACGAACTCGGCTCGACCACAGTGGGCGTAGAGCTGCTCTAACAGCGGACGCGATTCGGCTACGGACCAACCGTCGAATCGCACAGTGAAATCGGAGTTGACGTAGAGCGCGGGCCGGCCCGAACGAGGGTTGCGTATCACCACCGGATGGATCGCGTCCTGCATGGCAAGTTCGGCGTTTTCGTATTTCGGACCGTCGTTTCCGATCGCGGCGTCAGCACCGAACACGTGGCGGCTCGAATGCAGGGCCCGAAGCCCCGCCAGCGTCTGCTGCATTCCTGGACTGAGCGCTTCGTAGGCGGCGTACTGGCAGGCAAACAACGTGTCACCACCGACCGGCGGCACTTCCCGGGCGTAGAGCATGGAACCCATCGCCGGTACCTGGTCGTAACTGTGGTCGGTGTGCCAGGCCTCCCCAATGTTTTTGGTCTGGTGGGGTTCTTTGCGAACTTCAGCAATGACCGGGTTGGTGGCGACCGGGGTGAAGAACCGGTTGACGTTGATTTCGGACCAGCGTTGAGCAAATGCGATGTGTTGTTCGGGGGTGAGCTGCTGATCTCGCAGGAACACCACTCCGTGGTCGACGAACGCCTGCTTGATGACGGCAAGGTCACTGTCGGTGCAGTCGGCAATCTGAACGTCGTGGATGAACGCTCCAACGATGTTGTTTGCTGGTGTCACCGACACGGTCAATCAAGCACCTCGGGGGTTAGGCGTTCGGCCGCTCGCCACTCAATGTAGACGAGCAGGATGCTCCCGCAGACCACGAACATGTCAGCCACGTTGAACACTGCGTACCAGGTGACATCGATGAAGTCGACCACTTTTCCGGACAGGAAACCGTCGTCGGCTCGAAACAGGCGGTCCAGCAGGTTGCCGAGGGCTCCGCCGAGAATGACGGCGAGTACGCGGGCTCGGGACAGGCGAGGGGACCGAACGATAGCGATGGCGACGATGACGGCAATCATGGTCACGAACGCACCGATCCAGCGACCGAATTGGCCTCCGGTTCCGAACGAGAAGCCGCTGTTGTAGGTGAGGTCGAACTCGAGGCTGGGCACCAGTTCGATCACCTTCCCGCCCTTGAGCTCCCTGAGGGCCCACCATTTGGTCACTTGATCGGCGACGATGGCGGCGACAACCAAGGACCACGTCAGGATGGCATTTCGGGCAGTGGTGGTCAGAGCCATGGCTTTACCGTATCGGGAGGCGGCTTATCGAAAGTCTTCGTGGACGGGGTCGAGCGTTTGGTGCAGGCGAAAACCGATCAGTGCCAGCACCACCCCAAGTCCGCAGACCAGCACTACCGCAGCCAGCGCCCCTCGGTATCCGGCTGCGGTATCGGCAATGACACCCACGGCGAGCGGACCGGTGACACCACCGATTTCGGCGACCGAGAACCAGAGCCCGGTGGCTACTCCGGCGTTGGCGGGGGTCACCCGATCGGCCGCTAACAGGGTCAGGATGGCGATCGGGATAAGCGCGGCCCGCACCGAACTGAGAACGGTCGACAGTCCCATCGCGATCCCCGGGGTGAGCGCCACGAGGATCAACGCGATCCCGGAGGTGGCAAGCACTGCTCCCATCAGTGGGAACAGTCGTTGCCCCTGCCCTACTCGGGGAAGGAACGCGGTGATGGGGATGCCCACGAGGCCGGCAGCCGCAACCCATCCGCTGGCGGTTGTGGGCGTCATCGCCCCCAGTTCTTCGAGCACGGTGGGCATCCATGGGCTGAGGGCGTGGTTGATGAAAAACACGGTGAACGCCATAGCGAGCACCAGGCGAACCTGAGCCGAGCCAACCAGATGACCGATGGTGTTGTGCTCGTGCTTGGCGTCTTCTCGGGATGGTGGCGTGGGTCGGGTCACGGTGTTCCAGACCGCGATCCATCCCACGGTGGCAGCCGCAGCCAGCGTGGCTTCGAACCGAAGCACGTCCCGCCAGGTGTCGAACCACTCTAGAAGCACCGGGTTGGTAATGGCGACGATCAGGGTTCCCCCCAAGGCCGGAGCAATAGCCGAGAAGCCGACGCCGCGGCGGCGTTCGGTTTCGTCGGGGAACCAACGGGCTAACAGGGCTGGTGACGAGGCCGAGATCAGCGGTCCAAAGACACCGAAGAACGCCACGGCGAACCACAGACTCCCGACTCCTTGCGCGTTGGCCCGAAGGAGCAATGAACCGGTGACCGACATGCCTCCGAGAGCCACCGACCAGCCGAGGTCAAACCGGTCGATGAACCGTCCGGCTAACGGTGCGGTCACGATGTAGATGAGCGCCCAGGCGCCAAGCGCCAACCCCATCTGACCTCGGCTGACACCGAGTTCGTCGCGTACCAACGGGAGCATCGGCGACATGGCTGCCACCGCAATTCCAAACGTTGTGTAGACGGCGCAGAGCGCCCCGAAGACGATCCAGCGGTGGGGGTTGACGGAGACGGTGGGGCGCATGGCCCCACCGGTCTAGCCGTCTTGGCGGAGGGTGTGGGATTTGAACCCACGGAGGCTTGCACCTCACACGCTTTCCAAGCGTGCCCATTCGGCCGCTCTGGCAACCCTCCTGAGGACAACCGCAGTGCGGCTGTCGGCGGTTCAGGGTAGCGTAATTCTGTCGACGCCCGTTTCGAGGTGTGGTGGTCGGGTCCTGTGCAACGGGTACCCGTGAATCGGGTCAGGGCCGGAAGGCAGCAGCTCTCAGCGGAGCTACTTGTGTGCCGCAGATCGCCTGGCCACCACTCCTGGGAACGGGCGTCGCCGCGCCCCGGGCTAGAGTCGGTTTTGTCATGGCCTATCAGTCGCTTTACCGCCGATACCGACCGCAGACGTTTTCTGAGATTCGCGGTCAACGTCACGTTGTCGCGGCCCTACAGAACGCCGTGGTCAAAGGTGAGGTGGGCCACGCGTATCTGCTGCATGGCCCTCGGGGAACGGGCAAGACCACGTCGGCTCGGGTGCTGGCGAAAGCCCTGAACTGTGAAGCGCTGGGCGCCGACGGAGAACCTTGTGGCGCCTGTGAAAGTTGTGTCTCGATCGAGCACGGTCGTTCGTTTGATCTCCACGAACTCGACGCGGCGAGCAACAACAAAGTCGAAGACATGCGCGACCTGCTCAGCAAGGTCAACCTCGGAACACCGGGTCGGGCGAAGGTGTACATCCTTGACGAGGTGCACATGCTCACCAGTCAGGCCGAGAACGCACTTCTCAAAACGTTGGAGGAACCGCCGGCCCATGTGACGTGGGTGTTGGCCACCACTGAACCGCACAAGGTCGTGGAGACGATTCGCAGTCGCTGTCAGGTGTTCGAGCTTTCGTTGCTGCCCGCTGATGAGATGGCGGAGCATGTTCGGTGGGTGGTCGCCGACGCAGGGCTTGACGTTGATGACGATGCGGTTGAGTACGTGGTGGCGGCCGGAGGGGGTTCGGTTCGAGACACGCTTTCGGCGCTGGATCGGGTAGTGGCCGCGGGCGGGGTGGTGGCTGTTGATGACTCCACCGAGGTGCTCTTGCAGGCCATCGCTGAACGCAACGTCGCCGGAGCGCTTTCGGCGGTCGGCGAGGCGATGTCGCGGGGACGAGACCCGAGGACGATCGGCGAAACCGCGCTGGTGGGTCTTCGCGATGCGTTCCTGGTGGCGATGGGAGCACCGTCACCGCGATTGTCGGCGGCGCAGCGAGAACGGGCGGAACGCTTCGCGGCTGAGGTGAGCCCGGCGGCGATGACTCGGGCCATGGAAACCCTCGGCGTGGCGTTGGTGTCGCTTCGTCAAGCCCCTGATCCGCGGGTCGATCTTGAGGTGGCGCTGGTCCGGATCTGTCGGCCGGAAAGCGAGCAGGGCCTCGATGGGTTGACCATGAGAATCGAAGCCTTGGAGCGCCAGCTGGCGGGTGGGGCCGTTCCTGCGTTGGCTCCGACGGTTCGGGCTAGTCCAGAACCATCAGCACCCCAGACCCAACAGCTCGCCTCCGAACCGCAGGACTCGCAGCAACCGCAGGAACCATGGGCGATGACCACCCAGCCAGAGCCACTGCAGACCGGAGGGGGATCGCCAGCGGCGGCGGCTCGTCGACGGTTGGCGCAAAGCCGTGGTTCCGATCCGGCCCCAGCCCCAGTTGCCTCACCGGCGGCCGATGGTCCACCTCCTCCGGTGCCGGGCAGCAGCACAGCTCGCGCCCAGAAACCGGCCGCGGTTGATCCGCGGGATCTGCGGCCCGCGACCCCTAGTGACGTGGTTGCGTTCGCGACCGAACATCTTGGGATGGAAGCCAGCGTGGTGATTGCCCGAGCCAAGGACCTGCTCGGGGACGACGCCAAGGAACGCACGGAGGACGATCTCGTTCGAGTTTGGCACGCCTTGATCGACGATCAGCAGGGGACACATTCGGTCAGCGAGCCGGTCAATGAGCCGGTCAATGAGCCGGTCAATGAGCCGGTCAATGAGGACGTAGACCTCAGTGATCTGGTCGATGCACCGGATCATGCCGATCAGGTGTTGGAACACATCGCCGATTTGTTCCCTGGGGCCGAAGTGCAATCCGGAGAACCGACAGAGAAGGAACAATGAGCGAGATCGTTCCCGAAGATGAACCGTTGGCCGAAGCGGTCAATCCGCTCGGCAACATGGATCTGGGAGGCCTGCTGGCATCGGCACAGCAGATGATGAAGGACCTCCAGTCGGCGGGGGCCGAGACCGTTACCGGAACCGCGGGCGGTGGAGCCGTTTCGATTGTGGTTAACGGGCACTTTGCCTTTGAGTCGGTCTCGATTTCGGCGGCCGCCGTAGATCCGGATGATCCGTCACTGTTAGAGGATCTGGTCCTGGCTGCGTTGCGCGACGCGGCCGATCAGCTTCGCTCCCGTCAAGCAGGCGCGTTCGGCGGTTTGGATCTTGGGTTGGGTGCACCGACCGATGGGTTGGGCTTCACCGAACCGCAATGAGCTACTCCTCGGCTGTTCAAGAACTCATCGATCAACTCGGTCGACTCCCGGGCATTGGTCCGAAATCGGCTCAGCGGGTGGCCTTTTATCTGTTGAAGGCGCCAGCTGAGGAGGCTCAGCGGTTGAGTCAGGCCATCACCGAAGCCAAGGAGCGGGTGTCGTTTTGTGAGCGGTGCTTCAACCTGAGCGAAGGCGATGAACAATGTTCCATCTGCCGTGATCCGCGCCGGGACGATCGAATGGTCTGTGTGGTTGAGGACAGCCAAGACATTGTGGCCATCGAACGTACCCATGAGTTTCGGGGCCGTTACCACGTGCTTCAGGGAGCGTTTAGCCCGATCGATGGTGTCGGCGTGGAGCAGCTGCGGGTGAAAGAATTGCTGACCCGAGTGGCCGAAGAAGACATCGAGGAGATCATCGTCGCCACCAACCCGAACCTAGAGGGGGAGGCGACAGCAGCACTTTTGGTGAAGTACCTGAAGCCGATGGGTTTGCGGATCACTCGAATCGCCAGCGGATTGCCAGTCGGGGGAGATCTCGAATACGCCGACGAGTTGACGCTGGCCCGGGCGCTTTCCGGGCGGCGGGTGCTTGACGGCGGATCTGATTCCTAGTTGCCCCTACAGGCAGAAGCGCCACCTTAAACCTGCATCTACGGGGCGGTTGGTTGTATTTGCAGGCCCTTGGTGACGCTCCTGCCCCTTTGTGGGGGGCCGTTGGTCCGTCTACGCATCTCAAGCGCAATGTTTCATTTACATTACAAAGTTTACGAGATGATGACAAGTCGGATCTGGTGACGGTGTCACCAACGGTCTGGTTTTGGTCAGCCACGGTGGCACCATCGGGCCAGACAACCTACGCTCAGCAACTGTGCTGCTCACCGAAATCGACCACATCGCCATCGCCGTCCGGGACCTTGAGGCGGCTATCGGCTACTACCGGCAGGCCTTCAACGCCGAGGTCCATCATCGCGAGATCGTCGATTCCGATGGAGTCGAAGAGGCGCTGATCAAGGTCGCCGACAGCTACATCCAACTGACGTCGGCAACTCGACCCGACTCGCCGATCGCGGTGTTCCTCGAAAAGCGCGGCGAAGGACTCCACCACGTGGGATACCGGGTTGACGACTGCGCGGAAGCGCTGGCTCAGATGGTGGCGGCCGGTGCGACCCCGATCGATCAAGCCCCGAGGCCTGGTTCTCGTGGCACGACCGTTGCCTTTATTCACCCCAAAGGCTCGTTGGGGACGCTGATCGAACTCGTTCAGGAATAGTCGCTGCTCAACTCGACCACCCCGGCGGGGGTGAGCAGCGTTGCCCGCAGGCCGCAGGGGCCTGGTTCGACCCGTTTGGGGAGGGCGTACTCTGCGAGTCGTGACCCCACCGACGAGTCGCGGTGGCTGAGAGAGAAGTCGAGAAGTTCCAGACCGGAAGCCGCGGTCGTGGCCGGGCTGTCACCTTGCCATTCGATGAGGAACGGGACCACCCCGTCACGGTTGTCGGGTGGGAACGCAAGCCGCCAAGTCAGGCGTGACCCGTCAGGGCGAAGCCGACTCATGGAGGTGGCGCTACCGGCGTCGAGTCGACGAGCCTCGCACCAACGCAACCAGAGATCGAGATCGGTCACGGCCGCGGCCCACGTGACCAACCGGGGTTCGGTCACCGTGTCGACACCGAACGGGCGCCCCCGGTCCGGTCGCGGCTGGTCAGGGTCGGGCCCGACCACCTCCAGGTAGGCCCCAGCCCCGATAGCCAGCAGCACATTTCGGGTGCCGAGGCCTTCGTGGCGTCCCCCCACACTGGGGGTCACTCCCCACCGCTCAATAATCATGGCCACGGTGGCATCAAGATCGGGGGTGGCGTAGACCAGATGATCCAGTCGGGCTTCCAGTCGGGCGGCCCGATGCACCGCACCTCGCTTGCTTCGTGGATCGATGTCGATCGCCACGATCCCCGCCGCCTCCGCTAACTGCTCTTTGGTCGAAACGGTCAAGGCCCGACCGTCAGCGGTAACGAAACCGCCCCGGACGGTGGGTACCGAACGAGCAATCCGGTCAACGAAGCCAGGCGCGAGCGCGGCACCGATCCTTTCAAGGGGAGCATCAGCCGGGGACAAACCGATCGCAATTCCCGCTCGGGCTGCCAACTGTCGGGCTCGGTCACGGACTTGGCGGATCGCTCGGCCGTCAGCGGCCGGATGATCCGCATCAGGGTCAACCACCAGCCGGACCCGTTCGGCGAGATCGACCGGGAGTTCAGCGGGTCGCCCACGAAGCAAGTCACGATCGTCAAGCACGGCAGCTAGCACACAGGCCAACCAACCACCGCTTGGCTCAACGACCATCCGGGCCAAGCGGGGATGCACTGGAAGCGCGGCCATTACTCGACCCCGTTCCGCGATCTGGTGGTGTTCGTCGATCGCTCCGAGTTCTTGAAGCAGCGCCAGTGCACGTTCCCAGGACCGGGCCGAAGGTGCAGTCAGGAACGGAAGCGCGCCCGGGTCGGTTAGGCCCCGGCGGGCCAAATCAAGGGCCAGCGAACTGAGGTCTTCGTCCACGATGGCTGGGGTTGGTTCAGGCGGGCGGCTGGCATGGTCGGCTTTCGACCAGAGCCGAAGGGCAATCCCTGGTCCTAACCGCCCAGCCCGTCCCGCTCGTTGCTCGGCCGAGGCTCGGCTACAGGCCACGGTGCGCAGACGGTTCATGCCGACCGACGGGTCATAGCGGGCCACCCGCTCGAGCCCCGAGTCGACCACCGCGCCGATCCCTTCCACCGTTAGCGACGTCTCGGCGATGTTGGTGGCCAGCACGATCCGGCGATGGGTCCGGGCCAGCAGTGCCGCATCCTGTTCGGCCGCGGGCAATGAACCGTGCAGAGGCAGAATCGTCGGACCATCCGGGCCAAGTTCGGCGGTCAGCGCCCGTTCGACCTGCCGGATTTCGCCCACTCCAGGCAGAAAGACCAGAACATCCTGACCGCCTTTGAGAGCTTCGCGAACGGCGCCAACCACCGAAGGCACCAGCGGAGCGCGCGGTTTGCGAGGCCGCCAGCGAACCTCCACCGGAAAGGTACGTCCCGGGCTGGTAACCACCGGAGCGCCCCCAAGATGAGCGGCAATCGCGTCGGCGTTGATCGTCGCTGACATCACCAGCAGTCGGGTGTCATGATCATTTCGGAGGCGGCCAAGCAGAAACAGCGCTAGGCCGGTATCGCCGGGCAGGGAACGTTCGTGGAACTCGTCAAATATGACCATTCCGACGTTGGACAGCGCCGGATCGTCAACCAGCCAGGCGGTTAGTACCCCTTCGGTCACCACCAGAATCCGGGTCGAATCGCTGACTGCTCGATCATCGCGGGTAATCCAACCGACGGTCTGCCCCGGCTGTTCACCAAGCAGGTGGGCCATACGCCGAGCCGCGGCCCGAGCCGCCATCCGGCGAGGTTCGAGCATCACGATCCTCCGGCCCGCCAACCACGGCTCGTTGAGCAACCGCAGCGGAACCAGCGTCGTCTTGCCAGCCCCCGGCTCGGCGGTCAACACGGCCTGGCCTGCCGCGGCGAGCGCGGCCCGGAGTTCGCCGAAAACGGCTTCGACAGGTAGGTCGGTTGGCGGAAGAGAACTCGTCACTGCATGCATCTTGCCGTACGAAGTTGTGACAGGCTCCACGACGTGCAGGTTCATCTGATCGACGGCACCTACGAGCTGTTTCGGTTTCACTACGCAAAGTTCAACCGGGACCCGCGGCTCGGAGCGCAACGAGGCGTGTTGAACACGCTGCTGGACCTCATCGCTGACGGCGCAACCCATCTCGGCGTCGCCACCGATCACGTTGTTGAATCGTTTCGCAACGACCTCTGGCCGGACTACAAAGACGGTCAAGACATCGAACCCAACCTTCGAGCCCAGTTCACTGAACTCGAAGAACTGCTGACCCTGGCCGGGTTTGTGGTCTGGCCGCAGGTGATCTTTGAAGCCGACGATGCGTTGGCAGCCGCCGCGGCGATGGCAGCCAACGACGACCGGGTCGCTTCGGTGCAGATCTGTAC
>Ga0075474_10001157_pt1 | contig 10866 bp, 7 predicted proteins | sample DEB08_DNA_2_FD_71485 | JGI IMG/M metagenome (GOLD analysis project Ga0075474, IMG submission 71485) | Aqueous microbial communities from the Delaware River and Bay under freshwater to marine salinity gradient to study organic matter... | ecosystem: Environmental > Aquatic > Marine > Coastal ...
GCGGGTTGCGGCGAGAACCACGCACGGTGCGAGGTCCGATCGGAAGGACACGGTTGGGTGCGCCCGGTGAGGTCGCCCAGTGTTCAATCAGCCAACCTCGGCGGCGGGCGATGGCCGCGAGTTTGGTTTCGGCGTTGACCGCGACCGGGAACCCAACCGCTTCGAGCATGGGAAGGTCTGAGCTGGAATCGGCATAGGCCACGCTCTCTTTGAGGTCGAGCCCGTGTTCGTCGGCGTAGTCGACCAGCGTCTGGTAGCGGGCTTCGCCGGTGGGTGGGACCGAAAGCAGTTGACCGTCGAAGGTGCCACCGCTTTGGCTCATGTCGGCTGCGACGATGTGGTCAAACAACGGTGCCAACGGTTCAACCGCGACCCGCAGCGCTCCGGTAATCAGCAGCGTCTGATGGCCGAGCGCTCGGTGTTGACGAACCCGCCGGATCCCAGCCGGGAACGATTTGGTGATCAGGAGGTCGCTCATCATTTCCAGCGAGTCGGCTCGGAGCTGATCAACAGGGGCGTCTTCGTAGCGCCGGTAGAAGTAGCGAAGGAAGTCGCTGCGGTCGGCTCGGTCAAGCGAAAGCAGGGTGGGGGCTTCGCGGAGCGTTTTGATCACGAGGCGGAGTCGGTCAGGGGTGTCGAGTCGGCGGCTGGCCAGCCAGGCGTAGCTGGCGACCACGTTGCTAGCGATCAACGTATTTTCGAGGTCGAACACCGCCAGTTGACGGTCAGGGGAGAGCACCTGGGCCCGCAGGCGGTCACTTCGGCTGCTGCTTGCCGGGCGGCTGGGCTGCATCTTGAGCCGGGCCTGCTTGACCATCGACGGTAGGTGGATGGTGTGGACATACGTCGGCCAGTCGACCGAGGTCGGGTCCATGTTGAACGTTTCCTGGTCGGCCGGGTCGAGGCTGTTCCACAGGCCATAGAGACGATCAAGCTGGTAGATCGCTTCGCATTCGGTGTAGGCGCCGTAGAGCTCCACGTAGCCGTTGGCTCGTTCGAGTTGGTCTTTGCGTTCGTCGAGCTCAGCACCGATTTCGGCTTGGCGGCCGCGCAAGGGCAGCACGTCAAGGGCTCGTTCGGCGAGGTCGAGCCCCCGCTGGGCCCGGTTGAGTTGGCGGCTGACCCGACCCCGGCCCGGGAATGACCATTCGGGGACGGCGATGGGCTGGTTTTTGTCGTCGTACACCGGATGTTCGGTGAACCAGCTGCGGACCAAATCAACGAGTTGCCCGTAACGAAGCGGGTTGTGCGAACCGGAAGCGATCTGGATGACATCGGGGGTCTGTTCGCCGTGTTCGTCGTGGAGGGGTCCTCGGGCGCAAACCCCAAGAATGGCGGCGACCACCAGATCGACAGGGATGACGTCGACAACCCCTTCGGGCACTCCCGGAAATTCTTTGAGGAGACCGCGGGCGTAGGCGGCGATGACCGGTTCGGCCATCCGGAAACCTCGGATCCAACCCGGCACCGGTTCAGCCAATGCCGACTCGATGATGGAGGGTCGCACGATGGCGATCGGTACCCCGTCGCGGGTTTCGACCAGGCTGCGTTCCCCCAACGCTTTGGTGAACGCGTAGGCGTCGGGAAATCCGAGGCTTGACGCCCGAGCACGACCAGCGTCGGTCATGGTCTGGTTCACCCATTTGACACGCAACGATTCGGTGCGTTCGGAGATGGCGGGGGTGCCGGCCGCACCGAGCGCCTGCACTGCTTCGCGACGCAGCGCGGCTAGGCGGCGGGGGGTTCGGCTGGCTTGTTCGGCGTCGCGCCGGGCCTGGAGCGCGTTGTCCACTTCGGCCCGCCAGTCGATGTCGACGAAAAACGGCGACTCGTTGACGAGCTGTTCGGGTGCGTTGCCCCGCCGGCTCCCGGCGACATAACAGGTTGACACCGCAACGAGATAGGCGGGCTGACCGGTGGTGAGGCCGCCGGGGGTGGGTTCGATTCGTTGCTCGGCGGCGGCCCGCAGCGCGGTGGCCACCCGTGCGGGGCCCAGCAAGTTGACGTGCACAGCATCGTCAAGGGCGGAGTCGAAACTCACCGTGGCGGCTGAATGGATGGCCAGGTCAACTTGAGACAGGGCCTGACGGCCGTCGTCATCGAGGCCGAGACCGTCAGTGCCAACGTCGCCGGCGATTGCGGTGATGCGGCGCTGGCACATCTGGTCGAAGGTTTCTCCGGCTTGGCCGCCAACGGCTTCAGGATTGTCGGCGTAGGCGGCCCGCAAGGTGTCGAAGGCGTCGTTTTTTAAGATGTCACGGTCGACGCGGGATTGCGCGCCGCGGCGTCCGGGGCGAACCAGCAGCACCAGTTCGCAGTCTGGCACGCTGCGCAGGAGGCGTTCGACGAGAGCAGTGCCGAGAAAACCGGTCGAGCCGGTGACGACAATCCGTTTCCCCGAAAGCTGCTCGCGGATCATCCTTTCGTTCTAGCACGTCGTTTCACATTTCTCTACCAGTTGGTAGACGGAGGCTCATTCTGTTGCTACGAATGGAATATGGCTGAGACCACCCCAGACCGAATCCTCGATGCGGCCTTGCGCACGTTTGGAACGGTGGGGTTTTCGGCCACTTCGCTTGACGCGCTGGCGGTCCAACTCGGGATCCGAAAACAGACGATCCTTTACTGGTTCCCGTCCAAGCAGGCGGTGGTTGATGCGGTGATCGACAATGCGGCGGCTGAACTGATCGAAGTCTTTGAATCCGAAGCATCAACCGGGCGAACCGGACTGGCCCAAGTGGAAGCCATCGTCCGCCGAGTGTTCCGGTTGGCCGTAGCCCGGCCCGAACTGCTCGGTCTGGTGCGCGAAGTCACCCGCCCGGGGTCGCGTTCCACCGAACGACTCCGTAGTCACGCCGCCCCACTGTTTGAGCGGGCCAAGGATTATCTCGAACGAGAGATGGACGCCGGTCGGATCCGCCGGTCGGAACCGTCGATGCTGTTGCTTTCGATTTATGCCACGGTGCTGGGGGTGGCCACCGAATTTGAAGCGCAGCAGGCCCTCGGAATGGATGATGATCTCCGCGGGGCGGTGGCGCGCCGCCAGGAACTCATCCGGTTCCTACACGCGGCGCTAACCCCAGACCCGACCGAAGCGCGACCAGAGTCGACCAGTGAGCAGATCGGTTAGCGCGCCGATCGGTTAGCGCGCCGATCGTCGAACGGTTCGGTCTCGCCGGTTTCGGTCGAACGCCAAGCCGATCAGACGGTCAATCAGATCGGCATATCCAACCCCGGACGCCTGCCAGAGTTTCGGATACATCGAGATCGGGGTGAACCCTGGCATGGTGTTGATCTCGTTAATGAGCCAACCTCGGCCACCGGTTTCGGAGGGTTCGTAGAAGAAATCGACCCGAGCCAAACCTTCTACCCGGCAGGCTTGAAAAGCGGCCACTGCGAGCGTCTGCACGTCGGCGAGTTGTTCGTCGCTCAGCGGTACCGGAATGATCAGTTCGGCGCCGTCGTCGTATTTGTCGTCGTAGTCGTAGAACTCCGCTCCCGAGATGATCTCCCCGGCGACGCTCGCAGCTGGTTGCTCGTTGCCCAGCACCGCCACTTCGATCTCGCGCCCGGTCACTGCTTCTTCGATCACGATCAGTCGGTCAAACCTGGCGGCCTGTTCGATCGCGGCGACCACTGACCCATGATCGGTGGCCCGCGACACACCGATCGAGGAACCCATGTTGGCGGGTTTGATGAACAGCGGCAGACCGAGTTCAGCGATGGCCTGAGTGGCTTCCTCCTCGGCGGTGATCGGGGTGCCGTCGGCCCGCCGATACTGGCGGTCGTGCGCGGTAAGCGAACGGTACCGGCACTGCGGAAGGTGGTGGGCACGAAGGTGGTCTTTGCAGGCCACCTTGTCCATGCAGAGCGCCGAGGCCAGCACCCCAGCCCCGACGTAAGGCAAGTTGAGCAGTTCCAGCAGTCCCTGAAGGGTTCCGTCTTCGCCGCGGGGGCCGTGGAGGACCGGCACGACCACGGTCGTTTCTGGGTCGGCATCGGCGAGGAGCTCGATGGCGTTGACCGGCGGTCCGGCCGGGGTGAGCGCGGCGGGGAGTTCGGCCCCGGAAGCCAACCGGGCGGCGTCGGCTTCGGCGCGCACCCACTGACCGTCACGGGTGATACCGATCGGTTCGACCCGATAGCGGTCCGGGTCGACCGCGGCGATCAGGTGGCGGGCCGAAACACACGACACGTCGTGTTCAGGCGATTGCCCACCGAACAGCACCACGAGCCGAATCCGATCTGAGGAAGTCACGCCCATGACCGTAGTCGTGCAACACTCACCACATGCGCTGGACCGCTGCCGACATTGCCGACGTCGTTGATGGACGACTGCACGGCCCGTCCGACGCGGTCGTGGAACGAGTCACTCAGGACTCCCGAGACATCTCCCCGGCGAGCGGACCCTGGCTGTTTGTGCCGCTGGTGGCCGAACGCGACGGTCACGCCTTTGTTGCTGCTGCGGTTGCGGCCGGGGCGAGTGCCACGTTGGCGTCGCGCCCGGTGGATGCCGGCTCAGCAGCAGTAATCCAGGTGGAGGACACCGAACGGGCGCTGATGGGGCTCGGCGCGGCCGCCCGCGACCGGCTTGACGCGGCGGCGCTGATCGCCATCACCGGTTCGGTTGGCAAAACCACCACGAAAGATTTGCTGGCCGGGATCTTGAGTCGGGATCGGGTCACGCACGCCAACCTTCGGTCGTTCAACAACGAGATCGGTGTTCCTCTCACCTTGCTGGGGGCGCCCGACGACGCCGGTGCGGTGGTGGTGGAGATGGGGGCCCGCGGGCTCGACCACATTTCGCTGCTGTGCGGGATTGCCCGGCCAACGATCGGGATTGTGACCACGGTCGGCGCCGCCCACACCAGCGAATTTGGTGATGTGGCGTCGGTAGCTCGCGGCAAACGGGAGCTGGTGGAAGCGCTGCCCCCGGCCGCTGATGGTGGGGTTGCGGTGCTCAATGCTGATGTCGAACTGGTGGCGGCCATGGCAGACCACACCGACGCCAAGGTGGTGTCCTTTGGCCATCACGGCGAGGTACGAGCGGTTGAGGTGGTGCTTGACGAGCATCTTGTGCCGTCGTTCCGGTTGGTGTCGCCGTGGGGTGAACAGCAGGTGCGTCTTGGAGCCCGTGGGGAACATCTGGTGTCGGCCGCGTTAGCGGCGGCGGCCGCGTCGCTGTCGGTGGGGGTGTCGTTGGCCAACGTGGCTGAAGGGCTTAGTGAGCCGCAACTGTCGCCGATGCGGATGGACCTGCAACGAACCGAGCAGGGCACCGCGGTACTCAACGACGCCTACAACGCCAACCCGCTGTCGATGGCCGCCGCGTTGCGGTCGCTGGCCGCGTTGCCGGCGTCGCGTCGGGTGGCGGTCATTGGGGTGATGGCCGAGTTGGGAGCCCAAGCCGAAGCTGAGCATCGTTCGATGGTGTCGTTGGCCGAACAGTTAGGGATCGAGGTCATCGCGGTTGACGCCCCCGACTATGGCGAAGGGGTCCGTCACGTCACCGGTGTGGATCAGGCGTTGGATGCGTTGGGTTCGTTGCGGGCCCAAGACGCGGTGCTGATCAAAGGTTCACGGGTAGCGGCGCTGGAACGGGTAGCGCACCGACTACTCGACTAGCGAGGCTGCTGGCGGGTTGGGCCTGATCTAGGGTTCGGTCATGGAGCACATCCCCGATTTTCGTACGACAACGGTTGAGGCGTTAGCGGCCGCAGTGGCCAGCGGTGAGATCACCGCTCGGCAACTCACCGAGGTCACGCTGGCTCGCATCGACACTCACAACGAAACGCTCAACGCGTTTGTGGCGATCGACGCGGATGCCGCGTTGCGTCAAGCCGACGCGATCGACCAGCGCCGGGCCTCAGGTGATCCGCTTGGGCCGCTGGCCGGTATCCCGGTTGGGATCAAAGACCTTGAAGACGCCGCGGGTTTCCGAACCACCCGAGGCGCGGCGCATCTCGCCGATTCGCCGGTGTGCGGGGTTGATGCCACCGAGGTGGCTCGGCTGCGTGACGCCGGTTGTGTCGTGATTGGCAAAACCAACACTCCCGAAGCGGGATGGATCGGTGACACCTTCAACCCGGTGTTCGGCCCGACCGTCAACCCCTGGGACCTGCGTCGTTCACCCGGTGGGTCTTCAGGCGGTTCTTCCGCTGCGGTGTCCGGGGGTTTGGTGCCGTTGGCTACCGGTTCTGACGGTGGTGGTTCGATCCGGATCCCGTCGGCGGTTTGCGGCATGTCCGGGTTCAAACCTTCGCTGGGTCGGATCCCGGCCGGGCCTACCCCGCTCGGGGCTGGTGACCTGTCCACGGTCGGGCCGATGGCACGTCGGATCCGTGATGTCGCCCTTGCGCTAGACGTGGTGGTGGGGCCCGACGCCAACGATCTGCGTTCGCTTCCGCACCCCGGACAGTCGTTCCGTCAGGCCTGCGATAACCCTGCGCCACCGACGCGCCTGTTGTGGTGTCCGAACCTTGATGGTTCCGAAGTGGACACCGAAGTGTTGGCGATCACCCGCGGTGCGGTTGATCGTCTGGCCCAAACCGGGGTGGAGGTGGTGGAAGTCGACCCGTTGATCCCGGAAAGCTTCGGCGCATTCCTGCTGTTGTTTTACGGATCCATGGTGCCGAACTATCGGCCGTTGATGGGCACCGACCGGTTTGCTCAAGTCACCCCGGGACTGCGAGACGTGCTGACCATGGCCGATGAACGCCTCACCCCCGACTCGGTGGAGGAGGCCCGCAAATCCGCTCAGGCTTGTTCGGTGGCGTTGGCAGAAGCCATGCAAGGTTTCGATGCGTTGCTGACCCCAACCACCGTCGGGCAGACCCCGGTCAGCCAGCACGGCGGAACGGTCAACGGCGAAGAAACCGCGGGCTGGGTGGGCAACACGTACCCGCTGAACGTCACCCGTCGACCGGCCGGAACCACCACCGCGGGTTTCGCCGCCGATGGTATGCCGGTCGGGTTGCAACTGGTCGGCCATCAGCTCGCCGATGTGCGCACGGTGGCGTTGACGGCCTGGGCTGAGGACGTGCTCGGGTTCGACCCGGTCGCCCCGTTCGGCCAGTGACCGTGAAGGTGGCCGGTCACGACCATGGTTGCAGGGGATCTGGAGTGCAGGGGATCTGGGGTACTGGGGTACTGGGGCGCAGGGGTGCGCAGGCCCACGGCTGGGGGCTTTACGGGCGCGACCTTGACGGCAAGGTGATCGAACCGGAGGCCTACGATCCACCGGGTGGTCCCCGCTAGTTCGGATTAGGGCAAGGATCGGCTATCGTCCTCGGTCCCGGGCCGTTAGCTCAGTTGGCTAGAGCGCTGCCTTCACACGGCAGAGGTCACTGGTTCGAATCCAGTACGGCCCACCACCAAAACCCGGGTATCGAGCGGTTTCAGGTGACTGGTCGGTGGCGGAGTTGGAGACGGCCAATTCGTGAGGTCACAGACGGTTGCTGGCTTCTGGGCGCGGTCGAGGTCGGTCAGGGGCTTGTTGGGTGCGCTACGGTCAGACGATGAGCGTTACCGAAGACATTCTCGATGTGCCGACCTCCGATGGCGAGATGGCCGTGGTGCGGGCCCAGCCGGATGGTGAGGTGCGTGGCCGGGTGGTCATCTTCATGGACGCCCCTGGTATCCGGCCGTCGCTGCGAACCTTCGCCAAGCGGCTGGCCGAAACCGGTTACGACGTCGCTATGCCCGACCTGTGGCACCGGCATGGACGCCTGATCGGGTTCGAACCCGATCAGATGGCCAGCAACCCGGACGCCATGGTCCAGATCGGCACCATGCTGGGCAGCCTGTCCGACCACGGCGTCTCCATGGATCGGGACGCCACGTTGGAGGCGCTGGCTTGGAACAGTGGGCCAATCGCGGCGATTGGTTTCTGCATGGGAGCCCGAGCGGTGTTTCGGGCCATGGAGGATTACCCGGATCGGTTCGTCGCCGGTGCGATGTGGCATCCGTCGTTCCTGGTGGACAACACCCCGACCTCGCCACACCTCACCGCCGGTTCGCTTCGAGGTGAACTCTGGATGGGTATCGGTGAAGAAGACCAGTTGCAGTCGATCGCCATGCATCAGCCGTTCCTCGACGCGGTTGCCGAACTCGACCACGTCTCGGTGGACTATTTCGCTGGTGCCGACCACGGCTACACCTGGCCAGTGGCCCCCAACTACCACCAGCACGCAGCGACGGTCAGTTGGGACAACACCATGGCCGTCTTCGACCGAGCGTTCAGCTGAGCGACCGCGGTTCAGCCACCGCCTCCGGGTTCCACTTGGGTCAGCATGGCGGACTGGGTTGGGTTGCCGGTCAGCGAAACTGCATGACCCCGTCATCAACCGGAGCTTCGCGCAACAACACCTTGTCTTTGCTGTAACGCTGCGTGTTCAACCACGGTTCACGATCGCCTTGCTTGGGCAGCATCGGCATCATCCGTTCCATGTAACCCGAGGTGAAATCCTCGATCCACGGTCGGGGCGGCATGTTTTGATCTTCGGGTCGCAGCATCGGGGTGCAGGACGTGGCCCCCACCTCGGCCATGTGGTTCAACAGGCGACACCCATATTCGGTGACCAGATCGGCTCGCAGCGTCCACGACGCGTTGATGTACCCGAAGGCGCTGACCAAATTCGGTAGATCCGAGTAGGCCAACCCTTTGTAGGTCCACGTCTCCGAGAAGTCGATCGGGCGGCCATCAACGAGAAACTCCATCTCACCGATCGTTACCAACTGCAGACCGGTGGCGGTCACAATAAGGTCAGCGTCAAGGTGGCGGCCCGATGCCAGCTGCACCCCCGACTCGGTAAAGGTCACGATCTGGTCGGTGACCACCTCGGCCCGGCCCTCGGTGATCGCCGTAAACAGGTCACCGTTCGGGACAAGACACAACCGCTGGTCCCACGGGTTGTAGTCGGGAGTGAAATGGTCCTCGATGGTTTCCTCGGGCAGATGCTTGGCCAGACCGGACAGCAGCTTCTCGCGTACCTTGGCCGGATCGGTGCGGGTGCGTTTGTACACCGCTTCGCTGAACCAGGCGTTCTTGGCCCGCACCAGCCGGTACGCCACCCGATCAGGGAGCACCCGGCGCAAAGCGTTAGCGACTCGGTCCTGATCGGGTCGGGCCACCATCCACGTCGGGGTGCGTTGCAGCATCGTGACGTGGGCGGCCCGTTCGGCCATCGCCGGCACCAACGTCACCGCGGTCGCCCCCGAACCAATCACCACCACCCGTTGGTTGTCGTAGTCAAGGTCCTCCGGCCATTCCTGCGGATGGATCACCGTCCCGGCAAACCGATCCCGGCCCGGGAACTCCGGCAGGTAGCCGCCCCGGTAGGAGTAATACCCGGTGCACATAAACAAAAACCCGGTGGTCATCGTGAACGTGTCGCCACCGGCAGTGACCGTCAACGTCCAACGTTGCTCGTCGCTTGACCAGGCCGCGGCGCTGACCTGATGGCCAAACCGGATGTGGCGCCGGATCGCAAACTCGTCGACGGTTTCGTTCAAGTACGCCAAGATCGCCGGACCATCAGCGATCGATTTGGCATCGGTCCACGGCATGAACTCAAAACCCAACGTGTGCATGTCGGAATCGGAACGAACCCCCGGGTACCGAAACAGATCCCACGTGCCACCGAGCTGATCTCGCCCTTCCAGAATGGCGAAACTGCGATCCGGACACATGGTCTGCAGGCGATAAGCGGCACCGATGCCGGAAATACCGGCCCCGATCACCAAGACATCAACGTGTTCGGGAGACTCCGGCATGGCGTGATCCTAGGTCGCCGGTGTCAGACTCGCAGGTAGCTCACTCGAACTCGGGGGCGCGTTTTTCGACAAACGCCGCGATCCCTTCGTGCCCATCGGGGGTGGCCATCGCCGCAGTAATGGTCGCTGCTTCGAACTCGCCTGCCGCTTCCAACGAATGATCCATGCCGTTGTACACGACCCGCTTGGCGTGACCCAACGCCCAGGCCGCACCGTTGGCCAACGTTGTCGCCAACTCCACCGTCGTGGCGTCCACTTCGTCGTCGCTCACCACCCGGTTCACCAGCCCCCACTGTTCGGCTTCGATCGCTGACAGCACCCGGTTCGTCAAGGTCAGGTCAAGCATCCGGCGCAGACCAATGTGACGAGCAACGAAATACGACGACGTCCCATCAGGAGTGACCCCCGCTTTGGTGTAGGCCATCGTGTACTTCGCCGACTCGCTCGACACCACCAGATCAAAGGCACTCATCAGGCTCATCCCGGCCCCACCAGCCGCGCCGCGCACCCCGGCCACAAACGGTTTCGGCATTCGGTTCATCAGATGAATCGCAGTATGGAAGTCCACCAGCATGTCGTGGGCGTTGTAGGCCAAGTCATCGCCCCAAGCGTGAAACAACTTGAGGTCACCTCCACCACAAAACACTTTGCCCTCGGCAGTGACCGCAACCGCTTTGACCTGATCGTCGTAGTTGATGTCGAGCATGACCTTGCGAAGATCCGCAGCGAACGCCGGGTTGACGGCGTTGGCGCCTTCGGGGCGGTTGAAATGAAGCCGCCCGACTCGCCCGGTGACCTCGTAGGTAATCGTCTCGAATTCGTTGCTGTGCTCTGTGCCCATGCGACGCACCGTAGTCGCGGTAGCGAACCAACCCCAGAGCAGTCAGGCAATCCCGGCGTGAAGCGCCTTGCTGATTTACGATGCGGCATTCCCACCGTGGGACCAGACACAGGAGGCGACCGTGAAAGTCGGCTTTATCGGACTTGGCAACGTCGGCGGGAAACTCGCCGGATCGTTGCTTCGCAACGGGATCGATCTGATGGTTCGAGATCTCAACCCGGAGCTGGTGCAATCGTTCGTTGAGGGTGGCG
>Ga0075474_10001159_pt1 | contig 10848 bp, 9 predicted proteins | sample DEB08_DNA_2_FD_71485 | JGI IMG/M metagenome (GOLD analysis project Ga0075474, IMG submission 71485) | Aqueous microbial communities from the Delaware River and Bay under freshwater to marine salinity gradient to study organic matter... | ecosystem: Environmental > Aquatic > Marine > Coastal ...
ACGGACGGAACGTGGCCACGATCGCGGCTTCGTCGGCTGGTTGTTTGGGCCGTTGCAGTTCGTAGAGGTGCGGGAACTCCACCCAGGCCGTGACCGCATCCCAGAGCCGTAACGCTGCGTCGCCCGACGGTGGGTCGATCAAGACTGGCCCGAACAAACACTGATCTCCGAAAAACAGTGTCGGCACGCCGTACCCGCCGTGGTCGACGACCCGCTGATGGTCGGCATGCACTTCGTCGTTGGTGGTTGGGTCGGTAATCGCGGCATCTACCAACGCCGGGTCAAGGCCCAACTCGCGAAGCAGGTGCCGGGCCACATCCGGGTCGTGGGGGCGATGCCCATCTTCGTGCAGCGCTCGCCCGGCCCGTTCGTACCAACGGTCAAGGTCGTCCATCGACTGCCGCCGAAGCAGCGCCCCAATTCGCAACATCGACCAGCCGTAACTCCATTCGCGTTCCCACGGATGCAACTTGCCTTCCACCAAGTTGATCTCCTCCAGCGAAAAGAACTTCCAGTTGATGGTGATCCCGGTCTGTTTGCGCACATCACGGATCCATTTCGATGTCTGGTACGCGTACGGACACATGATGTCGAAATGAAAATCAACCGACGTTGGCTTGGTGCTCATCTGCGAACCTTCACAGACTCATTCAACAGATGCAAGCAGGTTGAGATCACGGCAAATTCCTGCCGTCTCGCGTCTAAATCACCGCGCGTTCGAGGAACGGCTCGTTGTCGAGAATCCGCTGATAGCCCAACGGGGACAGATCCAAGCTGCGGTAGTGGCCGTAGGCCAACCATTCGCTGACCCCACGACCCATGGCCGGAGACTGTTGCAGGCCGTGGCCGGAGAAGCCGTTACAGAACACGAAATTCGTCACCTCGGGATGAGGACCAACAATCGCGTTCTGGTCAAGCGTGTTGTAGGCGTAATGCCCGACCCAACGGTTGAGCACCTTCACCCGTTCAAAAGCCGGGATTCGTTCGGCCAACACCGGCCACACCTTGTCTTCCCAAATGTCGTTATCCATCGTGAAATCGTCGTAGGCCGCGGCAGGGTCCGGGTCGGGCCCGCAACCGGCCATGTAGTACCCACCGTCGGTGCGAACATGCACCCCTGACGGATCGATGGTCAACGGCAGGTCACGGTCGAGCGGTTCGGCGGCATCGAACACGAACGTGAACCGGCGACGCGGCTCCACCGGAAGGTCGAAACCTGCCATGCGGCTGACCTCAACCGCTCGAGGCCCCGCCGCGTTCACCACCGCCCCGCAAGCAACGGTTTCGCCGGACGCCAGCGTCACCGACGTGATCGACTGGCCGGTGCGGGTCAGCGCCACCACCTCGTTGGTGCAGTATTCAACCCCGGCTCGTCGGGCCTGAGTACGCCAGACATCAAAGAGTGTTCCGCCATCGAAGTAGCCCTCATCGACCCGATTGTGGCTCCCGCAGAGGATCCCATCGAGGTTGTAAAACGGGTACTCGGCGGCGATCTGGTCGGGGGTCATGATGTAGGTCGCGGCCCCGCATCGAGCCTGCACTTCTTGGCTCTGGCGCAACGCAGCAGCGAACGCTTCGGTGTCGGCCAGATAGAGGTAACCGAAATGGCGCGTACCGATTTCGGGAACGTCCGGGTCGTCGAACTGGCTGCGAATGTCCCGAAGGTACTGCGCCCCAAATTGGCTAATCCGCACGTTGATTTCGGTACCGAATTGTTGGCGCATGCAACTGTTGGTGTGGGTAGTAGACGCGAACTCGTAGGACGGGTCGCGTTCAACAACCAGAATCGAACCGTCAAAGTCGGGGTTAGAGGCCAGAAACCACGCCACCGACGAACCCATGATCGCCCCACCAACGATGACCACGTCGTAACCCACCGCCTTCGGAGGCTGGCTGCTGCGAGCGGTCATGAAACGTACCCCTGACGGAGGTCGTTGGTCACCGCCTCAGGGTCCCGGTCGGCGGGATCGCCAAACCCGCCTCCTCCCGGAAGTTCCATGATGAGTCGTCGGTCGGCGGCCACGGTCGCCACTCCTTTGGTGGGGAACGGTGTTCCATCGTCGAGGTATACCCGTCCGGCTTGGCCGTCGGCCCCGCCAGCCCGACCCCGCGCCGGATGGTCGACCCGGTCGAACATGGCCGAGAACTCGAACTGGTAACCGTCGGCCGGTCCAATTTCGATGGTTTGGCCCAACCCTCCCCGGAACTGTCCGGCCCCACCCGAATTCTCCCGAATCTCTTTGCGCCAGATCACGATCGGGCCGACTTGTTCGGTGGCTTCGGCCGACATGGTGCGAACCCCGGACGGGAACGCGGTGGCGGTCAGGCCATCCAGCGTGGGGCGAGCACCGGTGCCACCGCTGTTAAACATCAAGACCTCAACCGGCGGTTTGGGATCGTCGGGGGATGCCTGCCGGGCACTGGCTTGGAAGTTCCACAGCGCACCGGCCCCTTCGGCGGGCACCACCTCGGGGCGGGCCTGAGCGATCGCGCCGAAACTCAGGTCGGTGACGAAATGTCCGATGACGTGACGAACCGACACCGGGTCCGGGTCTTGGGCGTTGAGGATCACTCCCGGCGGAGCGCTCACCGTGAACGGTTCAAGCGACGCAAAGTTGTTCGGCAATTCTGGCGCCAGCGCAACCAGCATGGCGTAGGTGAAATAGGCCTGCGCGTAGGTCAGCGGCACGTTGACCCCGTGGCTGCTGATCGGGGAGGTGCCGGTGAAATCGGCGTGCATCCCTTCGCCGCTGACCGTCAACGCCACCTGCAACGTGATCGGCGTGTCGTAGCCGTCAACGGTCATCGTGTTGTGGTACGTACCGGCCGGAACGGCTTGGAGCGCGTTGAGCGTTGCGGTGCGGGTGCGGTCGAACACAAACTCGGCCAACTCATCGAGTCGTTCCAACGAGAACTCGTCGAGCATGGCCAGTAGCCGTCGACGCCCCGTTTCGTTGCTGGCGGCCAAACCGTGAATGTCGCCCACGACCTGGTCGGCTTCGCGGACGTTGGCTCGCACCAGCCCCACCAGATCGGTGTTGAGGTCACCCCGCTGAGCCCATTTCATGATCGGGATCCGGAGCCCTTCCTCGTACACCTCGCGACCTTCGGGGCCGTATCCGCGACCGCCGACGTCAACCACGTGCGCGGTTGAGGCAAAGAACCCGATCAGGGTCGGCTCGCTCCCGGTGGGGTTGGTAAACACCGGCGTCGTCACGGTGATGTCGTGAAGGTGCCCGGTTCCTTTCCACGGATCGTTGGTGATGTACACGTCACCGGGGTAGATGCGTTCGGGTCCAATGTCGTTGATGAAATGCCCAACCGCGGCAGCCATCGTGTTGACATGCCCCGGTGTGCCGGTCACCGCTTGGGCCACCATGCGGCCGGTCTGGTCAAACACCCCCGCCGAGAGGTCGCCGGCTTCCCGAACCGAGGTCGAAAACGAGGTGCGGACCAGGGTGAGGGCTTGTTCTTCGACGATCGAAATCAGCCGGTTCCACATCACCTGATAGCGAAGCTCTTCGGTCGGGTTCATGCTTGGACCTCCTGGCTGGCCGCGGCTCGATAGACCAGAAGCGCGCCGTCGGATTGCATGACGGCTCGGTGATGCGAGGCCAACACGGTGGTGGTTTGTTCTTCGACGATGACCGCCGGTCCGTTGACCTGCTGACCCGGATTCAGCGCTGACCGATGCACAACCCCGGCCGACCCCGACTCGCCGGTCACCGGGTCGTAGATGGTCCGGTGGTGGTCGGCGGCAAACTCGGTTCCTTCGGTTCTGAGGGTCACCGGTTCGGGTAATGCAACGACCGAAGCGACTCGCACCGACCAGCTCACCGCTTCGATGGTGAGATCGTCGATCGCCCGACCAAAGAACTCTTCGTAGGCTTTCGTGAACTGCGAACCCAACAGCTCGCTGGCCATCTCGTCGAACGTGCCGTCATCGAGCCGTACCGGGATCTCCCAACCCTGTCCCTTGTAACGCATCGATACTTGACGTTCGATAACGACCTCGGCATCGGTGCCTTGGCGAACAAACGACATCGCTTCTTGTTCGAGTTCGGAAAGCACCCGGTTGGCGCCGTCGACGTCGAACCCGGCCGTAGAGGTGTAGAAGCTTCGGATCGCTTCGTAGGCGAACGGAGCCCGAAGAAACCCGACCGCCGAACCAACCCCGGCCGCTTCCGGGATCAGCAGTTCGTCAAGACCGAGTTTGTCGAGCAACCGTCCGGCGTGGATCGGGCCTGCCCCACCAAAGGCGATCATCGAATAGCCGCTGAGGTCTTTACCGTTTTCCACGGCGTGGACCCGAGCTGCGTTGGCCATGTTTTCATCGACGACTTCGGAGATTCCCACCGCTGCCGTGTCGGCATCCATGCCGAGGTGACGTCCGACCGACGCAATGATCGCTTCGCCAGCCAGCGAAGGAGAAAGGTCAATGTTTTTGGCCCCGAACGTATCGGGATGAAGCCGCCCGAGTTGGACGTTGGCGTCGGTCACGGTGGCGTCGATGCCTCCCAGTCCGTAGCTGGCCGGTCCCGGTTCCGAACCGGCGCTGTGCGGGCCGATCCGGATCTGGCCGAGTTGGTCGACCGAAGCGATCGATCCCCCTCCGGCCCCGATTTCGATCATCTCGATCACGGGGATAGAGATCGGCATCCCGCTGCCCTTTTTGAACCGGGCGGTTCGGTCAACCTCGAAGGTTTTGGCGGTTTGTGGCGTGAAATGCTCGATCAGCGCGATTTTGGCGGTCGTTCCCCCCATGTCGTAGGACAGAACTCGATCTCGGCCGTATCGAGCGGCCAGGTCCGCTGCGAAAATCGCGCCGCCTGCCGGTCCGGACTCGACCAGCCGAACCGGGAACTCAGCCGCCGACTCCACCGACATCAACCCGCCACCGGAATGGATCAGATAGAGCGGGCAGGTCGCACCGCGGGCTTGAAGCTGATCGCGGAGCCGAATGAGGTACGACGCCATCAGCGGTTGCACGTAGGCATTGGCGCACACGGTGTTGAACCGCTCGAATTCGCGCATCTGAGGGGAGACTTCGCTGCTCAACGAACAGGCAATGTCGGGGAGGGTTTCCCGAAGCAGATCCCGGAACCGCCGCTCGTGGTCAGGGTTCCGGTAGGAGTGGATGAAACCAACCGCCACCGATTCGTAACCGCCGTCGGCGAGTTGACGAATCAACGTTCGGGCTTCAGTTTCGTCAAACGGGATCAGCACTTCGCCGCGGGCGTTGAGCCGCTCGTTGATCACGTAACGGTCCGCTCGGGAGATCAGCGGCTGGGGAAGCACAATGTTGAGGTCGTACTGTTCGAAGCGACTTTCGGTCCGGGTTTCGATGACGTCCCGGAATCCATTGGTGGTAACGAGCGCGGTGCGTGCACCCCGGCGTTCGATCAACGCGTTGGTCGCCAACGTGGTCCCGTGGATGATCTGTTCGACGTCGGCCAAGTTCACGTTGGCTTCGGTTGCGATCTGAACGATGCCGTCAAGAATCCCGAGTTCGGGGGCTTCATGGGTGGTCAGCACCTTGGTCGATACGTAGCCCCCAGTGGCTTGTTCTAGGACAACATCGGTGAACGTTCCGCCGACGTCAGCTCCGATTCGTAGAGTCATAATCGAATAGCTAACACGCTGTACCGGAAATTGCCATTAGCCCCCGTTCGCGAAACGCACCAATCAGGTGTCTGCCGGTTCGGCACCGACCGCTGGTGGGGGGTTGCTGGCGGAGGGAGGGGGATTCGAACCCCCGGGACCCGTGAAGGCCCGCTGGTTTTCAAGACCAGTGCAATCGTCCGCTCTGCCATCCCTCCGGAGACGATGTTAGGGGGTGCTTCAGCCGACGCGCCTCTCGGCTGGCGAATACACCCGCCGGGGGAGTGGCCAGCAACGCTGGGAGCCGGGCGAGATATTGGGGGCGAGAGACCTCGGTAACGCCCAGTGTGGCCAGATGCGGGGTGCGCCATTGCACGTCGATGAGCCGGTCTTGGTCGTCGCTCAAGGCAGCCACCAGCGCAACGACCGCCGCTTTGGAAGCGTCAGTGACCCGGTGAAATTTCGACTCGGCCGCGAACAGCCCCCCCAGCGCGATCCCGTACAGGCCCCCAACCAGTTGACCGTCACGCCAAGTTTCCACGCTGTGCGCCCACCCCAGTTCGTGCAGTCGCAGATAGGCGGCTTTGATCCGGTCGTCGATCCAGTTGCCATCGCTGCGGTCGGCGCAACCATCCATGACCTGCGGAAAAGCAGTGTTGATCCGAAACTCGAACCGTTTCAGTGAACGACGCAGGCTTCGGCTGACGTGCAGAGCGTCAAGTTCGAGAATGCCCCGAGGGTTAGGAGACCACCAACCAAGGCTGCGGGAACGTTGGGAAGGCATCGGGAACAGGCCACGCCGGTAAGCCGCCAGCAGAGTTCCCGGTGCGTCGTCGGCTCCGGTAGCGACGAAGTCGTTGAGCTCGTTTCCGAGGTCAACGTCAAAGCTCCAGTCGCTGGCCGGCGGCTCGATCGGCATGCCACAGCTTAGGTTCGCCTAGGTTGCGGGCATGGCTGAGGTGAGTGGATCCCGAGGTTTCGTACCCGAACCGGTGATGGAGACGTTGGCTGACCGGGTGGCAAGAATTCGCAGCGCGGCCCGGGGTCGGGTGCTGGAGCTCAACGGTTCCGACCCGACCGGTGAAGGTGAAGGTCGCTACGACACCGTGATTTCGCTGGTTCGGGTCCCCTACGAGCCCGACCTCGATTCCTATGTCGCCACGATGGTCCGCCACCTATCACCCGGCGGATGTCTGTACCTGCTCGAACCCACCGTGCGGACGGGGCCGCTAGGTCGACCCTCGCGGCGACGGGTACGGTCGACGGCCGGGGTTCACGTCGGACGCGACGTACCGCGGGCGCTGCGAAACGCCGGGCTGTTCGTTACCGACCTCGACCGGTTCGTGGTGCCCGACGTGCCGCGGGCGCTGGCGCTGTTCGTCGACGCCACTGCCCGGTTCCCAACCGAGGCGCCGCCGACCTAGCTGGTTTCGATCGTGACCGAGTTGACGGTTACCGTGCGCGACGGGGCGCCACCGAGAGAACCACCGGGTTCGTGCAGGCCGATAATGCCTTGCAGCACCTCGAGCCCTGCCTCGTCGGTTTCACCGAACACCACGTAGGAACCTTGACCATCGAGCAGGGCGGCGTTGGCTCCGGTGGTGAAGAAGAACTGGGCTGAGGCGCTGTTGGGTCCGGCGGAACGGGCCATAACCAACTGACCAGGTTGGTAGCGGTAAGGCCCGGTCACCTGACCGGCGTCGTCAACATCGAATGCGGGTTCGTCGGCGATGTTGTACCCCGGGCCCGGATCCGACGCAGATTCGGTGTGGGGTGACCCGCCCTGAATGATGTCGATGGTGGGATCGCTGCGGAAGATGGTGGTGCCGTCGTAGTAATGCCAGCGGGCCAGGGTGACGAAGTTGTTGACGGTCATCGGAGTAGAGGCGGTTGCCAAATCGACCCGGATTTCACCTTCGGAAGTATCGAAGACCGCAACGTGGTCCTGAGCCAAGTTGATGCAAAGTGGTTGCGCAGACTCGAAGTCGATGGTGCGAGGCGACGAACCATCGGCTTCGGGGCAGTTCTCGTCAGATGGGGCAGTGACATTCGGCAATGAGGTGGCGTCATCGACCGACCCGGTTGCGGTGTCGTCGGAAGAGGCGTTGGTGGAATCGTCGGTGTTGACCACCTTCAGCACGACGAGGCCGGCGGCGAGCAACACCACGACGATGGTTACCTGCTTGGCCCGGTCGATGATGCGAGACCGACGGTAGGCGATCAGTTCAGACGCCTGCTTTTGCTGACGGTTCTCTTTTTGCCGGGCGCGCTTGTCGGTGCTCATCGTTGTAGAACCTAGCGATCATCCGGCCGGGTTTTGTGTCACGACCGCGGCCCGCAATCGGTACGGGGTGGTGGGGTTGGACAACACCAGGTCATAGATGCGGTCAAAGACATCCAAACCGTCGCGAACGGTCCCGATAATCGGATGGACCGGGTCGACGGCCAGCGCCTGAGCACCGAGTTCGCCGGTGACAATTGCGAACTGTCCAGGCAAAGAACCTTGGAGGTCGGCCAGCGCGATCACCGTGCCGATCGGGTAGCTGCCGTCGGCCGGGGCTGGGTCGCTGCTGATGGTGAATCCCGCATCGCCGGCTCCGCCGACCAGCACCAGCCCGTCGTAGACCACCAAGGGTGCCGATTCGTACACGCCGTAGCGGGCCAGCGCCACGATCAGGTTGGTGGCTTCGGGACTTGTGGTCGGGTCGAGTTCGACCGCAACTTCACCGGACAGGGTTTCGAGTTGGATCGTGTACTCGGTCGCCGGTTCGAGACAATCGGGTGGGGCCGTAGCGAACGAGGTGGTTCGGGCCTGGCTGCCGTCGATCGCCGGACAGGGCGTTTCACCGGTGAGGGTGAGGCCCTCGTACCCTTCGCTCACCAGCGAAGGAGGGGTGGTGTCGAGTGGCACCACCGGAACGTCTTGTTCTTGAGAATCGCCGGTAACCAGAATCAGGCCAGAAACGAGCGGGAGCACCATCGTGACGGCAAGGAGCCCAACCGCCATGCTGATCAGGACCCGGCGGCGGCGGGCTTTACGCTGCGTCGCGCTGGCCTGCCGGGCCACAACCCCGTCAGCATGAACCCGCCGTTTTTTCAGATCATCGTGAGAAACCACACCGAGACGCTACCGGTGGGAGTCGGTGGCTCAGGCGGGGGAGCAAGGATGGACGCTGGAGACCACACCAAGCCGCCCCGACCGGAACGACTCCACAACCCCGTCACGGACGGTGAACACCACCCGGAACTTGGCGTCAATCTCGTCGGTTGGCACGAAGATCAGTTCGGTGGATCCGTCTCCCAGATCGACTTGTTCGATCTTGTCGCCAAACAGTTCGAGGATCCGCTCGGTGGTGGTGTTGACCCCAACCCCGGAGCGGGTCGTGATCTCTGTTGAGGTGACGTCGAGCCGTTCGATGGTCCCGTTGTCGACAGTGAAGATCACCCCTGACGGGCCGCGCTCGGGAACGACCAGATAGCAGGCGCCTTCCGGTGAGCAGGGCACGAGTGGGGTTTCGGCGGCCGTTGAGGCCTGATCCAACGTCATGCCGAACGTGATTTCACCAAACCCGACCGTGGTCACCGAGTCGTTGACTCCCAGAGCCGGGATGGCAGGACTGTTGGTGGTGCTTGACGAACCCTGAGCGGTTTCGCTGTCACCAGCCGGAGTGTCCTCGCCGCCTTCCGGGTTGCCGGTGGCGACGGTGGTGGTTGGGGTGGTGGTGGTTGAACTGGAGTCGGTGGCGGCACCGGTCGCCGCGTCAGACCCGGGAACGACACAAGTAATACCGGGCACGGTGGTGGTTGGGGCGGTGGTGGTCGAACTGGTGTCGGCGGCGGTAACCGTTGACGAGGGTTCGGTGGTGGTGGAATCCGGCACGACCGCGGTTTGTTCGTCGTCGTCGGACCATGTAACCACCACCAGCCCAGCGGCCATGATGCCGATCAGAACGATGAGGACAAGAAAGACCTGACGTAACTGCATACCTTGATGGTAGGCGAGGGGTATGACTCGTGTGGTTCGGTTGGTGCCCCCGGTGGGATTCGAACCCACGATCTTCGGATTAAAAGTCCGCTGCCGTGACCAACTTGGCTACGGGGGCACCGCGGATCCTAACGAGTTGAGGGCGCTGAACGAAACAGCGGAGCAGCAAACCGCGTGAAACGGTTCGGCTCGCCCGCTACCAAGCCGGGACGCAGTCGAGAAACTCCAGTGCCGCATCTATGAAACCGAACTGTTTCGGAAGGTTGAAGTGGTCAACCCCGGCGAGCACCGTCACCTCCACGTTGGGCAGGAGCTCAGCCAGCGGTTCCGGCGGACCAGCAAAATCTTCGCTGCCGATCACCAGCAGCGCCGGTGCGGTCACCGTAGCCAGCGTGTCGGCGGTGAAATAGCGGTCGGTTCGCTGCGTTTGGGCTTCCGAAATGGTTCGCAGCAGATCGGGATCCTGGCCGTCGGACCGCATCAAACCATCGAACCGGTAGCCGATGGCCTCCCCCTGATCGGTCCCAGCCATCGCGTGACCCTCGATCAGGTTTCGCCCCACCCCACCCAGCACCAGGCGCCGGACCAGCCCCGGGAAACGCACTGCGATGTCCAACGCGGTGCGAGCCCCCAGCGAATACCCGACGATGTCGATCTGGCGGCCGCTGTCGGCGGCAAACGGCAACTGTTCGACTACCGGACCAGCCAGGTCCTGATAGGCCTCGGGGTTCGTCGGCTTTTCGGCGTCACCGTGCCCGAGCAGATCAATACCGATCGGGCGACGACCACCTTCCTTGACCAGATCAAACCAGCCCGGCTCGACCCACGTCCGTTGCGTGGACGTAGCGAAGCCATGCAAGAACACGATCGGGACTGGCGCCTCACCGGTGGTCTCGAACATGCCGCTGACCTTACGAGGTGGGAGCCATCACCGCCATTTCTCAACCCGCCGGTACCGTGACGCCGGTGACCGCCCCCGACCTGCGCCCCGACCGCGCTTTCACTCCCCGAGTGCTGGCCGTATTTGGGGCCACGGCGTTGTATTTCGGGATCGCCGGAGTGTCGTTCCCGGTGCTGCCCCGACTCGTCGAACGCGAACTCGGAGGATCCGAAGCCGACATCGGGCTGGCTTTTGGGGTGTTTGCCATCGGGATGCTGCTGGTTCGACCGTTGGCCGGCTGGATGCTGGACCGGGTTGGTCGTCGCCCGGTGATGGTCGCCGGTTCATCGGCGCTGGTGATCCTGCAGTTACTGCACGTTCC
>Ga0075474_10001162_pt1 | contig 10843 bp, 14 predicted proteins | sample DEB08_DNA_2_FD_71485 | JGI IMG/M metagenome (GOLD analysis project Ga0075474, IMG submission 71485) | Aqueous microbial communities from the Delaware River and Bay under freshwater to marine salinity gradient to study organic matter... | ecosystem: Environmental > Aquatic > Marine > Coastal ...
GTCGATCGACGAGGCACCGCCCGTGATCTCGGTCAGCGAGCCATCGTCTCGCTTGTCGTACAGCTTGCCGGTGTCGACGGTGAACAGGGGCTCGCCGACGAGCACGTCCGTTGGATCCGGCAGGTCCGCCTCGGCACCACGTCTGAACTGAATTGCCATTTAGAACTGGCCTCCATCGGACTCGGACGAGGAGGACGTGTGGAACCCGTCGCCCAGACGGGTGGAGTCACGATCCACAAAGATCTCACCACTCTCCAGAGTGACGATCCGGGTCGCACCTGGAGTCGCGTCTCGCACGCGGAGCTGGTAGTACAGGCGGGCCTGACGACCCGGACTGGCGAACGTCGCAGTCGTGGCCTCACTCAGCGACACCGACCATGTGGTGTCCGCGCCGGTGATGCCGTCGCCCTCGGACAGTGACGCCACGGGACTCGAATCCGCCGGGTGACGACGGAACTCGACAACCGCCTCCCACGCCGCAACCGACGTGGCAGAGCCATCGATCACATTCCCGACATCCCAGTCGAGACTATCCCCTCGGACGACCGTCCGTGTTGGCATGCACTACCCCCGGAATCCTCGCGGATCATACCACAGACCAGACAGCCGAAACCTCGGCCATCGGTCGCTCGCCGACCGCATGCATGACCTTCACCAGACGAGTGTCGATGATCAGCGAGTCGTCCCCGAGCACGCCGCTCTCGACCATCCCGTCAAACACGCTCTTGGCGAGATTGTCGAGGTCGGGCTTCCTTGTGTCCGCAAGCACGCCCGCGTGGTCCTTCTTGCGGCACAGCCGCTTGGGACGCTTCAAATGGAAGACAACCAGGATTCGGCACTCGCCACAGATGGGACTGGTGTCGCCGCATCTGGCGTCCCAGAACGCTCGCCCCACGGCAAGTCGGAACTGGCTGGCCTGATGGGGTCCGTAGACACAAACCTTTCCATTCCGGAGGAAGGCTCGGGGTCGGGGCTGTGCCCTGGGGGCAGCATCGACAAGAAACCGAGCTCGACGCCATTGGCGTGCATCATCCCCACCGTAAGCCTCGACAAGTCCCTCAGATTCCCATCGGTCCGCAAGAACGGAAAACTCTCTCGAGTGTTCTGGATCAGCGCCTCCAGATCCGGGGGGTCCATCTCCTCGAGATCCAGCAGGCGTAGGCGATGCTCTGCCACGGCCTGCTCGTACTCGGCCTCGAGCTCCTCGCGCTTTTCCTTTGCCCGGTCCTCGGCGCTTTGCCTTGTGCCGTTTCGGTTGTCCCGAAGGCGCTTCAGCATCTTCTTGACATGGCCGATCTCGATCCGCTCCCAGCTCTGCTCCTCCCGGCACAACTGGATCGCCGTCCGGAGCAGCTCCTCGTCCCTCTCCCCCCGGAAAGCCTGCTTCCACGACTCCCGCAGGTCGTCGTTCCACCAGTGGCGAGGCCACAGCTTCACCACCTTGTCGACGTACCAGGGCCAACTCACGCCACCCCGCCATCGGCCACAGCCGCCAGCAGGGCGAAGATCTCCAGCACCGATTGCAGGTGCTCCTCGTCGTCGACGAAGTCCGCCGCCCGCAGCAAGGCACCCTCGTGATCGACCATGACCTGACCGACCGCATGGCCGAAGTTCAGGTTCAGAGGCTCGAGGGCCTCGGGCATGTCCATGACGCACCGGGCGTCGATCCAGACCTGCCCATCCGTCCACACCGCTCGCCACACGAGAGCGCCCGTGTAGGAATCCACCCCCCGGATCTCGACCCTATCCGAGGGAACCTTCGAGAATCTTGCGTCAGCGACCATTTCGATGCCCTCTGCTGGACCCACCAGATGGAGCAGTCGAGGGAGACTCGGGACACCAGATGAGGGATGCCCACGACGTTCTTCATCAACTGCCCTGTTCGGCGATCGGTTGACTCGACCGATCCCCGTGCCACAGTTATCGCATGCTACTCTCGGAACTCTCCAATCTTTGGATCGAGTCCCGCCGAATGGCCGGGGTTCGGAAACTGACGCTTGCCCACTACCGCAACGCTTCGCGGACATTCGTTGACATGGTCGGGGGAAGGCCGTCATCGACGGTCACCCTCGACGACATCGTCAACATAAAGCGCGTGCTGCAAAACCGATACACGCCCTACTCGGCGTTGAACCGCCTGACGGTCAGCATCGCGATTATTCGACACGGACAGAACATCGGCGAGATACCGATGTTCGCGATCCCCCGCGACGCTAGGAAGCTCCGCAAGGGGGCCCCCTTCAGACGGATCTACCAGCGTTCCGAGATTGAGAACATGCTCAAAATTGCGGACCCAACGCTCAAGGCGTGCATCCTGTTGGGACTGAACCTCGGGTACGGGAACCACGACTGCGGGCGACTCCGCAGCTCCCACATCTGCGGGTCTCTCGTCGACATGGTCCGGGACAAGACAGGCGTCGAGCGTCGCGGCTGGCTCTGGCCGCAGACGCTCGACGCTCTGTCCGAGGTGGGTCTTCCTCTGAAGAACCTCAAGGGCAAGGCAATCGTGTCGGAGAGAGGCGACTACCTTGGACCGAGGTTCCGGAGGCTGATGGTGCGTGCGGGCGTCGAGCAGAACGGTCGGGGCTTCTACTCGATGAGGCGAACCTACCGCACCGCCGTGGACACCCACCCCGACATGCCCGCCATCGACCTGACCATGGGCCACACGACTCCGGGCATGGGTGCGAGGTACGTCGCCTGGATCAGCGACGAACGTCTGAGGGCGGTGAGCGTCCATGCTCGAGCCTCCATCTTTGGCGAGGGATCAGAACGGGATGTCGTTGTTCGACCGCCCGCCGTACGAACGCTCGCCGCCACTGTTTGAGCGTCGCTGCTCGTTGCGGCGTCGGTGTTCGTCCATCTCCTCGACCGCGAGGCTGATGTAGGCCTTGCCGCCCTTGGAATTGCGCTTCCAGCCGACGATCCTGAACTCGGTCCCGGCCACCTTGAACTTCCCGGCGAAGTCCGGAGCCTTGTCGCTCTTCTTCTCGGTCTCGAGGAACATCGAGCCCTGCCCGTCCTTCATTTCGTAGGCCATCACGCTGCCTCCTTGCGCATGTATGCGAGGTAGTCCTCGCGGTACTTCTCGATCACGATCTCGGCGAACTGGTCCGGGATCCCGTCGAGACTGGTCACGGTGCGGCCCTTGCCGCCGTAGTCGTCGATGTTCTTCTTGATCCACTGATTGGCCGCATCGATCCACATCTGCTCGGCGTTGTCCGGCGTGACGGGGCTGGCGGCAAGCTTCTTCAGTCGCTCAAGGTTCGTGCCCGAGGTCCGCGTGTCGGCGGCGACCTCCATGTTGAGGCTTTCGGCGATGGCATCGACCTGACCCTCTCGCGGGTTCCGGGACTCGTCGATGGCCTCGATCTGGTCCTCGCGTCCACGCGAGACCATCAGCAGGTCTCGCAGGGCGTAGTTGACCGAGCTGGTCAGCGCCGCCATCGCGGCCTTGTCCTCGGGCATGCCCTTGCGGGGCGGGCACGGCAGGTCGAGAGAGAAGGTGAACGCCTCCCCGTAGTCGGTGTCGATGACGACGAACTCGCCCCGAAGGATCAGGCACCCGCCCACGTCCTCGATCACGCCGGACTTGCGTGCGAACACCAGCCCGACATCCAGCATGGCCGACCGGGTCTTGGAGATCATCGCCTCGGCGGAGACGTAGTCGTACCCGCCGTGCTGGTTCTTGGAGTCCTTCTCGATCGCGACGACGCGGCGTCGGACCTCACTCAACTTCTGCCAGAGCCCATTTGGGTGTGACGACGGAGTGTTGCCCGTATCCGGGCCATTCGTTGCGCTCGACGCAGGTGCGGTATCGCTCGAGCCATCTGCTGATCGTCTTGTCGGCATTGGTGATCACCTCTTCGCCGAGCCGGAACACCCCCACGGTGTAGGGGGCCTCGGTCTCGACGCAAACGAGAACGTGGGCACGCCAGCGGCTCCCGCCATTGGCGAGAAAACCACTCCTGTAGAACGCGCCCTGAGTGTGGTAGTACCTGCGGAAGATCTCGCCCTGGAAGTGCCACGGGGCACAGCTCTGCGTCGTCTTCACGTCCAGGATGGTTCCGTCTTGGAGGATCGAGTCGGGTCGTCCCTTGACCTCGACGCCCTCGCGGGTCCAGAACAACGGCTTTTCGATGGTGCCTTGCCGGGCCTCGTCGATGTAGATGGACGAGGTCACGTCCTTGTCGAGGGCGTCGGCGATCCGGCTGGCGTGGTCGTACTGGCCTGCCTGGATCAGTCGGAGCCCCTTCTCCTCGGCTTCCGCATTCAGTTCCGCCCACTTGGCCTTCCCGACCTTGGTCCGCCGGTCACAGTCTTCCGCACGGATAAACCGGGACTTGACCTCTTCCGGCTCAAGGACCATCGTGTGTATCAGAGTCCCCAGCAGCATCGCCTCGGTTTCCTTGACCGGATTCGCAAGGCGGTGGTGGAAATGTGCGGAACTGCGTGCAAACTCCTTGAGGAGGCTGTGCGAGATCGCATCCGCTGACCGATAGGCCTGTTCGTCCATGACTCCTGAAATCTAGGAAAACCACCGTGACCCGTCAAGCCGATCCGCGCGGAATCCGCACACAATTTGCCAAGGAGCTGGGGGCGTTCCTCGATGAACACGACCTAAGCGTCGTGGAGCTCGGCAGATACGCGAACGTGAACCACGAGACAATTGCCGATGCCGTGGAGAGTCGGAGGCGTATCCGATCGACCACGATCGAGAAGATCCGCTACGGGATGCGGACGTACGCCAGCAGGCACTCCAAGGACCGTGGCCGGAACGCCTTCGTGATCCAGCGGGGCGACGAGACCTTCAAAATGTTTGAAGCTATGCGCGAGGCGGGTCAGGTCGTCCTGATCGACGGCCAGAACGTCAGCATCTTCACGGTGACGCAGGTCAAATAGAAAGCCCCCCGGAAGCGAACCTCCGGGGGGCGTTGCGATCTCAGCGGGTCGGGCTCAGTAGCCCTTCTTGCCGCCCTTGCCCTTGCGCTTGCCGCCGCACTTCTTGCCCTTCATCAGCGATCAGCGCTCACAAGGACGTAGTCGAAGCTGACGAACTGGTTGGTCTTCGCGGTGACGGCATCACGCTTGCCAGCCGCGAATCGCATGTCGCCAGCCGGGAACGCGCTGTCGATGTCGCCCTTCATCGCGCCGTTCAGGTACACCATGAACTTGCCGCTGTCGAACGCGAATCCGAAACGATGCTCCACCCCGTCGATGATGCCGGTGATATCGGCAACGTCGATGGTCTGGTGGTCTCCAGCGCCGGTGCCCGTGCGGACACGGAACTTGAGCGTGGTCCCGTCGACGTAGAAGTACGCACCCTCATCGCTGGCGATGTTGGTCTTGCCGTTGGCGGAGACCGCAGAGATGCCCACCAGTCCTCCGGTGCCGTCGCCATCGAACTGGCCCTTGCACTCGAAGGCGACCTTGGACGGCCCGCTGAACAGGACCGCAGCCGAGGTGGTGCTGGTGGTGGTGGTGCCGGGGCTGGCGGTGATGCGACCGCCAATGCCCGAACCGTCGAGCGAGGTGTCCGCCGAGAACGCACCGGCGGAGAACCCGTCGTCGAAGAAGTGGATTGCGGCAGCCGGGTCGGCGGCGGCACGAAGCCACTCGCTCGACTTGGTGGCTCCGCCCAGATAGGTCACAAGGCTCTGTGCCATGGTTGAAGTCCTTTCCGATCAGAGACCGAGGTTGCTGCCAGCGGTGTCGTTGTCGGCAAGCACGAAGTTGCGACGACGGTCGTAGCAGGTGAAGTTGAGAGTGGTGTCCACGAACGTGACGTAGGTGGTGTGCTGGTTCGGAGCGGTCTCCGGACCCATCTCACGCATGAACTCGCCGTTGAGGAACACCGGACGGAACTTGCCCCAGTTGATGCCGTAGACGGGCTTCGCCGTCGAGCGGTCCATGTAGGGGACGTAGGTCACCGGAACGCCACGGAAGATCACCTTGCCGTCCTTGGGGGCGAGGTCGTTTCCGAGGTTGTCGTTCTGGTTGTTCAGACGGGTCTCGAGCTTGCCGAGCACGTCGTAGTTGGTGTAGTACCCGTAGGTGTTCCCCGTGCCGTAGGGCGCGTTGGTCACGTTCGGGATGGGCTTGAACATGGTCTTCACGGCGGCTTCACGCCACTTGACGACCATGTCGGCCAGGTCGTCGGCGCCGTCGTGGTTCGCCGACCAGTTCCGCCAACGCGGGTAGTCGTCGGGGTTCAGGCCCGCGACATCCGTGAAGCCGGACGGGGCGCCGCCGGTGAATCCATCACCCGCGTTGCCGTTGTGGGCGATCCAGTACTGGCACCCGTAGACGCGATTGGTGTCACTCGAGGACGGAGGCGCGGTCCAGAACCGCTGCTCCATCAGCTCGGCGAGGGACGCCATCGCATCGGAACGACGGATCTTGATGAGTTCGACGAGCCGACGGGGCTCGCGGTTCATCGCGATCTCGCGACGCTCAATGGCGTAGTTGACGGTGACGTGACGCCACGGAATGTTGGCGGTCACCATCTGGTCCTGGATGTCGAGGCTGTCAACCTCGAAGAGGCCGACCTCCTTGGCGGCACCCGAGTGGCCCATCATAAGGTTCCACTGAACCCCGGTGCCGGACTCGAAGCTGACGCGATTCTTGCGGAGAAGCTCGGACATCGCGACATGCTCCTGGATGTCGCTGACGAGCTCCGTGAACTTGAGTTCACCCAGCTCACGCTGAGTGGTGGTGATCAGATCCTTGATCTGATCCTGCTGAATAGCCATGGGATTCCCCCTTTAGCGGATGTCGAACGGATCGGTCTCGGTCGCCGCGTTCTCGAGCATCATCTGCCGGGCCTTTCGCACCGCCCTTTCGGTGGGGCTCAGGTCGGACTCGCGAGGCGTGGGCCTCGAGATGCGTTGGGATTCGCGACGCTTGGACTTGATCCGCGCGTTCTCCGCAAGCTGTGCGAGATCAGGAAATTCGACGCTCATCGCGACCTTCAGCAGTTGATCCCACTCTGGCACCGACTTGCCGCGCTTTCGATAGGTCTGGCGCAACACGTCGGCAGCCTCGGTGAGCCTGCTTCGGGCCTCGGATTGTTCTTCGGTGAGGCTGACGCCATCGCCGAACGTGTCGGGAAACTGCTTGCCGACCTTCGCGACCGCAGCCTCTTGCGGGGCCACGATCCCGGCACCATCCAGCATCGCACGGAGCTTCTTGATCTCCGCACGGGCCTGAGCGACCTCCCTGGCGAGTTCTTCGTCCAGGAACTTCTGCGGGTCGAAATCGGGGTCGGGACCGTCGTCCTCGTCCGCGATCACTGTCCGCTTCTGTGGCTTGGGCGGCGATGAGGACTCCGGTTCGGCATCAGCCTCGCCTTCGTCCCCCTCGTCGTCCGCCCCCCGGTCGGGCTCAGTCACCTTCGAGTCGTCTTCGTCGCCGGGATCACCCCACGACGGATCTTCCAACGAAGGATCGGTGACATCATAAGGATCGTCATCCAATTTCGTCTCCGCTTCCTCATCCAAGGTTTCAGTGGACGAGTCGGCTTCCTCGACTTCGGGATCCTTGACATCGGTATCAGACATACGAGTTCCTGTCGAAGTGGCCGAGCTGCTTCAGTGCCGCACGACGATGTGCGGCGTTCTCGAACTTCGGCCTTCCATCGGGTGAGAAGTCCACATGCACGCCGTTGCGAGCCATCTTCTCTCTCGTCTCCGGAACAAGGCTGGGATGCACCGCAGCCGCATCGGACCAGATGGGCCAACCCTTGCAGGTCGGCACCGTCCCGATGTGTTCTGCCGCGATGTCTCTGGTCAGGGTCTCTCCAGCGTGCTGGATCTGGCCGTCCTTCTGCCGACGTTGCATCTCGGCATAGGACATGACCAGTTCGACGAGCTCGCCGTTCCCCCGTCTGTAGATGTATGTGGGCATCAGCTATACGGTTTGCTCATGGCGTTGTTCTCCTGGGGCGTGAGCTCGCTCCCAGAAAGCGCCCGCACCGCCATGTTGTCTCGGCTGGCGCGGGTTCCCCCGGTCGATCGGTTGATCCGTTCGTAGCGTCGCGTCGTGATCGGGCTCTTCGCCGGTGTCGCACCGACGCCTTCGCCCTGCACATTCCGGGCGACGCTTTCCTGGGCCATCTGCGCAGGAACCACCAGATCCTTGAGTTCCGGCGTGTTGGTCAGGTCCGCCATTTCCCGGACGAAGGCGGACACGTCGATGGTGGTCCCCTGCTGCTGCATCGCGGGCATCAGCGGCGCGAGGTACTGCGTGACCACCTTGGACATCATCTCGACACGCTGGACGTTCGACGGATCCTGCATGGACGCGGGAGCGATGTCGAACTCCATCTCGAGGAAGTCGTCCTCCTCGCGTTCCTCGGGCGTGAACTCGAGCGGAATCTCGATGCCACGCTCCGACAGCGGCAGCATGATCTGCCACTTGGTCTCGGGATCGTGGAAGACGTAGCTCGCGACGTGCCGGACGATCCGACGGGTGAACGTCAGCATCCGGGCCTGATAGTCGCGGATCTTCTGGCTCGAGGACGCCTGGATGATCTGCTCCTGGCCGAGCGTCTCCGCCGAGTTGGACAGCCCGCCCATCGCGTCCAGGTTGCCAGCGGCGTACGAGAACAGGTCTCGCATCTGGAGCGTGAATGCAAGCGTGCTCTGATCCACGCCCCCGAAGGTCACCTGCTGGATCGATTCGGGCCTGTCGACGCGGATGACATCGCCGTCGTCGCACTCGACGATCCGGTTCCCGTCCTCGTCGGCACCGCCAGCGACCATGGTCACGCTCTTGGAGCGATCGACCTGACGCACCAGCTTGCGGAACGAGCGGTTGATCGCGTCGTTCATGTCGAGCAGCGAATTGATCGGCGGGATCGGCATCAGATTGCCGGACAGCTCGCCGAGGCCCAACGCCAGATACGGGCCTTCCTCGGGACCGTCCCAGTCGACCTCACGCACAGGTCGGTCGCACTGGATCTTCCCGGAGTCGTCAGCCGTGTAGGTGCAGACCTTGCCTTCCATCGGGAGCCAGATGTCCCACATCTCGATGGTGGGCATGAGTTCGGCGTCCTCATCCATCAGCCCCTGGGTGCTCAGGGTGCTTTGGCGGGTGTCGCCGGTCTCGTTCCATGGCGTGGGCCGGGTCGGGCTCTTCCCACGAAGGTTGTAGAGCTTGGACTTCTTGGCGACCTCGAACGGCAGGACGTACCGATTGCCTATGAACTGCTGGGCCTCCCAGCGTGCCGCCCGCATGTCGAGGACCAGATCGTCCAGCAGCACGGGATCGACGAACGGCAGGTCGCCGTCGTGCCGGAACCCGCGAGCGCCATCGACCTCGGTGACCCCGATCTTGACCACACCCACCGAGAAGATCGCGTCGAACACCACTTCCTGGAGCGTCCGCGCGAGATCCATCTCGTTCAGGACGTGATTGACCGCGAGTTCGAGCTTCTTCGCGACCGGAGACAGCTCGCGGGAGCGGCTCTTCACGATCACGCCAGGATTACGCGCGGCGAGCTCACGACGGAAGATTCCGATCGCCAACTCCACCATGTTGAGCGGCATGCGGTCGCCACCCATGCCGTAATGGGCGCCCAGGTACTGGCGAATCGCGGCCATCCGGCGTTCCCGGAACGGCTGCATCCGCAGGCGAGACCACTCGATGGCCGTCGACAGACGCTCGGGCTTCACCATGCCGCAGATGCCTCGGATTCACGGGCGATCCGTCGACGAGCCGCCATCGATCGCGGATCAGGCTCCGCATCGCGGCGAACAAGCGTCTCACGCGCAGCCAATCGAGGCCCGAGGGCCAAGGCCGCGAGCGCGTCCGCAGTCGCACGATCTCCGTGATTCATCCGAGCCCCCGAAATGTCCTGTGCCGTCACCGCACGAACGTGCTCGACACCCCCATTAGTGTACACGAACTCCCCACATTCGTTGATCGCATCGATGGATGGGTTCTCAAACGCACCGTCGAACAGCAACCTTCGATACGCGCCCCACATCGCAACCTTGCTTTCCCGAGTCGGGAACCAGCCGATGCGTTGGGTCAGCTTGGTCGTCGCCATGCCATCCACCGGACGCAGCCAGAAGTGGCGGAATCCGGTCTCGACCGCCACGTCACCCATGATCCGGCCTGGACCAGCCGCCTCGTGGATCAACGTCGCAGGCGAACCACTCTCGTCGGCGAACCAACGGCAGCACGCCACCGCCACCAGAGCCATCCGATCGGGCCGCGTGTCGGGCGATGCCCACTCCGCGACCTTGCGCCCGGTGCGGAGATCCAGCACCGACAGACAACTGTTGCTCGAGCCGGTCCCGGACGCGATGTCGGCACCAACCGCGTAGTTGCTGGCCGGGGGAGACCCATCCGCGACCAGCCTTGTCCACAGCCTCCACCTGCCGGTGTTGGATTCCTGCCAGACGGGATCGCCGCCCTGGGCGTTGTGCTCGATCTCACCGCGAGAATCAGGCGACCGGCACCTCGATCTCACGTCCGCAAGCTTCTGCGGGTCGAAGAACACCGACTGGGAACCGCTGAAGTCGATGTCGAGTTCCTGGGCAATCTCCGTCGGGGACACGCATCGCAGGCACTCGCGGTCGTACCACGGACTGCGGGCCTTGCCATCGGACCAGTACAGGCCCTCGGCCTTGACCGGATGGTCCGACCAGTGCAGGCGGAGCTGGCGGATGCCCGAGGCCTGAGCCACATCGGCAAAGGCATTCCCCGTGCCAGCCGGGGTCGAATTGAATATGCGGCTCCGGGTGGCGTCCCGCGTGGACGCGAGCGCCCGATACCCGGACTCGGTCTCGAATGCCGCGAACTCGTCCATCGCGATCGCCGTGCGACGGTCGCCACG
>Ga0075474_10001170_pt1 | contig 10828 bp, 23 predicted proteins | sample DEB08_DNA_2_FD_71485 | JGI IMG/M metagenome (GOLD analysis project Ga0075474, IMG submission 71485) | Aqueous microbial communities from the Delaware River and Bay under freshwater to marine salinity gradient to study organic matter... | ecosystem: Environmental > Aquatic > Marine > Coastal ...
CAGGAGAAACCTGTGACTACTAACACTCGCCTCGCATTTCCTGATCGGGATACCACCCACGTTCCTACTCGTGAGGAGTGCGGCGAGATCGTCTTCCAACAGATCAGAAGTCTGATGGAGGACGGACACTCCCAAGTTCTCACCAGAGAACACGCAGCAGAGATTGCGGCTTACGCACTCAAACTGCTCAGCTGATCCGTCAAAGCGGTCATCCCCGGTGCAATGCCGGGGTCAGCTATTGCCACAATCCCGTGGCATCTATTACATCACATCACATCACATCATGCTTAAAGCAATTCCTGCTCTTACATTTGGCTTAGCCATTGGTTTATTCAGTACAACTGCTATGCAGAAATGGCTGGTAAATCCACAGGCAATTGCCACATGTAACAAGCCTGGTATTCGTGACACTCACCGAGTGATTACTATTTCCAGTGTTGTAGGCGATACTAAGTATTGCATTCACACCTATTACCTCGCTAACTGATCCGTATAAGCGGGTGACCAGGTGCAAACCCTGGTCCAGTTATTGCCTCACCACTCTTCAAAGGTGGGGCACCTCATTCTTTATTCAACTAAATTATGTCTACCTTTCACATCCTGTCCCATCTGGACACCATCATCACCACCGCTATGCGTATTTATGCATTGGGCGGTGAACTGTTCAGCATCACAGCCATCCTGTTATGCCTAAACTTCCTTGGTAACTGTATCAAGAACACCTATGCGGCAGGCTATGCCGTTGGTAAGTTCTATCGCAGGTACTTACACAAACCATTGAAATGGCTTGTAATCCATGCCATTGCATTAGTTATTTTACTTACCCAATTAGCTTGGGAAGGTTGCCAGGTAATCTGGTCTAACCGTCAAGAGATCTATGATGCATGTAACTACTGCATCAAGTTCATTAACCAAGCATGGAGTTATCGCCTGGTCTAACCAATGGTCCTGAGCATGACCTTAAAATTGCTCATTCCTTCACAATTATTTAACATTCAAATGGACAACAAATCTGTTGCAGCTACGGCAGGAATGGTTAGCATTGCTGCAATTCTTGGAGCACCAATCACTGTTGTTGCTACTGGAGCTGCCTTGATTGGTTACTACGCTCTCACTGACAAATCATCCAAGAACACTTCTAAGAAATGACTTCACTCAACATCCGCAAAAATCTTGGCAACCTCCTGCATTTTGCAGGAGATGTTGTATCAAATGCCAAGAAACCAGATCTCAAAACTATTGAATCAACAGTTAAAGACGCACGTCGTCGTTTAGCTAAAGCAATTTCACCTGATTACATCTAATGAAATCAATGCCTACTACAAAAGAAGTTCTAGAACAAGCCATTGAGGCTTGTATTGCCAAAGGTTGGGACTGGGTCTCTTTTGACACACCATACACAGCATTAATCATGGCATGGTTCAAAGGTCCTGATACCAATTGGTACCGTGAAATGCTCATTGTTGATGGTGTTGGTCAAGCAGAGTCAATCCCAACAAAGAATGGTAAACATCCAGAGAACAACCCTGAGGTTGTTGAAAAGCTTGAAACGTTTCAACTCAATATGATGCAACATATTGAGACTGATAACTAAAGACTGATTTCCCCCTGACCCCCTGCTACCATCACCATGACTGGACGTACTTACAGAATTGGTTACGCCAAGTTCTTTCGTCTTGATTCCTACAAGTCTTCTGGTATGCGTAATGCATTAGCCAGAATGCTACATCGTTGGTTACGGTGTTAACAATTGTGTTCATTTGCTAACAAACACTATGCCACGTCTTGATCAAAGACAACATTCTCTCTTTATCAATCGCCGTAAATGCGATGATAAAGGTCGTAAGTTAATTGAAACAGTAGCCAAGGCTGAAAGCAAAGCTAAAGCTCTTCAATTACTACGTGAATGGCAAAGCAAAGGACATCAGTCACACTATTACCTTTCAGTAAGACCTGCAAAGGTTAATTACTGTGTTCTTCCTGACAACACAAACTAATTACCTGGGCATCACTTGTGTGTAAGTCCCAGGTTTTATCCATCAACCCAAATTAAATCAAATGGAACTTCAACAACGCATTGATAATCTAATTAATGCATCAAAAGACAATTTTAACAAACTTGGTTACAGGTATAGACTTGAAGTAGAACAACGCTCTGGCCGCAAGTACATCAAAATCATCAATCGAACTGTTGGTGAAAACAAACTAGGTGGAAGCGATGGCTGGTCTGTTTGGTGCTTCATTGATAAAGATGGCAATGTATATAAGCCAGCTTCTTATAAAGCACCAGCTAAACACATTCGTTATAATCTAATGAATGATGATCAGTACCAAGAAGCAATAAGAGTTGCTGACTGGGCAGGTGCTTGGTTATATATGAAATAAGAATCTAAGACTAAGTCTTGGGTGTAAACATCCATGCACCCAAGCTAGTCCCTAAAACAATTGTTGCAATAGCTAATAATTCCATTTGTAATGAATGAAGCTGTGGCTATTGTATACAATTAATTCTATTAAAAATGTATCCAATGATTCAAACTCTTTGCTCTACCATAACCCATTTGTAATATTTGACTCTGCCCTTGATTCTGCCCTTGACTCTGCCCCCCTTACCTAAAAAATTTATCTAATGATTCAAGCTCATTGACTTAATCTGGGCATCGCTTGCGTGTAAGCCCCAGCCCTCTTGTCCATTAAATCAATCTGTATTTCCCACATCAAATCATGTCAACCATGTCTGAACTCGATCGCCTCATGCAAGAGATCAAGCAAGATGATCTTGACATCCTTGCTGACATTGCCTATCAGAATGAACAAGCAATGCGTGAAGAACTCACTGAACCTACAACCAATGACTCAACCCAAAACACCAACAACAAATGAGCATATTCTCACATTGCTTATTGTTTGGATCTCTGTTCTAATCACTGTAATCACAACTGAATTCCAATGTCTACTCAAACACCAACCAAAGAAGATGTCCGGGACTACAACGGACTACATCAAACGGTCTACGGCCAGTACATTAAGCACTGGCCTAAAACAGGAGCAGCAAGATATTGGATCGAACGATATAACAACTGGGAACTCTACGAAGACCAAGTCAAGTACGTTAATATCTATGAAATCTGGCAATGCTACGGTGGCCCAGAAGAAGGCGGCTGGTGGTACGAAGCGGGTGCCCCCATCCAATGCCACAACGTCTTCTCCAAGAAGCAAGCCATCCGTAGAGCCATTGAAGTTTCAAAAGAATACGAATACGACTACCAGCCTCGCATTGACGATTCACGAAATAACCATGCTTGGTACATCTGTTTCGATTCCAATGCTGCCGAATCCTATCCCGACCAAAGGCCTCACTATTGCTAGACACTAGCTATAGTAAAGGAGATACTTCACAAGTATCGATTGTCCCGGCTATGACAAGAGGCCGGGTTAAAAAGAAGACGCAGATGCGTGAGTCGGTCTTCCTTGTCACTATCTGCATGACCTGGGCAGCGTACAATGCGTAAGTCCCAGGTTTTGCTTTATTCATTCAACATCTTATGGACACAACCAAAGACGTTTACGGCTCTTACTACAAAGAGAAAGGCCGTGAGATGCCAAAGACTTCATCGTTAACGCCTGAAGCTTCCAAGCTATGGCGTGAGATGGAACAAAAGGTTCATGCTCATCTTTATCAAAACAAACCAAGCGCAGACATTGATGCAGCAATTGATCGCTTAGTTGATCATCCAGGTTGCAGCTGGAAACGCTCAACAATTGAATACTGGATTAGACAGCACTATTACAAATAGATAAAGAACGCTAATGTTAAGTAACATTAAGCGCCGATGATGAAACGTGTCAAGCGTAACAGTCCTGCCCTCAGGCAATTCTTGCAGTCACTACCAGCTAAGCCAGGCATCTACCTGATTAGCTGCATTGACGACACCACCTACCTAGGTGCAACCAAAGACTTACGCGCACGTGCTTCAAAACATCTCTCTTACTCAGGTCGTTTCCATGGGCAGACGTTTTCTGTCATTGAGACCATAGAAACGTATGATGTCCAATCCCTTAGAGAACTTGAAAACAAGTACCTATGTGCTTTCAGTTTCGAACACAACTCTATGAATGCATCACCTTACTCAAATACAAATTCCAACATCGCAAAGATGAAAGACTAATCTGTCACAAAACTTAACACTCAACCATGTCAAATCTAATTCCAGACAACATACCATCTGATGACAAGCTTGCCGCTATGCAACTTGTTGCAAAAATGAGAGAAGCAGCTGATCGTGTTGGTGCACAATTCATCGGGGGCTTTATTGCCCCTGATGGATCTAAATTCATTGCATCCAACATGGATCCCACTGATCCTAACTACATCATTCCTGAGAATCTCCAATGAGTAATCAAATTGACAATCGTGATTCCATTAATGAAATGTGGAATCTAATCAAAGGTCAACAAGGTGGATCAAACTATAAACCACCGAAGACTACAACACCTCCATTCCTTAGAAGATCTCGTGCCAAATCTAAATCAAATCTAAACATTCTTCAGGAGATGAACAATGACTAAAAAGAAATCAGCATTTAATCTTGACAAGCAACTCTGGGGTTTTAATATCACAGAGCATGGTGTCAAGTCTTATTCCAAGACTTTTAAGATCGGTCCATTCAGTCAGACCATTAACATTAACCTTGAGAATGGCAAGATGCGAGGCACCACATCCCTTCCAGGAACTGGCCTAGCCAAACGCTATGATCTACCAGGTCTTGACTCTTTCCAGGTCCCTGACCTGCCTGAGTACAAGCGTAAACCTGACATGTGGAATGACGACTAATGACCAGTCGCAGTCGCAGCATTGAAAACTTACCTTCCGATGCCAAACTATTTGTTGGCAAACGAGGTGGTGTTTACTTTATTGAAAATGATAGACGTGTATACGTTGTTAAAAATTACAAGAAACCAACTCGTAAATACACTGCTCCAAGGGGTGCATTCAAACGCTACCTTGAGAGCACAATGAATTAACCCCCATACCCCCAATGGGTTTACCACGAGGTAAACCTTTAAGTAATATAGTTAATCCTTCTATAGACCTAAGCATGTCTCTAAACTGCTTATGTCCATCACATCACATCACACCATGCCCATCTCTGAATCAAATTGGGACATCTACGTCCAAGTTCTCAATCAATCCCGTGCTTACTTTGATCAGCTTGATTCAATGGAACCAGGTTCTATTGAACGTTATAAGCAATTAGGTAAAGCTGAAGCTCTTAACGAACTTGCTGGAGTTCTTTTTAAACAATTCCAAAGAGAAGCTGATCTCTTGGAAGAACTTCGTAACACCATCAAAACTGAAACCCATGTCTGACATTCTTGAAATCCATTCTTTTGATCTTGATCTTGTTGATGAACATGGCACAAGCTATTGGAATGTTACTGCGCTCATTGCAAATGCAACTATTGCCATTCCTGCAACATATCATCCAGCAGCACTTGCCTCGCCTGCTGAATATGCTTCAGCAATCTGTTGCACTAGCTTTGAACTGGATGATGGTGAACTACCGCCTCCAGTGAATGGCACAGAGCAAGATCAAATCAACTTCCTTGATGCTCTTAACCTTGACTGGGTTGTAGACGCAGAGGCAGCTGATCCTTTCTAAAACAACTGGGCAGCACCATTTTTTGGTGTGTAAGTCCCATGTTTTTTATTCCTTTTATTAAATCACATCATGCATTTCAATCTTCCTGACCAGCTTGCACTAGAAGTCGCAAGCTACGACAAGACACGCAAGAAACTCGCAGCATCCATGGCTGCAGAGGATCGCGTTACTAAAAAGCGAAACACATGTCCTAATGGACGCCCGTCCAACATGATTCCCTCTAAGATTGTTAACGATAAAAACTGGACACAGATTGTTGAAACCATTAACGCTGCACCAGCTGCACAAAAAGTTCAACTTATTACCAAGCCTGTCTTTGGTGAAGAACCACAGCCCATTGCAATTGTCTATTACTACAAGCAACTATGGGTAGCAGCATGGTTACCACATCGCAAAGATGATGGCTATATCTATGGCATAACCATTGCCTTTAAACAGACAGTTGCTGCAGGTAAACAATGCAAGCAAAAGTTCTTCGTTAATGAAAGAATATTAGGCAAAGCCATGTTTGATATGAATGGTACTCAAGATGAATTGCTACCATTGATCAAAGAAGGTCGTACTCATTGGTTTCGTAAAACATTATTGATCAGCAAAGATGATATTAATGAAGGTTACTACGGTAACTATTGGAAATCTGCAAATAACTGTAACCATTACATCCGTAGCTACGGCAATACACACATCATTAACAAACGCATTAAACAATGGGAGACAGAATTACTCAAAGGTATTCCAACTTTTGCTGGTGGTAATGATCGCACTATGTTTCAACGTTTATGCGATGAGGCATGTAATTTTGAAACCATTATGGGTGAATATAATTGCAAACCTAGATGGATGAATTACAACGACAATTATGTACACGATGTTGATGTAATTATTAAATCACTTCGTGCTTGTCCGCTTCATCGTGAATACATGGATGACTTTTATTCAGCACCATGGTTTCGCAAGATGGTAGTTGAAGCTATGCGTAAGACTCGTGAGTTACATGATGAGATGTCTAAACAATCTGTATACCACAAGGATAAACTTAGAAAACCCTATGCAATTCTCTGGCAATTCATTGATTCAATCAATCAAATCAAACAGATTTACCAAGACATAGATCTCAATCTCCTGCACTCTAGATATGACTGGCTTTGCATGACCGAGTTGACTGGCTATCACAGTCAGACAGCACATGACTGGCTTCGTGAAAATCTACCTGTTCAATCATTTCTTAATATGCTTGAACAGCATTACAAACATGAAGTAGAAACCAAACAGTATCGACACACTGATTCTGCAACAGGCAACAAACATGTGAATATGTGGCTTTGGCGTGACACTTATGACATGCTGACGCAATGCATTGCAGCGGAGCGTACTGACAACCTCAAGCCCAAACGTTGGCGTTTGCAGGATTGGCATGATCACCTCATGGCAGAAACCTGGAAGATCCAAAATCCTAACGTTGCTTTACCTCAGAAGCTATTTCCTGAACCAATCAAAGTCGCAATCAAAAGTGACATCACCATGGCTGAACCAGATGTCTTGGGCTACATGACATTCTTCCAACCTATTGATACACACCAGCTAGCAGCCTGGGGCCGAGCCGTACGCAACTGTGTCGGCGGCGGCCATAGCTACGCAGAAGGTATCAAGAAGATGAAACATCTCATCATCCTCTGCATGATTGACAACAAGCCTCGTTACACTGTGCAACTCACAGTTGATAACGGCATTATGAATGTCGAGCAGATTGCTGACATTTCCAATGCCAGGCTTGATGAATGTCAACGCGGTCAAGTTGAAGATGCATTCATACTTGCCTTGCAACAACGTGAATCTCAGCTAAGCTGATTCCACTGGCAGCAACTGTGCTCATGCAGCTGTGTAAGTCCAGTGTCAGGGAGCGTGTCGGAATTGGTCTACGAACAGCACTTAAAATGCTGCGAGCTGTAAAGCTCTTGCGGGTTCGAGTCCCGCCGCTCTTATTAGCTATCTTCTCCATAGGTGTCGGTTCAAATCCGTCGGCAAGCAGTTAATTTAAACAAAACAACCTTGATCTATGACTTTACAAAAAACAGCCTTGATTTATGCTTACGAAAAAGGTTATCGAGTCAGAGACAATAACGTTTATGGTATTGCTAAAAATCAACCATTAAAATTAATGTGTTCTACATCTGGTTATTTTTATTTTAATGTAAAAATTAACAAGAAAAGTGTGAAAGTTTTTTTGCATCGTTTAGTTGCTTACGAAAAATACCAAAACAAATTATTTGAACCAGGTGTTTTTGTTCGTCATTTAAATGGAGATAGTAAAGACAACACATTTAACAATATTTACATTGGAACTCAGAAAGAAAACATGTTAGATCGAGATCCTAAAGAACGTTTGAAACATGCAATCAAAGCGTCTAGCTCTATACGTAAATTTACAAATGATGAAATAAAACAGATAAAAGCTGATTACTCAAAAGGTTTAGGTTATAAAGCTTTAATGCAAAAGTATTCCATCAGTTCTAAAGGAACTTTGCATTACATTCTCAATAATGATTATGTAACATAAATTGTTGATAGACCTGGGATGTCTATAAACTCACCAACTGTTCCACTACATCAAATCAAACCAAAATGTTTGAAGCATTCAAAGCACTCATTCCTCAGCCTCATTGCAATATGGATGAGGAATCCAGGTACAACATTGGTCTTACATGGATTGATCGTGAAGGTCTTACTGATCGGCATAACTTGCAAGTCAAGTATATCCGCAACAGTGAGCGCCTGGCAGTCGAACGTGGTGAGCCTCAGCCTGATGGCAGCTGGCGTTACATTGAATCCAGTGGCATGGTTCATACCATGTCAGCTGAACGTGTCAATGCGTTCTTCAAGAAGACACAAGAGAATGCCATCATCATGTCTGCAATGATTGACAAGATCAATGCAGCAGTTGATCAACAAACCGTTGACACTAAAGCACAGCCTGCTTAGTATCGATCAGACGAAACACGTCAGGACCAGTAAGTTTACGCTTGCTGGTCTTTTTTATCCTTTCTTCTTTCATGTCAAAACACACTCCAGTAATGCGTTTCAAAATTGGTGATCGCATTATTCATAAAGCAAATCCATTCTCAAACAACATTGCTCCATCAACACGAAAAGTTAGACACGGTGTTGTAAAAGACATTGTGTATAAAGTTAATGCACGTGGTTCTAAACATCCTTACATCGTTGTTCAGTTCGATGGTTCCACGCGTACTGAAACCTACATTGCTAGTCGTATTGAACTAGAAACAAACAAAGATTCAATGTTGAATAGTGCAGTGGAGAGCGTCAACTAATGAACCCTTCTGTTCAACACATTTGGTCTACACCAAACGCAGAAAAAACTATTGTTTATACAGCAAGAGTTTCTGCTCCTCGCAATCAAAACAATTTAGATGATCCATCTAAGTTATTAACTTATTTAATTAAACACAAGCATTGGAGTCCATTTGAAATGGCTTCTATGTGTGTAGAAATTAATACTACTAGGGCAATTAGTCCTCAAATTTTAAGGCATAGTTCCTTTAGCTTTCAAGAGTTTAGCCAGCGTTATGCAAACACTGGTGAAATGGGGCGACCAATTGTCCCTCATCTACGTTCACAAGATTATAAAAATAGACAAAACTCTATTGATGATCTTCAAGAACGACTTGGCAAAGGTAAAGTTTCTGATTATTACAGACGTATTCAAATCCTATTTGAAGATGCTGAACATCTTTACCAAGAGATGGTATCAGATGGTATTGCTAAAGAATGTGCAAGATCAATTCTTCCCCTTGCATGTCCTACTCGTATGTACATGTCAGGAAACTTACGTTCCTGGATACATTACATAGATCTGCGTACTGGAAATGGTACTCAGTCAGAACATAAAGAGATTGCAGAACAATGCAAAGAAATCTTTAAACAAAACTTTCCATCTATTTCACTTGCTATGTGGGGTTAATTATGCCTGTACTCATTTCACTTCAATGTTGTGTGTGCAATAAAACATTCACACGCAATAAAACAAAACATCTTTATTCATTAAAGACAAGAGGACATAAGAAAATATGTTGTTCTCCTCCTTGCGCAAGACAATCAAAGCGTAAACCAGAGGGAACAAAACGTAGACAGCGTTCATTAAAAACAAAAGAACGTTGTTTTAAATGTAATGAATTTGCTATAAAAATAATACATACAAGTGTAAATGATTTAAGCCATCGCTTAAGACGTAAGGAGTGTACAAATTGTAATTATCGATTTACTACTTATGAAGTATCAAAAGAAGACTATGAGAATTTTACAAATAAAAAACCATTGTGTAATGAGTGCCCACAGAACACAGGTTCTAAATGCAGTTTAGATTTACCAGAATATATGACACAGGAAGCATATGATTGTGTACACTGTAATAATAGTGATTATGTAAACCTTGGAAGAAATATTGGACGCGATATATCGAGGCAAGATTAATGTAGCCATAGCAGCAAAAGAACAAGGCGTCTCATCTATGGAGATGAAACGCCTGTTCAAAAACTATGTATCCACTAGACCTATTGACCCATCTGTATGGCAAGGTGATGTGGAATTATCTTGGCCTTGGGCTTAAACGTTAGTAAGACGTTTTAAATCATGCTTCAACTCTTTCTCTAAACGTTGATCTTTCTTTACCTTATTAAGTAAATAAGATAAGAAGCCAGCTTGAGATTCGTAGTTGACACCACGGTAAGTTAATGTAGTCACTTTGGTTCCTCGCATAATCAGGTCCCGTTCCATACCTGCTTAAGTGCGCCCCTAGTATAGGGGTGAACGTAACTACCAATCTACCAAGATGAAATCCAAACAGTAAACTCTGGGCAGCTTTTGCGTAAGTCCCAGAAGTCCCATATCACATCACATCATGCACACTCTCAAATTCTCCACTGGTAATGCCAAGCTTGGTAAGCGTTTAATCTTTTCGCTTCCAGCTGGCTACACCTGTCCAAATGCTGGTCATTGCAAAACATTTGCTGACCGTACCACTGGTCAAATTCAAGACCTGCCTCAATCTACCCATGCAACAGGGGTTGAGTACCGTTGCTTTGCTGCTATGTCAGAAGCACGTAGCAAGCAATGCCGTGATGCACGCTGGCATAACTGGGAAATGCTGA
>Ga0075474_10001206_pt1 | contig 10674 bp, 9 predicted proteins | sample DEB08_DNA_2_FD_71485 | JGI IMG/M metagenome (GOLD analysis project Ga0075474, IMG submission 71485) | Aqueous microbial communities from the Delaware River and Bay under freshwater to marine salinity gradient to study organic matter... | ecosystem: Environmental > Aquatic > Marine > Coastal ...
GTCGTCCAGTCGGCGAGCCGACCAGCCACAATCGCTTCTTCCCGATCGGGGTGTTTTTCGATTGCCGGGGTCAACCCTGAGGGAGCCGGTCCCATCTCCGCACTGAACCGAAGGGTCACGCCATCACCGTTCGGGGTTACGTCGAACCGCCAACGGGCAACCTTGTTCGACGGGTCTCCGACCGTCCACTCAAAGACCCGTTCGCTCTCGAGTCCGGTGATCGTGCAGAGCGCGCTCCACTCGCCTGCTACCGGATGCTGGTTGTATCCCCGAAAGGTCGCCCCCATCTCCGGTCCCGGGTCAATCCATTCGGCCCGAACGAACTCTTCAGAAAACTGTGCCGGAAGATTGATGTCAGAAAGAAGCGACCAGACCACCGCAGCAGAAGCGGCGATCTGAACAGAAACGTCGGTAGCGGGGCTGTCTGCGTATCGAACCATGGACATCTTCCTAGTTGGCTGGCGTCGTTCAATCAATCCACCCAGCCAGTGCTCGACCGGCTGGAGCGCGTCTACACCGAGGGTGCGACGCTGCTACTGTCCCGGGATGGCTGTGGGCGAGAAATCGTTCCGGCAGCTGGCAGGAACATTGGTTCGTCGTTTGCGGCGATCCGACCATGGCGGTCAGCCAGTTGCTGGTGTTGAAATCGAGGCGGATCTGGCGCGGATCGACGCGGCCTTTCAGAAACTCCTCGGCCGTGCTCTGGACTCGACCAGCGAGGACCACTTTCGACAGGTGCTCCAACACCGGCATCTGTCCGCCGACCAGATCATCGAATCGGTTGCGTTCAGCCCTGAGCGGATCCTTCGACAAACCGACCTTTTGAACTGGCTGCACCGGGGCCGTGAAGCGTGGGCCGCGTCGTTGCCGGCCTGGTCACGGATACTCGATATTGGCGGGTCTTCTCCCACCACCCCCGAAGGTGCCCTGATCGAATTGGGGTACCGGCATCGTCCGCAACGGCTCGACATTTTGGACCGCCCGATCGACGATCAGTTTCATGGCCGCCCCACCTACGACCAGGTCGATACCCGGTTTCCGTGGGGAGAGGTGCGCTACCACCATGGCCATGCCGAACAGATCGACGAGATCGAACGCCTCAACGACGCCTGGTTTGATGCCGTGTTTATGGGACAAACCATCGAACACATCGAACTCGAACATCTCGATTCGGTATTGGGCTTCATCGGTGAGCACCTCACCGCCGATGGCGTGCTGGTGTTCGATACCCCAAACCGTTCGGTAGCTGCCGACATCTTCGGAACCCAGTTCATCGCCGCTGACCACACGCACGAGTTTGATGTGGCGGAAATGATCGAAATCGTTGAACGCAACGGATTTCGGGTTATGCAGGAGTGGGGCATCCTGGCTAGCAGCGAGCGGCCCTTCAACCCGTTCCGGCCCGAAACCATTTCGTTGGTGAGCGACACCAGCCGCGACGCTTTCGTGTTCGCGCTGGCTTGCCAACGGGCCTAGCCCACCACCAGCCCGAGGGCGTGTTGACGACGGTGCCCTAGTCGAACCAGATAACCGTGTCACCGACCACGCAGGTGCCAACTCCGTCGATGTCAGTTGTGGGCGTTGAGGGACTCGAACCCCCGACCCCCTCCTTGTAAGGGAGGTGCTCTAGCCAACTGAGCTAAACGCCCGTGCCGGAGAGGCTAGCGGCGCCGCCGCGACGCACCGCCCTTACCGGTCAGGACGCAGCGAGCGAACCCCAAGGTCAGGGAGCAGCCGCAGCGACTCGGGCGTCAAGGAGTTGCTGGAAACCACCACCGACCCCAGCGACCGGGGTGCGCCGGGCCGTGTGATCCAACACGACCAGTGGGCGCCCGAATGCGTCGGACACCGACACTCCAGCTTCCTGACAGATCAGCATTCCGCCGAGATAATCCCAAGGCCCAAGCGCGTCTACGTCGTAATCCACGAAGGCATCGAAACGTCCATCGGCCACCGCACAGAGGTCAAGCGCGGCCGCCCCGTACACCCGAAACTGCGCCCATCCCGGGTTTTCGGGAGGCAGACCGTTCACCACCACCAGCGATTCGTCGAACGGGATTTCTGTCCTCGCCTCAAGGAGCACGCCATCCATCCGGGCTCCCCCACCCGCAACTGCCTCCCAGCGAACCCCGCTGACGTGATCATGCACAACCGACGCGACCGCTGCTCCATCGGCCACGACACAGATGCTGGTCGCGTACCACGGCAACCCTCGTGAGGCGTTCGTTGAACCGTCAAGCGGATCCAACACCGCAACCATCTCCGACGCTCCGGTCACACCACTTTCCTCGCTCAGCACCGCCAAACCAGCGCCGATGAGCACCGTGCTCGCAGCTTCGTCGGCGGCAAGGTCGCTGAAATACTGACCGTCGCGAACCCCTGACAGCCCCCAATGATCGTGGGTGGCCAGCGCGGCGACCACGGCATCAGTTGCCCGATGCAACACGTCGAGCAGTTCGGAGTGACTCACCTCTGTAGTGAACCACGTCGCCGCCGACGTTCCGTTGATCCCCACCCCGTCAGGAGTGATACGCCGCAAACCGTGGCAGGCTACTTCCGATGGCAGTCATCGACCTTCAAGGCTTCGTCGCCGACCTCAAGGATCACGTGGCCGAACACGGTTTTCACGTGCACGATGAACGCCATTTCATCGAGACCTACACCAACCGTCAGACGTGGGAAGTAGATCTCCATCCTGACCGGGCCTGTGACGGGCCGCTCGACATGCACGTCGCACTCGAAATCGATCCCCGCACGCTGATCACCTTCGAAGATGAGGTGATCAGGGTTGGTGAACATGGCGAACCGGACGATTCCATCATCGTTCCCGCCACGTTCGCGTTTGCCCTGCCTCCGTTGCCGGCGGGTCCAGATCTGCTGCTGCTTGCCACCCAACTTGCGGGCATTGGTGGACCGGAACTGCCGTTGGAGGTGTCAGCGGTGGACAGTTTCGCCGCCGTAACCGATGCTCCTGAACGAGCGATCGGGATCGTCTCACGGGTCAGCGTGAGCCTCAGCCGCATCTATCTCGGTCAGGAAGTGCTCTGCGATGTGCTGGACCGTTGCGGCCAAGTCGCCGAGTTCTTGCTGGACCACGCCCCGACCTGGCTGGGCGACTCCTATAACGATCGATAACCCAGGCAACGACCGATAACCCCGGCAACGACCGCGGGTTAGTTGCCGGCTCGAAGCACCTCCAGCGCCTCGTCGGCATGGGTTGCCATGTTGGTTTCGCTGCGAATGATCTTCAACAGTTTCCGGTCGCTACCGATCACGAACGTCGCACGCTTGCCGGGCAGCGGCCCACGCCGACTGGTCCCAAACAAACGATGCACGCTGCGGTCCGGGTCGCTCAACAACGGGAACCCCAAACTGTTGCGCTCATCAAATGCTCGTTGCCGATCAACCTGATCGGCGCTGATTCCCACCCTGGTGGCGTTGAGTTCAGCGAACTCTGCCCCCAAGTCTCGGAAATGACAGCTTTCCTTCGTTCAACCAGGGGTCATGGCTTTCGGGTAGAAGAACAACACCACCGGACCGGCGCTCACCAGGTCACTGAGCGACACTTCGGTTCCGTGCTGGTTGAGAAGGGCAAAGTCGTCAACGATCATTCCTTCTTTCACAGCGTCTCCTTTCGTCTCGGCGGAAAACCCCACGTTACGCCATGAGGTGACTTCCAAGTTACCCGGCGCGAAGAACCTGGCTCCGCACGCCGCTTAGCCGCCGGAGCGCAACGCGCTGATTGGTTCGATGGCGGTTGCGCGCCAAGCCGGATAGGCGCCAGAGACCACGCCGATCAGCAACCCCAGCAGCGGGGTAGCAAGCGGCAGCCACGGTTGCAGCACGGGTTCCCACACCTTCACCGCGGACACTCCGACAACCGCCAGCACACCGATCGACGTGCCGAGGATCCCCGCGATGAACCCGAGGATCGCACATTCGGTGAGGAACAAGAAGGCGATGTGCGATTTCGTCGCACCGAGCGAACGGCGCAGACCAATTTCACTGGTTCGTTCAAGCACACTCACCAACGTCACGTTGGCAATCCCAATGGCCCCGACCAGCAACGAAATACCGCCGAGCAGGAGAAACAGCGTGTTGACGTCCTCCCCGACCCGCTTGCGCAAACTGGCGGGATCGGGTGGCACCTGAGCTTGCATGAACCGTGGTTCGTTCGGAGAAAGCGCGATCGGGGCTTGGTCGCCGATCAACTGCGCGGCCCCAATTTCGGTTTCGATATGAACCGACGTTGGTGCTTCCAGACCGAACTGTCTGCGGGCAAAACCATCGGGAACAACGAGCGCGTTGAGCAGGTCCGGTTGGCGTCGTACATCAGAGAGAATGCCGACAACAATGACCGGGGTATCGCCAATGAAAACCGCAGGCTGGTTGTCAACCCGGGTGATCGAGAGGTTTTCGGCCGCAACCGGTCCGAGCACACCGACCGGCAAGGCCAGGTCGTTGTGAGCGTCATTGAACAACAGACCGGTCTCTAGTTCGGCGCGGACCGCACCGAACAGGCCACCCGATGCGGACACCACCGAGACCGGACGGACGCTGGCGCTCGCCGGATCGAGGACGGGGACCGCACTCACGACTGCACCGTTGGTATCGACGCTGGATTTGGTCCCAGCGGAGACGACACCGTTGAGCCGTTCAAGTCGTTCCTGAGAATCCCACGGGATCACAATCATCGGACCCGAACCGAACTCAGATTCGAACTCATTCTGGGAGGCCGTCGTGACAACGACCGCGGTAGCGGTGAGTTCGTCGAAGCGGGACACAATACGGTTGCCCGCGGTTCGAGCTAGCCCGAGAGTAGCTACCAGCGCGGCAACGCCGAGCACCGTTCCCAGCGCGGTCAACGCCGCCCGAGAAGGTCGAGACGTGATGCCGGCGAGTCCGTCATGGCGGAGGCCACAACCCGTTTCGTAGCGGTTCCGGACCCTCGCCGGTTTGTGACCGAGAACGAAACGCGTTTTGGCGCGCAACCGTGAGCACCGCATTTCGCGAACGCCTGTAGGGTGCGCTAACTGGCGCCAAACTCGGCGACTGAGAAGCACAAGCTGATAGTGGGCTCGGTGGGAATCGAACCCACGACCAAGCGATTATGAGTCGCATGCTCTAACCACTGAGCTACGAGCCCATCGGGACCCTAGCGCCCTCCTGTGGTTTGTGACCATGTCCAGTCGCTGGCAGCGGCCACCGATCGTAGAGAACACGACGACTCGCCGCCGGGTCGTGCAAAACGGCGGATGGCCCCGCAAAAGGGGCCATCCGGTCAACGTTCTTTGGCTCCGGGGGTGGGGATCGAACCCACGACCTGCGGATTAACAGTCCGACGCTCTGCCAGCTGAGCTACCCCGGAAGGTCGGAGGCGAAGGTTATCAGCAATGGCACCAACTCCAGCCCGAATCCGCCCGAATTCCCCCGAGCGTAAGCGTCTTGTTACGGCGAATCGAGAAGTGTGCGGGCTGGCCCGAATTCGTGACGCCGCCGCAGCTACGCCAAGGTCTTCTGCTCTATTTGGCGGACTCGTTCGCGGCTCACTCCGAGCTCCGCGCCCACCTGATCAAGGGTCAGCGCCGAGCGTCCAGAAAGTCCAAACCGTAAACGCACCACTTCTCGTTCGGATTCTTCAAGCTCATGCAAAATGGACTCGACTTCGCCGAGCATGAGCCGCTGCATGGCCGCATCGGCCGGCGTGACCATATTTCGATCCTCGATCAACTCGCCAAGGCTCGTTCCTTGGCTTTCTCCAATTTGTCGATCCAGCGAGTCAACCCCCGGTTCGAGCCGAAGCATTTCACGAACCTTGGCGACCGGTTCATCAAGTTCCGCCGCGAGCTCTTCCAGCGATGGTTCCCGCTAGTACGCGTCGTGCAACTCCTGCTTCGTCCGCTTGAGACGAACCATGGATTCGGAGACATGGATCGGGATCCGGATCGATCGCCCCTGATCGGCGATGGCTCTGCTGACCGCCTGACGTATCCACCAAGTTGCATACGTGGAGAACCGAAACCCTTTGAGATGATCAAACTTTTCGACCGCTCGAATGAGACCGAGGTTTCCTTCCTGGATGAGATCTAGCAGTCCCAGACCATGGCTCGAGTACCGTTTGGCGATCGACACCACCAGTCGCAAATTGGCGCTAATCATCTGATCGGTGGCCCGTTCACCGTCCCGCACCAGCCTCGAAAGCCGGGCGAACTCGCCTCTCGTCTCTTCGTCGGAGTACTCGAAGCCTTCGAGCTTTCGCTCAGCCTCTCGACCACGGTGGATCCGTGCCGCAACCCGAATCTCTTGTTGGGGTTCAAGGATAGGGACACGGCTGATCTCGGTCAGATAGGCCCGAACTGAATCGTTCGAACCAACCACACCCCCACCCTGGTTGCGTCTGCGCCGGGTTCGACGGTTGGGTTCATCGACATCGTCACCGATCGTTGCGGCAATGGCGACCGCTCGGGTAACCCGTTCAGGTGCTGCCACCGCTTCGAGAACCGCCGCATCTGCTCCTTCGTCGAGTTGCACCCCAGCGCTGCGGCAGGCCTCACGGATTGCGTCGATCGCTGCGACTTCAAGGTTGATGTCGGTCAGTTCGCTCACGACATCGTCAAGCGAAAGGACACCGTTCGGTTTGACCGCTGTCAACACGGCAAGCACACGTTGACGCGCCGGTTCCGGTAGCACCGACACCAGTGCGTCCCCGGCACCGACCACCTACCGCACCTCCTCACGCTGGATTAGCCAGGGGATCAACTGGCTGAGGGCCGCCTCCCGGGTGGACCGGTCGCCCAACATTTCGGTCTGTCGTTTTAGCCAGGCGATCGCGGTCGTCAACTCCTGTCGCTTGTCTGACGTCGTGGCCTCACGGAGGTCTAGCTGCAAATCGCGCACCGTGCGATCGGCCGAGAGCCGGGCTACGCCAGCGAGCACGTCATCAACTTCCGTGTCGCCAGGATCAACCGCAAGACGGTGCAGCAGAGATGCCGCCCGGGGTGAAAGGAGATCCGCCGCTTCTGTTACTTCCGCCATTGCTAAAGCAGTATAGACGGACCGGCGGTCTAAATCCCCGAATAAGCATTCAGCTAATCGTCCTTCGACCTGTTCGGGCACGTGGATCATCAACCGTAACGCCTCATCTTCGGGGGTAAGGCGGAACCCTTCCCCGAAACCTCCGTCTTGCGCTTCGCTGCTGGGTCCGTCGTAGTCGTCGTAGTGATCGACCGAGTGATCGTCACTTCCGCGGTCACGCCACGTTCCCCCATCAGCCGACCGTGAAGCATCGGTGTGACGGCCCGCGCCGGTGGGTGCGCCCGAACGCGCCGCCGGTGTACGGCGAGGTGCGTTCACTGACTTGCGGAGCCCGCCAACATCGACCCTCGCTCGATCGGCGATTTCGATCAGGTACTGATCGCGGACCGACTCGCTGGGATGCTCGCGCACCAGATCAACCGCGGCTTCAGCTGCCCGCACCCGACCTTCAACCGTGGACAGGTCAGCGGCATCCAACACCCGACCGATCCGATACTTCAAATACGGTTGCGCGTGTTCCACAGCCCGCCGCAACCCTTCCGGATCTTCCCGGGCGAGATCGTCCGGATCAACCCCCGCTGGCAGATCCGCGACCCGGATATCAAGTTCGTATTCGCGTTCCCAGGCGTACACCCGGTCGGCGGCGGCCAAGCCGGCGGCGTCAGCATCGAACGACAGCACCAGACGATTCGCTGAGAACCTTTTCAGCAGGCGGACGTGGTCTTCAGTCATCGCCGTGCCACACGTGGCAACCGCCCGAGGGATCCCGGCGTTCGCGTAACCGATCACATCGGTGTACCCCTCGCAAATGATGGCCTCACCCGCTTTGACGATCCCATCACGGTGGGCGTACAAGCCGTAAAGAACTCGACTCTTGTCGTACACCTCGGCCTGGGTTGTCGTGTTCTTGTACTTCGGCCCTTCTTGGCCGGGCAGGATCCGACCACCGAACCCCACCGCATCACCCCGCTCGTCAAAGATGGGAAACATAACCCTCGCCCGAAACGAATCCTGCTGACGGCCCGCCTTGTTTACGAACCCCAGTCCGCTGTCCGCGAGGTCTTCCGGTGAAAGCTTCAGATAGCGAGCGAGCTGATCCCAATCGTCGGGAGCCCAGCCGATCTGGTAGCGACGGACCAACTCTCCGTCGTAGCCCCGGCTCCGCAGATAACTCCGTGCTTCACCCGAATCCGATCCGGTCAGGAGGCGCTGATGATAGAACTCGACTGCTTTCCCGACCGCCTCAACCAACGAACGTTTCCGTGCCCGCTGCTTGCCTTCACCGCTCGACGTGTAGCGCAGAGGGATCCCGTAGCGACCAGCAAGCGACTCAACGGCGCCAGCAAAATCAACCCCGTCAATTTCTTGCAGAAAGGTGATCGCATCACCGCTTCGTTGACAACCAAAGCAGTAATAGACACCCTTTTCCGGGCTGATCGACATCGACGGAGTCCGCTCTCCGTGCAGCGGACACCGAGCCATCCAGCTCCGGCCCGAACGTTTCACCTCAGTGTGTTCACCGATCAAGGCAACGAGGTCTGCCGACGAGCGAACCCGTGCAATGTCCTCATCGTGGATGCCCATTTCGGGCAACCTAGCAGCGACACCTCGATCACTTCAGAAAAATTTTGTCAACCCCGCAAAGAACGCTCCGCCGTACCGACCGATCCGCTACCTAAGGCGAGGTTCGAGATAGGCAAGCAACCCCGCGATGGCGACCCGGTCCTGCTCGCGCGTGTCCCGGTTGCGAACCGTCACCGAAGCATCTTCAAGCGTGTCGAAATCGACGGTCACGCAATACGGGGTGCCGATCTCATCTTGCCGGGCGTAGCGCTTCCCGATCGACTGCGTTTCGTCGTAGTCGGTCATCCACTGGCCCTTCAGCAAGTCAAAAACCTGCATGGCGGTTGGGGTGAGCGTGTCCTTCTTCGACAACGGCAAGACCGCCACCTTGTAGGGAGCCAGCCGGGGATCCAATCGCAGAACGGTGCGGACCTCGTCGTTGACTTCTTCTTCGGCATACGCCGCCATCAGGAACGCCATCGCGGCTCGGGTTGCCCCCGCCGCCGGTTCGATCACATGCGGGACGTAACGCTCGCCGGTTGCTTGATCGAAATAGTCGAGCCGTTCACCGGAATGTTCGGCGTGCTGGCGCAGGTCGAAATCACCTCGGTTCGCCACCCCTTCCAACTCGTCCCAACCCCACGGGAACAAGAACTCAACGTCACTGGTCCCCGAGCTGTAATGACTCAACTCGTCGTCGTCGTGCGCTCGCAGCCGCAACTGATCGCTCGGCATCCCCAAATCGAGATACCAGTCCATCCGCTGCTGACACCAGTATTCGTACCAGTGCTGGCTTTCTTCGGGTGGAACGAAATATTCCATCTCCATCTGCTCAAACTCGCGGGTCCGGAACACGAAGTTTCCGGGTGTGATCTCGTTGCGGAACGACTTACCGATCTGCGCAATCCCGAACGGTGGTCGCTTCCGACTGGTGACCAACACGTTGGAGAAATTGATGAACATCCCCTGGGCGGTTTCGGGCCGCAGGTAAACCTCCGCCGCGGTTTCCATCACCGGGCCGGCGTGAGTCTTGAACATCAGGTTGAATTCGCGAGCCTCAGTGAACGAACCAGTCGCTCCACACGTCGGGCAAACGTTCGGGTCGTCGAGCTTGTCGAGGCGGTGACGGGCGTTGCAGGAAACACAATCAACGAGCGGGTCAGAAAAGTTGGCGAGGTGCCCTGACGCCTGCCATACCTGAGGTGGCGACAGCACCGATGCATCTAAACCAACGACATCGTGGCGAAGTTGAACCATCGAACGCCACCACTGCTCCTTGACGTTACGCAGCAGCAGCACACCCAACGGGCCGTAGTCATAGGTCGAACGGAAACCGCCGTAGATGTCGGCCGATTGGAACACGAAACCTCGCCGCTTCGAGAGGTTTACGATCTTGTCGAAGAGCTGATTGTCGCTGCCTGCCGCATCGGTCATGGGTGCTGAGGCTATCGCAGCCCCACCTCACCCCGACCGCACCCGAGCCGCAATCCGAACCGCTGTCTCTCCGGCGCCAGTTGTCGTTGCTTTGTGAAACAATCTGTTCATGACCACGCCCGGGCCGACCCTAAGCCCCCACCATGCTCGCGAACCACAAGCGACAAACCTGCGCAGGTTTGTCGCCGCACTGATCGATGTGGTTCTCAGCCTCGTCGTGCCGGTCAGCTACCTCATCAACCAGATGACCCTGCGCGAACTAGCCACCAGCGGTGACGCAGCTCGACGCTGCAACTTCATCAACGACCTCACCGATGATTTCTGTTTCCACTCAGGAACCCAGACCCTGACCGGGACCAACGTCATGCTGCAAACCGCGTTGCTGCTCTGGGTTCTGTGGATCGTCGTGCATCACGCCCTGGTGTCGGGTCTGACCGGTTGGACGTTCGGCAAACTCCTCACTGGCCTTCGAGTGGTCAACGCCCGAACCTTTCGTCGGGCGGGTTTGTTCGCCAACCTGATCCGCACGGTCCTGCTTACCGTCGACGCGCTCCCCTACGGCCTGCCCCTCGTCGGACCGCTTCTCGTACTCACACGGACCCGCCATCAGCGACTCGGCGACCTTGCGGCCCGAACCCGGAT
>Ga0075474_10001212_pt1 | contig 10650 bp, 10 predicted proteins | sample DEB08_DNA_2_FD_71485 | JGI IMG/M metagenome (GOLD analysis project Ga0075474, IMG submission 71485) | Aqueous microbial communities from the Delaware River and Bay under freshwater to marine salinity gradient to study organic matter... | ecosystem: Environmental > Aquatic > Marine > Coastal ...
TTATTGATCGGGGATTCGAATAGGATTTCCAAGGTATTGTCCTGAGGTTTTAGCAGGTTTTTAAGCGGTACATTAAATTGGCGAAACATATTGTCGCTTGTCAGGATCAGACTGTCATTGAGCCGCACTTGAGCGTAAGTGTCGAGGCCTTCAAAGTTTAAGGCGATATGGTCTTGATCAAGTATTCTTTTGGAGACCTCAAAAGTACAGCGGTAAACCCAGTCTTTTTTATCAATCCACTGCAGCTCGTGCTCGTTTAGGCGATAAAATGGATCTTTGATCAGTCCGAGATGCAACAAATCGGTATGAACGGTTCCAGGAACCTCTGCCGTGGACCACTCCTGCTCATCAACTGCCCTAAAAGACCAGTCCGTATTGAGAGCGATCTGCAGGGGCTCTTGCTTTGATTCACAACTTAAAAAGGCAAATATCGAAAAGCCAATCAGGAATAAATTCCTCAGATTTTTTGTGATCATTGGGGTACTATTTGAATGACAATTTCAATAAAAGTAGGTAACAATTTTTAATTTTACTTTATTACACATTAACAACTAGAGCGCCATGGCTATAAATCCGAACACCATAACGGGTCAAATCTATTTGACGATTTTTGATTTGTTAGAAAAAGACCCTGGAGGAATTCAGTGGACAGCGCTCAACAAACGCATAGAAGAGCGGCATCCCGATTTTCATCCAAAAACCATTAACGGTTGTGTTTGGAAACTCATCGAGAAATTTCCTGATCGAGTCCATAAACCTGAGAAAGGTCTGTTTCAATTGATTCCCAATGGGCGCTAAGCTAGGGATGCTGCGCAAAGGGCCTATATAATATACATTCTGACCATTTAGACCATGACAGCTGATTTAATACTATCCGAATCAGGGCGTTTAAAAAATAAAAATTAACTTCGAATCCACTAACCAACTACTCAGTATTATGAAACTAATTCGCACAGGTCTAATATTCATCTTCTTTGGGCTCTACTTCGCTTCTTGCGGAAATCATCCTTCCGATGAGAAAAATTTATCCGAATCAAATGAGGCAGCCTCTGTTAGAGAAGCCTATGAAGATTGGGTTATTGAAAATTATGGCGAAGAATACACCGAACAAATACAACGACTTCAGGATAAATCAATTCAGAAGGACTTACAATCTCATTTTACTGGTGATACCGATACACCTGTGGTGGGAATTATTGGTGGAGGTATTGCAGGATTATACGCAGGCTTACTACTTCAATCATTAGATATAGAGTTTGAAATTTTTGAAAAAACAGATCGAGTGGGCGGACGGTTGAAAACTTGGTATTCCAAAGACTACGATGAGAATAATCCTGACACCAAAGGTCTTTACGGTGAGATAGGCGGAATGAGAATTCCACAATTTTCGAGGGATATGATTCCTGTACAGCATTTAACCCTTGCGGTGAATAGTGTATTGGAAAGGAATAACATGTCGGATCAGGCAGTTAATTGGCGAAAGTTTTATTTCAACTCGCCCGTTCAACGGCGCCGATTCAATAACATGCCTTATTCCATAGAAGTGAAGGATGGGGCTTTAAATGATTTAAATTTTGGCGAGAATTCTGGTGGAGATTTGAAGCAAGTTTGGGTTACACCGGCAGTATCAGAAGAAGGGGAGACGTATTTGCCTGCAAGTAAAATACTCGACGTGGTTATTGGACAATTCGTAAGTCATTTACAGAGTTCGTTTGAAACTGGTTTCGAAAAACTTATGGAATATGATAATTATTCTATGCAATCCTATCTCATGAATAAATTTACTCTGGGTGATTTGGGGGAGTACTATGACCCTGAAATGGGGGCTAAAACGGACCACTTGCCCTATGAAGTTTACAGTTACTTAGAAACTACCAATGCGGGGACAGGCATGTTTGCTACTTCATTTACAGAGATGGTTATGGCTCAATACGACTGGGGCGGGAGTACAAATCCATATGATAAAGAGGACCGAAATATTTATATGATTACTGTAGATAAGGGGATGCAGCACTTGTCCGATGCGTGTAAGGCAGTAATAAATCTTGATAAAGGAGTACAGCGAGAAGATGGACAAGTAGCACAGATGCAGGTGGGCATGATTCCTGATTCAAATGGTCAAATTGGCTATGCGCCAATTAACTTATTGGCCGATGCGCAAGCACCACCTACAGTCCCGAAATCTAATGTTATCACCAAATCATTCGGCGAGGCGTCAGTGGCCAAAGAGCGGCTTCATTTAAATCATAAAGTCATTCATGCAGAACACGATCCATCCCTATACAATGGTTATGGAGGAATTAGATTAGATGTAGAACAAAGTGATAAAGAGGGAAGGAACCCAAAAACAATCAAAAAAGAATATCCATTTGTCATTACTACTCTGCCAATGGGCGCTTACACCAATGGGGTGTTCAAAAAGGACTTTTTCGATCAATTATCCTTTTCTAAGGCCAAAGCAATTCGCGAATTGAATTATATGCCATCATTTAAGGCTATGATAAGATTTAATCATCAATTCTGGCAAGAATTGGGTAATAGAAATGATGCAGGCCTAGGGGTCTCAGTATCGGATCATCCAGCCAGACAAATAGTTTACCCTTCATACGGTTATGATAGCAAAGAAGGCATTCTTCAAATTTATTGTTGGGCTCAAGACGCAGAAAGAATGGGCCTGTTAAGCGATGAAGAAGCTGTAAATGAATGTCTCAAAGGGATTCAGTATTTATATCCTGAAATTGACATCTATCAATATTTCGATGGCTACCAGCCTGAAGTAACCACTAAGACTTGGTTCTGGGATGAGCATGCAGGCGGAGGCGCTTTTGCTTTGTACCTTCCTGGGCAGTTTAAAAATATGTATCCAGATCTATTGTTGCCTGAATTTGATGGTTCGCTATATTTTGCAGGAGAATGTGCGTCTGTGCATCACGGATGGGTTGTTGGGGCCATGAATTCAGCATATAATAGTGTATATAACATACTGAGACAAGTTGGCGCCGATGATAAAATTAAAATATTAGAGGATACTTGGGGCAGTTTGTCTAGGCCTGATATTGCCGATAATTGATTCTTTGAATTTATGATCGAGCAATATTTCACCTGCCCGCATTGTTGGGAAGAGCAATTCAAATGGGTTGATGGTTCAGTTGCCGAACAAGAATTTATCGAAGACTGCGAGGTGTGTTGTAACCCCATACAATTTTATATTCAGGTTGAGCAGGGCGAGGTTGAATCCTTTTCGGCTGAGGCTATTGGTCAATAATTTTGTGCTTATGCTCAGCGTGTTTGGGGGATTAAATTGTATTAGGAATAATTTCGTAACTTCAATGGGAATAAAAACCATTAACAACCTAATCATGAAAAAATCATTTCTTTTTATTGTCGCGTTAATTACCATATCAACGACTAGTTATGCCCAAGAATTAGGCCTGGGATTTCAAGCGAGTTTTCCATCTTATGGGCTAAGTCTTAAGGCGGATTTAACTGAAACACATACTGTTCAAGGGGTGTTCGGCGCTTTTGGGACTGTGACGATGATTTCTGGCCGTTATATTTACAATTTTAGCGAAACAGGAGATAGCTTCCCAATTACCCCCTTCGTATATGCCCAAGCAGGTCAATGGAATTATAATGAGGATTTGCTCGGGATTGATGAATCCGTTTTTGGCTACGGCGTAGGCGCAGGAATTGAGTTTAACTGGCTTAATTTCTTCTCGGATAGATTTAGAACTACACTTGAATTAGGCTACAGTAAAGTCGATTTAGAGTTTTTTGATTTTAGCGCCACAACTATAGGGGTCGGGTTACACTACAATTTTCTTGAGCTTTAAGAGGTTATGAACTGGGGGCGCTCGTCCTAAATTCTAGGGCTTTTGTTTTTTTCGTCTAGGGATATTGATAAGCTTTGTTTTTATTAAAAATAGGTTAGCTACTCAAGTTTAAATCAAATATTATATTGCAAAATACAATAAAAGATATTATTTTCACTTTTTATTCAATCAACACAACCTAACCTTTAAAACAATCATTATGAAAAATTTATTTTGTGTTCTTGTTTTCCTAACCGCAGGGGTTTTGAATGCCCAGCAAATGGCCTTTAATTTTGTAGAAATTACAGCCAAAGAGAATTCACAAGACAAAATCGCAGAGCTCTTTGATGAGTTTTTTGGAGAGCGTGAGCAAAAATCGGGGGGCGTCTTTCTTGAGCGATTGCGTCACGGTCGAGAGGATGGAAGAACCCATCGAATAGTATTTCTTTGGGAGTTAGACAACGGCGGATGGGTAACTAAGCCTTCTGAGGCTGAAGGAGATGCTTTTTGGCGCGGCGTTAGAAATCATGTAGAATCATGGGGCTCAGCCAGAGCGGGAAGAATCATGAATCTTCACCCAGGAGATACCGAAAAATATCCAACGATACATATTTGGGATATAAAAGCCGCTAATCCTAAAGCATTTGCTGCTGCCCAAGCAGAACTCGTAAACAATTCAAATGGAGCATTTGATGGTCGAACTGTAGCCTTTGGCACATACGACGTGAATAAACCAAATGGAGCGACTCATTGGGCGCTCGTAGCGGGCGAAGACTTAAACGACCATATGAGTTTATATCAGCAATTGCAAACCACTCAATCAAAAGCGTTTAATAAGTATATAGAGGACCGCGGCGAAGCTGTTCAGATACAAGATTTCATTGTAGAACGACTTAAAACCTACCAATAAATACAACAGTAATTAATTCCATCTAATCGATCAAAAATAACTCTTGTGAAAGTTTACTATTTTTTGATGACACACAGGCCTTTTAAATCTTTAATGACGACGAATGCTAAATTAAATGGAATTATCAAAGGGGTGCTCGTCACCCCTTTATTATTTTTAATGTTTTCATGTACGACCGAAAACAAGAATTCTGAGGCAGAATGCGGTGATAATCAAGGCGCTCGGACCCTCAATCACAACGGCCTAAACAGAGAGTATATCTTGCACGTTCCGCAAGATTACGACTCTTCAGAGGCTCTGCCTATGGTTTTTAATTTACACGGCTATGGCGGCTATGCCATGGATCATTTGGCGTATGCAGACATGCGCTCTCTGGCCGATCAAGAAGGCTTCATTTTGGTCTATCCTCAAGGCAGTTGTCTTGATGGCGATCCGCATTGGAACTCTTTTCTGTCGGGATCAGATAATAAAAGTGAGGCTGAGGACATTGATTTTTTCTTTTCATTAATGGATGAAATAAACAGCAGTTACAATGTTGATTTAGATCGAGTTTATGTCTGTGGTTATTCAAATGGCGGTATGATGAGTTACGCATTAGCCTGTGCGTTAAGCGAAAGGGTTGCTGCAATAGGATCAATTTCTGGGACCATGCTTGATTGGCCCGAAGTTTGTGCGCCGACTCACCCCATGCCAGTCATTATTTTTCATGGAACCAATGATGAAGTTTTGCCTTATCAAGGAAATTCTGACTGGTCTTCCGTGCCCTATGCTTTGAATTATTGGGTAGAATTTAATGAATTGGGCCAAACACCCTCACAGACTCAAACATTTTCCGGTGGGTCAAGAGTTGTTGAATTTGAATCTTATGGTCCCGGACTCAATGGGGCTTCTTTAGATTTATATCGTGTGATTAGGGGAGAACACTATTGGTTCGATTCAAGCACCTTGGGCTTTGACATAAATGAAGCCCTGTGGGATTTTTTTAATCGCTATGACATAAACGGATTGAGATAGCGTAGCGCCAGGCCTAAAAATATCCTAGATAATAGCCTATCTTTATTGGAAATATCTTTGACCCTTAAACCTAATCACAGGCTTACGCGTATGATGAACATTCCAAACAATCCAATCGAGTTGAATGAGGTGACGGCCAAGTTGCCGGAGAACTTACACCCATTTATCGTCAAGCAACCCTACAGTGAATACACCGCGCAAAATCAAGCGGTTTGGCGCTATGTGATGAGATTGAATGTGGACTATTTAAAGAAAGTAGCTCATGAATCCTACATAGAGGGACTGAGTCTTACCGGAATAACCGTGGATGAAATCCCTCATATGGAAGGGATGAATCGCATTTTAAAGGATATTGGTTGGGCGGCTGTTGCCGTGGATGGATTTATTCCCCCCAATGCTTTTATGGAGTTTCAAGCGCACAATGTTTTGGTGATTTCTTCCGAGATCAGGACCATTGATCATATCGGATATACCCCAGCTCCGGATATTATTCACGAGGCGGCAGGGCACGCGCCAATCATTGCAAATCCCGAATACGCGGAATACCTGCGCCGATTTGGAGAGCTCGGGAGCAAAGCAATTTCTTCCCCCGATGATGATTTGATTTACGAGGCCATTCGCAAATTATCCATATTAAAAGAGAATCCGAATTCAACCCAACAAGAGATTGATCAAGCCACCAAAGAGGTTGAAGAAGTTCAAAACAATGTTCAGGAACTTTCGGAGATGGCCAAAATCAGAAACCTTCATTGGTGGACCGTTGAGTATGGGTTAATCGGAAGTTTAGAAAATCCAAAAATTTATGGCGCCGGTCTTTTGTCCTCTATAGAGGAGAGTAAAGATTGTCTGGCAGAGGCGGTCCAAAAACGCCCCTACACAATCGATGCCGCTGAGGTGAGTTTTGATATTACGGCGGCTCAACCGCACTTGTATGTAACGCCAGACTTTGCTCATTTGAGTTATGTGCTCGAAAAATTTGCCAATAAAATGGCGGTGCGCACCGGCGGATTATCCAGTATCAAAAAATTGGTCAAGTCGACCAAAATGGGGACGGCAGAGCTTTCTACGGGCATTCAAATCTCAGGGGTATTCACACGAGTCATCGATTTTGAAGGCGCTCCGATTTATTTGCAATCGACGGGGCCGACTGCACTGGCGTCGCAAGGACGTGAGCTCATTGGTCATGGCACGCACCAGCATCCCGATGGATTTGGTTCTCCCGTAGGAAAGTTAGAAGGCACAAATTTAGCTATTGAAGACATGTCCCCGAGAGACCTGGAAGCCTACGGAATCGTTGAGGGCAAACAGGTGACTTTGAATTTTGAAGGCGGGGTTTGTGTTCAGGGCCGAATCGTAACTGGAAAGCGTGACATACGTGGGAAAATTCAACTCATTACGTTTAGAGAATGCCGGGTGACTTATCAAGAGGAAGTTTTATTTGATCCGAGTTGGGGCGTCTATGACATGGCGGTCGGGAAAAGCGTGGTTTCTGCTTTTGCTGGTCCAGCCGACGATAAGTCCTTTAAAAACATTCATAAAAAATCTGAGGTGACTGCTCAAAAAATCCAATACAGTGAGGCAGAAATGGCTTTGTATAAAGAATATGCCGTATTGAGATCGTGGCGTCAAAACGCTCCCGAAACACCCTTACGTTCCGAGGCCCTATCTGATTTTTGGATGCGAAACAAGGACAAATACCCAAAAGAATGGTTGTTGTTTTTGGAGCTATTAGAACTCATGAATTCTATAGACCACTCGATACGCAATGAAGTACAGAGCACTTTGGAAGCTTTGCGCAGCCACAAAGAAATGGAACAGCTGATCAATAACGGCTTAAAGCTCTTGTCTTGAAATGATTAAATCCGTATTCGCTAGACCAATTAATTGACTAAATTGCAGACTCTAGATAAAAACTCATCTAATGAATATAAGATATTCCCTACTTACCCTTATCCTGGTCTTTATCGGCTTCGGTTTGAATGCCCAATCGACTTATTATCACAAGCAACTCGACGACCTAGCGCTCCAAGAAGGTTCAGCCCGTTTAAAGGACTCAGGCGATTTGGTTACCGGCCGAGTCATTACGAATTATGATAACGGACAACTGCGTATGGAAGGCCATTATTTAGCGGGTAAGAAAGAAGGGGTGTTCCGCTGGTGGCATGCTTCTGGTCAATTGGGCTCAGAAGAGTATTTTGTCAATGACTTAAAGCACGGGGTAAGTCGTCAATGGTATGCCAACGGCCAAATCAAACAAGAATCTGAGTACAAAGAAGGACAGCCAAAAGGCCGCACCAAGTATTGGGAGGAAAATGGTACTACCCGAAAGATAAAAAAGGCTCAATAGTGCATTTGCGCTAGTTTCGGTGATTGGCTAGTGAGTATTTAGCTTTTCAGCTGTATTAATCGCTCGTATTTTATTTCTTCAAACGAATTAATGACTAAGTCTGCCTTAGTGTAGTCCTGTGCTTTGGAATTAGGACTATCAAAAGCAATGGCAAAGATGCCCGCGGCCTTGGCCGCGGTAATTCCATTCTCGGAATCCTCGATAACGACACATTGTTCGGGACTAAAGCCCGAGGCTTGCGCAGCTTTTTCAAAAATTTCAGGGTGGGGTTTTGACGCTGCTAAGTCGGCTCCAGAGCGTTTGGCGATAAAGTATTGATCCAAATCAAAGCGCTTAAAGATGCGATTGATATTTTCCATTGAGGCCGATGATGCCAAAACCAGGGTTAATCCGTTTTTGTGGTACTCTTGAATCAACGAAAGCACTCCAGGAATCAAATCGAAATCAGGATCCTGGTCAAACAGTGTTTTAAAATGCTGCCTTTTGATGGCGACTAGCTCTTCGGGACGCTGAGATAATTTAAAATGGGCACAGAGGGTCTTACAAATCGCGAAAGTCGCCTGCCCGGTAAAGGACGCATATAACTCTGGACTAACGATAATGCCAACCTCATCAAACATCATATAATAGGCCTTATGATGCAGTGGTTCACTGTCCACGATTACGCCATCCATGTCAAAAAGAACGGCTTTTATCGTTTTAGATCTGTGGTCATGTGTTTTCAAATTGTTCATGTTCTCACGAGGATTTGAAGCAAAAAACCCCGGACGCAGTCCGGGGTTTATCTTTTCTGTGCTCAGAAAAATTATTCGTTTACGCGAATCTCTACACGTCTGTTTTTAGCACGACCTTCTGCAGTAGCATTGTCTGCAATTGGCTCGTTTTCACCGTATCCTTTGGCAGTAAGTCTTGAAGGACTCACGCCTTGTTTAGTGATAAGATATTGACGTACCGCTTTTGCACGGGCCTCTGAAAGACCTTGATTGAAGGTAAAGGTATCTATGTTACAAGTGTGTCCTGCAATTTCTAAATAAGTTGTTGGATATGATTTAAGCACCTGAGCGATTTCATCCAATACAGCCTTGCCTTCATAGTTTAATTCATTGCTGCCCAAAGCAAATAGAATAGCCGCAGTTGAGGTATTAAGCTCTTCAATCACATCGATACTCATTTCTGGACAACCACCATTGGCTACGGTTCCAACTTCTTGAGGACATGCGTCATCTTTGTCGGCTACGCCATCGCCATCGGCGTCAGGGCAACCTCCTAAATTAGGATCCCCAGCTTCAGTTGGACAGGCGTCATCTTTATCGGCTACGCCATCTTTATCACGATCTGGACATCCGCCGAGCTCCATAGGACCTTTTCTTTTTGGACATTCGTCTTTTCGGTCTTCAACCCCATCACCATCAGAATCAGGGCAACCGTTAAAGTCTGCAGAACCAGCTACCTCAGGACACTCATCTTTTGCGTCCTCTATGCCGTCTCCGTCCGTATCAGGACAACCATTAAATTCTTTTAAACCAGGAACCATAGGACACTCATCTTCATCATCATTGATGCCGTCTCCGTCCGTGTCTTTTCCACCAAACTGGAATACCAATCCAGCACTGTGCTGAAAGTGATCCTGGCTATAGGTGTCGTCAAGTCCAGACTTGAAGGTGCTCATGACATTGATTGCCAAGCGATTTTCCAACACCCAAAATTTAAACCCAAGGTTGGCATTCATCGTATAGAATCCTTTAGCATAACCGTATTTTACCCAGCTGCGCCCAGCACCTAAACCAAGATAAGGATCGATGACCCATGACTTGTCAAAGGCATCTGCAACACTAAAGTTTAAGCTTGCGTCTAAACCATAGTAACGTCCAGAATCTGCACCGAACCACTCACTAAATTCAACATCCCCAAGCTTGTCAATTTTATTAATCGACCCAGCGACATTAAGGCTTAATCCACTAAATAGGTGACGACCTAAAGAAACGCGTGACGCTGAAGGCATGAAGTTATAATGGTCTCCAAAGTTGAAGTATTCATTAATAAATGCCCCGTGAACACGACCTGCCCCTATTGAAGGAAAAAGCGTTCCAGAATCATAGCCCACTGGATAGAAATCCACAGCGTTAGTTCCTATTTCAATGGCCCATGGATTTTGTCTGTCTTGAGCATTGAGACTGAAAACACCTGATAATACAAGTGCTGTAGTAAGTATAATTGTTTGAAATTTCATGACTGATATTTTTTGCAAAATTAGAGCTATTTTCAAGAAATCCGATAAAACGCGCGTTTTTTCGTTAAAATTTAATCTTAAATCAACACTGAGGATTGAAACTACCCCTAAAAGTTTACAGTTCAGAGCTTTAATTTAAGATTCGGTATTGGCAATAAACGGAATCTCAGGATTGAGTAACTCGCGAATGAGCTCAAAAAGTTGTTCTTGATACAAGCTTAAGGTTTCCAATGAGATGTCCTCTAGGCGTTTATTTCGATCGGGCTTGAACGCATAGGTCATCAGTCCTTGACCAAAGTTTTTAAAGGAAAGTATCCCGGCGATGGCTTGTTGGTCC
>Ga0075474_10001223_pt1 | contig 10594 bp, 9 predicted proteins | sample DEB08_DNA_2_FD_71485 | JGI IMG/M metagenome (GOLD analysis project Ga0075474, IMG submission 71485) | Aqueous microbial communities from the Delaware River and Bay under freshwater to marine salinity gradient to study organic matter... | ecosystem: Environmental > Aquatic > Marine > Coastal ...
AATACGGATTCTCTATATTGCTCTGGTTGCGCATCAAACCATTCCAAGCATGGCAGGGAAACAACTCTTGTAGAAATGTTTTCTTTAGCTAACTCAGTTTGAGCCTTTATTGCTAGCGCAACTTCTGAGCCGGTGGCAAGCAATATTGCTTGCGGGGTGCCAGTACCTTCACTGAGAATGTAACCGCCTTTTGAAAGATTTGCCAAAGCAATCTCCGGGCTCGTTACAGTGAGAAGATTTTGTCTAGAAAGAATTAATGCTGCTGGTTTTTTCTGCTTTAAAATTTCTAGCCAAGCGGCAGCCGTCTCGTTGGCATCTGCGGGTCTGATCACAGCGAAGTTTGGAATAGCTCTAAGCGACCAGAGTTGTTCGATTGGTTGGTGAGTAGGTCCATCCTCGCCCAAGCCAATGGAATCATGGCTGTATACATAAATACTGGGCAAGCCCATCAACGCGGCAAGTCTTACGCTTGGCTTTTGATAGTCGCTGAAAATTAGAAAAGTTGCACCAAAGGGTCTAAGTAACCCATGCAAAGCTATTCCATTAATTATCGCGCCCATTGCATGCTCACGAATTCCAAAATTCAAATAGCGTCCATAGATGTCACCATCTGACACTAACGAGCCCTTAGCTTGCATAGATTTGCTGTTTTTTAATGCCACCTGATTGCTTTCAGATAAATCTGCCGAACCACCGATTAATTCAGGCAAAATTTCAGCTAAAGCGTTGAGTGCTTGGCCAGAAGCTTTTCGACTAGAAACTTCACTAGCTAATTCGTATTGCGGAAGCGACTTAGCGAGATCTGCCGGGAGTTCTTTTTTAAGCAAGCGAGCTAAGAGCGCTTCACGTTCTGGGTGGGCTTTCGTCCATTTTTCAAAATGTTCGTTCCATTGAGCCCTAAAAGATTTACCCCTGGCAATTGATTCTCGGGTGTAATCGAGAACCTCTGGAGAAACTTGAAAAGTTTCTTCGGGATTTTGACCAAGCAGTTCTCTGGTAGCTTTCGCTTCTGCTTCACCTAGCGGTGCACCATGACTTGCTGCCGTTCCTTTTGCGTTCGGCGCTGGCCAGGCAATTTGCGACTGCAGTTGAATTAAACATGGACCAGATTGCGCTTTTGCTTTCTCAATGACTTTATAAATTTCTTGCGGAACTAAACTGCCCGATGGCGCAGTTTCAACTTTGAAAACAGTCCAGCCATAACTTTGATATCTAAGTTTTACATCTTCAGTAAAGGCGCGATTGGTATCTCCATCTATGCTTATTTGATTGTCATCCCAAAAAACAATTAATTGATCCAATTTTAAGTGGCCAGCTAATGAAGATGCTTCACTAGTGATTCCCTCTTGTAAGTCGCCATCGCTGGCAATCACATAGGTATAACTCGAAAACAATCCTTGAGATTGACTCAATTCGGGTTGTAAAAGTCCATGGGAATATCGGTTAGCTAGCGCAACTCCAACCGCTGTTGCTAAGCCTTGACCAAGCGGTCCGGTAGTCATTTCAACGCCCTTAGTGTGTCCAAATTCTGGATGACCGGGAGTGAGACTGTCTAGGGTTCTAAATTTTTTTAAGTCATCGAGCGTTAAGCCATAGCCATTTAGAAATAACTGCGCATAAAGCAGCATGCTGGCGTGACCACAAGAGAGAATTAAACGGTCTCGACCCAACCAGTTAGGGTCTGCTGGATCATGCCGCATAACTTTATTAAAAAGTAAATGAGCTAAAGGCGCCAAAGCCATGGCAGTTCCCGGGTGACCATGACCAGCTTTTTCTACGGCATCTAAAGCAAGTAGTCGGGCTGTAGTTACTGCTTTGTCATCTAAATCACACCAGTTAAAGGTCACTAATCTTCCTTTGCGTTTTTATTGCGCCCAGCCTACCCATCAAGGTAGTTCATTTCATGGTGATCCATGTCTTGCACTAGCGTTAAGTTTTGAGAAGATTAATTAATTAGAAAAAGGGATCTTTTTGACCGCCCCAACTACCGGTAAACCCAATCGCGGAAAGTTTGCTGCCTATCTGGCTCTGACCAAACCGCGAATTATCGAGTTACTTTTAGTAACTACGGTTCCCACTATGTTTCTGGCATCCGAAGGTTGGCCAAATTGGCAAACAGTAATTTTCACTTTTGTTGGCGGAGCGCTAGCCGCCGGGGGAGCTAATGCCTTAAATAATGTAGCGGATAGTGATATCGATGTTTTGATGGAAAGAACCGGACATCGGCCGCTGGTAACCGGTGAAGTATCTACTAAAGGCGCGCTTGCTCTTGGCCTTGGTCTTTCATTCTTTTCAGTGATTTTCTTATCGTTGTTGGTAAATATTTTGTCTGCCGCGCTAGCGGCAGCAGCAGTTTTATTTTATGTTTTCATTTACACGCTTTGGTTAAAACGTCGTACTGCACAAAATATTGTCTGGGGAGGAATTGCCGGCTGCTTTCCAGTTTTGATTGGTTGGGCTGCAGTAACCAACTCGCTTTCTTGGGCACCAGTTGTCTTGTTCTTGGTGGTTTTCTGGTGGACACCACCGCATTACTGGCCACTTTCAATGCAATATCGAGATGACTATGAACGATCAAAAGTTCCTATGTTGCCAGTGGTAGCTCCAACTGAAACGGTAGTAAAAAATATCGTCATCTATTCATGGATTATGGCGTTAACTAGCATGGCGCTCCCGCTAGTTTCAGATGTTGGCTGGATATATTTAGTGATAGCTGGTTTAGCCAATTTAATTTTTTTATACCAAGCCCACGCACTGCAATATCGGGCGCTGGGCAATCTACCCACAAAGCCAATGCGATTGTTTAACTACTCGATTACCTATTTAGCGCTTATTTTCTTTGCGGTTGGGTTAGATCCTTTAATTGGCTAAAAAACGCATCGCGTATGTCAGCGCAGAACTAAACAGAGAGGATCCTGACCCGGATTTTGATTGGCCGATTTTTAAGCAGGTTTGTGAAGATTTGCCGCTTGATTTGCGGTTAGTTAATTGGGATGACGCTTCTGTTGACTGGTCAGAATTTGACCTAGCGGTTGTGCGTTCACCCTGGAATTACAGTAATCAGCGTGAAAAGTTTGTTTCTTGGGCTTATCGAACTGAGCAGTTAACTAATCTCCAAAATCCAGCCAAAATAATCGAAGCCAATACCGACAAGCGTTACTTACTTGAATTAGCAAAGGTTGTGCCCATAATCCCTACTTTCTTTATCAAAGAGGGTCAAGAGGCAACACTAAAAATAAATGAGTTGTTTACCGAAAACCAAGCTTTAGCGGTTAAACCAAGTGTTGGCGCGGGTGCTTATTTGGCTTCCCGGGTGACTAACCCTTTAGCAGCAAAAGCCGCCATTGACAGAATTTTGCAGGCAGGGTTTGTCGCAATGGTTCAGCCATACTTTGAAGAAGTTGATACCGCTGGGGAAGTCGCAGTAGTTCTTGTCGGTGGTGAGATTTCCCACGCGGTAAGAAAGGTTCCAGCTTTAACAGTTGGGGGACATGGAGACCCGCAAGAAATAGTCGAGGTGACTGAGCAAATGCGGGATTTTGTTCAAAAGATTTCCAGTCAAGTAGGCAATTTCAATGAACTGCTTTATGCCAGAGTAGATGTTGTTCCAACGAAGTCGGGCTTGGTTTTGATGGAGTTGGAAATGACTGAACCTACGTTATTTTTTGAACAGCGTCCGCAGGCTGCAAAACTCTTAGCCAATAAGGTTCTTGGATTGCTCTCTGGTTGAGAGAAGCATTTTTACCAGAAAAACCCAAAGAAGTACAGCTAGCGCTACATGCACTGCTACTAGCGCCCAAGGAAGCCCGGTAAACCATTGGCTGTAACCCACTATCGCTTGGGCTGCAGCAATAGCGATTACAAAGTTTAGATTTTTAGAAAGTGATGATTTTACTTTCATAACTTTTAGCAAGACAAATGATCCGATGAGCAAGCCGACAAATAACCAAACGGCATCTGCATGGAGCCAAGCCATGCTTCTCACATCAAGGTTAAATCTGGTAGCTTCTGTGTCTCCTGAATGTGGCCCGCTACCGGTGGTAATGGTGCCTAGAATAATTACGATCAAACCAACACCAAAGGCACTTTGAATCAGATAGCGTGCTGTGTCAGCTAAGGCGGCAGACTTTTGAGTTTTCTCAAGGTTTTGAGCTTTCCAAATTAATCCGACCGCTAACGCAACTAAAACTATTGAGATAAGAAAATGTGCCATTACCGTAAGTGGATTTAAGCTGGTAAGAACTGTGATGCCGCCTAGTACCGCCTGGAATATCGTTCCCAGCAAAGGTGCAGCTGAGAGAAATAAAAGTAATTTGTTTTTCTTAAATTTTTTAATTCCATAAATTAAAACCATGATGGCGATTGCAGCTAAAACAAACGTTAAAAGTCGATTACCAAATTCAATCCACTTATGAAATCCCTCCGCTTGGCTTGCAGTGGGGGTGAATGAGCCCGGAGCACACTGGGGCCAAGTAGGGCAGCCAAGTCCTGAGCCCGTGAGGCGAACTACTGCGCCAGTAACGATGATCCCGGATTGGGCTAGCAAATTTGCATATAAAAGCCTTAAGCCAAATTTCGAAATCACAAAATAAAGCCTACTGGTCAGTATTTTTTTGGCATTGTTTCGCTGAGACCAAAAGATGCGCTAGGGAGAGGAATTAGTTAACATTGGGGTTATGGAAATAATGACCGAAACCCGCGAAAGGGTTGCCCGGCAAATTCTTACCGATGGCCCAATCTCTGCCTCGGCTTTGGCAAACCGTTTTAAGGTGAGCGATGTAGCAATGCGCCGATTGCTTGATGCTTTAGAAGCAGCTGAATTAATTCGCGGTCATGAAGAAGCTCCTTTTGGCCCGGCAAAACCAAAAGGAAGAGGACGGCCTGCTCGAGTTTTTTCGATTACTGAAAAAGGTAGAAACTATTTTGAATCGGCTTACGACAAAATTGCCAATGATGCCGTTGATTACATCAATGAAATATCCGGCAAGCAAGGCATTAAGGAATTTGCCAAAAGACGCAGCATAAAATTAGCTCAAAAGTTTTCAGTTTTTATCAAAGATAAAGATCCGCTTGAGAGAAAAGTATTGGCGCTGAAAGAGCAATTGACTCGTGAAGGATATCTTGCTTCTGTTCAAGAAGAGATGGGTCCAACGCAAACTCTCTTACTTTGTCAGCATCATTGCCCAATTGGGCATGTGGCAACCGAGCATCCTGAATTCTGTGAGGCAGAAACTAAAATGTTTTCTGACCTACTGGGTGTCAATGTGACACGGTTAAGCACCATGGCAACCGGGGGCGAAGTCTGCACCTCGTTAGTAAGTAAACAAACCAGCAAAGCGCAAAAACTTGCGCAAAAAAAGTAAGGAACACCTATGACAGTAGCTCGCCCAGAACTAGAAGGTCTTGGCAATTACGAATACGGCTGGCACGATGTTGATCCAGCTGGTGAAAGTGCAAAGCGTGGACTAAATGAAGCAGTTGTTCGCGACATCAGCGCTAAAAAGAGAGAACCAGCTTGGATGTTAGAAAGACGACTAAAGGGTCTAGAGCTTTTTGGTAAAAAGCCATTGCCTAATTGGGGAGCTGACCTTACCGGAATTGATTTTGACAATATTAAGTACTTTGTGCGTTCGACTGAGAAACAAGCTACTTCTTGGGATGAGCTTCCGGATGAAATTAAAAATACTTATGATCGTTTGGGAATTCCTGAAGCTGAGAAGCAAAGATTAATTGCTGGCGTTGCTGCTCAGTATGAATCTGAAGTGGTGTACCACAAAATTAGAGAAGATCTTGAAGAACAAGGTGTTATTTTTTTAGATACCGACACCGGCTTAAGAGAGCATGAGGACATTTTCAAAGAGTACTTCGGCTCGGTAATTCCGGTCGGTGACAACAAATTTGCCGCCTTAAATACAGCGGTTTGGTCAGGTGGCTCATTTGTTTATGTGCCAAAGGGAGTACATGTAGAGATTCCACTTCAGGCGTACTTTCGCATCAACACCGAAAACATGGGACAGTTCGAAAGGACCTTGATCATCGTTGATGAGGATGCCTATGTGCACTATGTAGAAGGTTGCACTGCGCCTATCTACTCGTCAGATTCACTGCACAGTGCGGTTGTTGAAATTATTGTGAAGAAAGGTGGGCGTTGCCGCTACACCACAATCCAAAACTGGTCAAACAATGTTTACAACTTGGTTACAAAGCGAGCGGTAGCTCACGAAGGTGCCACCATGGAATGGATCGATGGAAATATTGGTTCCAAAGTAACTATGAAGTATCCGGCAGTTTGGTTAACTGGCGAACACGCCAAGGGTGAAACTTTGTCGGTTGCTTTTGCTGGCGCGGGGCAACATCAAGATGCGGGAGCCAAAATGGTTCACGCGGCACCAAATACCTCTTCAGCGATCATTTCTAAGTCTGTAGCCCGGGCTGGTGGCCGCACCTCGTATCGCGGCTTAATTCAGGTTGACGAAGGTGCCTACAATGCCAAAACCACAGTTAAGTGCGATGCCTTGTTAGTAGACGACAATTCTCGTTCAGACACCTATCCCTACATTGATTGTCGCGAAGACGATGTCTCAATGGGTCACGAAGCAACGGTATCTAAAGTCTCAGAAGATCAACTCTTTTATTTAATGCAAAGAGGAATGAATGAAGACGAGGCAATGGCAATGATTGTGCGTGGATTCGTAGAACCAATTGCCCGAGAGCTGCCTATGGAGTATGCAATTGAGCTAAATCGCTTAATCGAATTACAAATGGAAGGATCGGTTGGATGAGCGCCGGTTTAGTAGAAAGAGAAATCTTAGTAAAAAATCTCGACGCTAGACCTGATCGAATTCTCTCTCGCAAGGCTAGTGATTTTCCTATCCCAACTGGTAGAGAAGAAGAATGGCGTTATGCACCACTAGCAAGATTCGGTGGTTTGACGACCGATGCTGCTCCTGATGTAACAATTCAGTTCCTAGCGCGTCATGAATCAGCAGTTATTTCACGCGAATTAACCCGAGAAGATGAAACAACCTTTAAATCATTAGATCGAATTGGTGCCCGCGCAATAGAGAATTGGAAAACAGGAATTCTTATTGAAATCCCTGCTAATGCCGAGATTGCTAGCCCGATTTACGTGGACGTTAATACTGAAAAAGGTCTAGCTTTCGGTCATATCGTGGTTAGAGCTCGCGAAAATTCAAAAGCGACTTTAGTAATTCAATACAAAGGTACAGGTCATGCTGCGGTCACTTTGGAGACACAAGCTGCCAGTGGAGCCCAGTTGGATTTGATTTCACTTTTTGATTCAGCCCGTGATGCTGCTTTGGTCAGTGAGCACGAATTAAATGTTGGAAAAGATGCTTTAGTGCGCTCCTTGGCAGTACAACTAGGCGGGGATGTAATTCGCTACACCCCAAGAGCTAATTTCACTCAAGACCACGGACAAGTAGAAATTTATGGTGGTTTTTTAGCAACTAATGGTCAATACATTGAAAATCGGGTGTTGGTTGATCATAATCAGTCAGACTGCGTTAGCAATGTTTTGTTTCGCGGCGGCGGTCATGGCGACAAATCGCACACCGTTTGGGTGGGGGATGTTTTGATTCGCGAGCACGCCACCGGAACAGATACCTATGAAATGAATCGCAACCTTCTGCTAGATGATGGTGCGAGAGCAGATTCTGTTCCAAATCTAGAAATTGAAACTGGCGACATTTTGCGTGCAGGTCACGCGAGCGTTACCGGGCGACTAGATGACGACCAACTCTTTTATATTCAAAGTCGCGGTATCGATGCAGTTACCGCAAGAAGATTGGTTATCGAAGGGTTTTTTGCTGACATGTTTGGTGAATTTAAGAATCCTGAGGTTTCTGCATTGCTTGCCGAGCGCTTAGAGGAAACCATCTCTATGGCATTAAAGGAGCAAGCATGAGCTGGGCTGAGGTAACAAAGTTAGCTGATTTGCCAATAAATACTGCCAAAAAAGTAGAAGTTAATGGCGAAGAAGTCTGCTTAGTGCGCAATCAAAACGGAGTCTTTGCGGTGGCTGATGCCTGCACTCACGGTGCAGCTTCTTTAGCAGAAGGAACAGTAACCGATAACGGAATAGAGTGCTGGCTTCACGGCGCGGTATTCGATCTAGAAACAGGCGAGCCACAAAATCCGCCGGCTTCTACGGCAGTTGAAGTTTTTGAAGTAAAAGTAAATGGCGATGGTGACGATGCCGTTGTCTCGGTATCGGTCTGAAAGGTAAAAAATGAGTGAATTAGTAATAAAGGGCTTAAAAGTTTCTGTAGAAACCGATGAAGCGCGCAAAGAAATTTTGCGAGGAGTTGATTTAACTATCAACTCTGGCGAAGTGCACGCAATTATGGGGCCAAATGGTTCTGGCAAATCAACTTTGGCTTATGCGGTTGCGGGTCATCCGAAGTATCAAATCGATGCCGGCGAAATTACTCTAGACGGCGAAGACGTCTTAGAAATGAGTGTGGATGAAAGAGCTCGCGCCGGTTTGTTTCTTGCTATGCAGTATCCGGTTGAAATACCTGGCGTAACTGTAAGTAATTTCTTAAGAACCAGTATCACGGCAGTTCGTGGCGAGGCGCCAAAGCTACGTGACTGGATGAAAGAAATGAATAGCGCGATGAGTGAGATCGGAATGGATCCACAATTTTCAGAACGCAATGTCAATGAGGGATTCTCTGGTGGCGAAAAGAAGCGTCATGAGATTCTGCAATTGGAACTGCTAAAGCCAAAGATCGCAGTATTAGATGAAACTGATTCTGGATTAGATGTGGACGCTTTAAGAATTGTTTCTGAAGGAATCAACCGTACCGTGGAGCGAAATAACACTGGCGTACTGTTAATTACCCACTACACCAGAATTTTGCGTTACGTAAAGCCAGATAAGGTCAGCGTGTTTGTTGATGGCAAAGTCGTTGAAACCGGAGGCCAAGAGTTAGCAGAAGAATTAGAAGCAAATGGATATGTGAAATTCACTAAGGCAGCCGCCTCAGTATGAGTTTAGTTTCACAGAAAGTCGTGCTGGATGTGATGAGCATCCGGCGTGACTTTCCCATTTTGCAGGTCAAAGTGCGAAATGAAAAACCATTAATTTACCTAGATAGTGCTGCCACCAGTCAAAAACCCGAACAGGTAATAACTGCCGAAGCAAATTTTTATAGAGAATTGAACTCAGGGGTGCACCGTGGTGCGCACTACCTTTCAGAATTAGCAACTGATGCCTATGAACAAGCTCGTGCACGAGTGGCGGGTTTCGTGGGGGCGAAGCCTGAAGAATTAGTAATAACCAAAAACGCTACCGAGTCATTGAATTTATTGGCTTATGCCTTCAGCAATCAAAATAGTCCATTGCTTTTAAAGGCCGGTGATGAAATTTTGATCACTGAAATGGAACATCACGCTAATTTGGTGCCATGGCAACAAGTTGCCGAAAAGACGGGAGCCACATTGCGGTGGATCCCGATAACAGAGTCTGGTGAGCTCTCTTATGAAAGTGTCGAACAACTAATAACCGAGAAAACAAAAGTCGTTTCAGTAACTCAAATGAGTAATGTGCTTGGAACAATCAATGATTTAGATTTTCTAGCAGAACGGGCGCGGGCAGTAGGTGCCAAATTCTTTGTAGATGCCTGCCAGTCAGTGCCGCACATGAAAATTGATTTTGCAAAAATGAACGCCGATGCCATTGCCTTTAGCGCGCATAAGATGCTCGGTCCACTTGGCATCGGAGTGTTGATAGCACGTGAGGAATTACTTGATCAAATGCCGCCATTTTTAACCGGTGGCTCCATGATTGAAACTGTGGCAATGGATAAGTCCACTTTTGCTAAAGCGCCAAAAAAGTTTGAAGCGGGCACACCTAACGCTGCTGGAATCGTGGCAACAGCTGCTGCTGTTAATTACCTCGAGAATATTGGTATGGAGCAAATTCGTGAACACGAAAAGGAATTGACTGATTATTTATTGAAAGGTCTGGCGCAAATTTCTTCGGTGAAGGTCTTCGCTGCAGAGGTCGCGCAACGAGGTAGTGCAGTGTCATTTACTGTTGATCAAGTTCATCCACATGATGTGGGGCAAGTGCTAGATGATGACGGTATCGCAATAAGAGTTGGGCATCATTGCGCATGGCCATTAATGAAAAAACTCAATGTGCATGCAACTAGTCGTATCAGCACTTATCTTTATAACGATAAGCATGAGATAGATAAATTTCTAACTTCGCTAGAGCGAGTAAAATCTTTTTTTGGAGTTAAGTGATGCAATTAGAGAGTTTATATCAAGAAGTGATCCTTGATCACTATCGAAATCCTCGAGGAAAGGGCCTGAGAGGGGAGTGGCAAGGTGAATCTCATCAAGTTAATCCCACCTGTGGAGATGAAATCACCTTACGGGTGAATTTGAATCGGGCTAAAGATCAGATTTTAGATATTTCTTATGAATCACAAGGCTGCTCGATAAGTCAGGCTTCTGCCAGCGTGATGTACGAGCAAGTAAATGAAAAATCTTTAGCTGATTTTGAAAAAATCTTCGATGAGTTCTACGCCATGATGCAAAGTCAAGGTAAGTTCTCAGCGGA
>Ga0075474_10001230_pt1 | contig 10581 bp, 7 predicted proteins | sample DEB08_DNA_2_FD_71485 | JGI IMG/M metagenome (GOLD analysis project Ga0075474, IMG submission 71485) | Aqueous microbial communities from the Delaware River and Bay under freshwater to marine salinity gradient to study organic matter... | ecosystem: Environmental > Aquatic > Marine > Coastal ...
TGATGCTATTGTTGAGGAGTATAAACACCAACAGCAAAATTTAATTGTAGAATTAAAATCGTATTTGCCTATTATATTTTACGAAAACAATCACTCCAACTTAGCTACAAAAATGATTATTGAATTGTGTGGCAAAAATAATCTAAGAAGGGATTATCCTGAAAACTCCTTTACAATTATAGAACATATTACTAGAGGATTAATGGGTATCATACCTTCTGAAAATGCCATCTCTACCCTTTCAAGATTAGATAGAGAGACGGAATGGGCTTCTGTAGAAGGAGTTTCTATTCAAGAGACTCATATTAGCGTTAAACATATTGGAAAAGACAAAACAATTTTTTCAAATCAAGGGGAAACTAAAATTCTTTGGAAGGCTCAATTTAAAGGAAATTATGAGCACATAACAATTCAAAATAAAAAGCTCAAAGCGCAAAAAGAAACACAAAATGGAAAAGTGATATCCTATATCTATGTGCCCATCTTGGCAAAGGAAAAAATTATTGCTGAAGCTGAAGAGTAGAATCAATCTCCTCTTTATAAATCGCAATTTTATGAGTTCTAACGCCTACAGGAACAAGGCTATCTGATGTGATTTGAATTTTCATTTGTCGACTTCCCTGAACAGGCATATGACACGAGATACAATCCCATTCTTCTGATACTTTGGCTGTAAAATGTTTAGGAGCTGGATGGCACTGTATACAGCGCGCATTAAATTTTATGCTATTATTCCTTTCATTTAAATGTGGATCATGACAAGTCATACAATCCATAGTGTCAGATTCTAAAAAACATTTACTCATTGTTAGCAAACCTACCTGATTGGAGTGAACATCAGGAACTGAAGCGGATTGTGAACGAATAAATTTGCTCAAATCATCTCCAGGTTTAAAAGAAAAGACTGGCAACAAGGATTGATCACCAACTCCAGAATGACAAAGGGCACACATATCAATTCGCTGTTTCTGAGAGAAATCTGAATAAGCTAAAATCTTTTTTCCAATACTATCCGTCGGAAAATCTCGATGGTGTTTGACATGCTCCACAACAGAACCGTGACAACGTTGACAATCAATTCCAAAAACAATATTGTTCTTATTATAACGGTTAATGGGTATTGGGCTTTGCCAATTTTCAGATTGTGCAAAAGTTGTATGGCATTCCATGCATCTAGGAAAAATTGGACGCTTAGCTTGAAAAAAATCAGGAAAACCTGGACTGTTTATCCACTTGTTACTGGGAAGATGATAAGATCCTTGAAATTGATACAATGAATTATCCTCCCATCCCAAAAAAGAATTCCCGACTTTCGTTCCAGATCCGATGATGATATTCAAGGGACTAATTAAAAAAGGTTTTTCAAGAGGATTTCGCGATGCTTCTTGAAATAAGCTGTCATTTTGGAAAGAATACGTTAAACGTGTGTCATCTTTTAAATCTAAATAATTTTTTTCTGCCTTCAATAGTGGTAGCAAACGGTCAGGAGTCATCATTGAGGAAGTAAGCCAATGAGCTGTTTGCATATGAGAAGAAACAATGTCCAAATGACATTCCTTACAGCTTTCCATACCAATGTATATCGTTCCATTGGGATGCACACCGATAGGCTCTAAAGTAGTGTACTCCGATGTATAAGAATTACAAGCAGATAGAAAAATAAGAACTAAAAAGACCCAACAGAAACCAAAACGCATCAAAAGGAATTTATAAACCTAAAGGTAACGAAAACAAAGAAACCGTAATCTTATTTGTTCTTTGCCTTTTTTTGTTTTTCTGCTTCTTCCATCGCTTTTTGAAGACGGGCTGAAAAACCTCCTGTTTTTTTAGGCTTCTTTTTATTCTCTTCTATTTTTGCATGGATCTTAGTGTCGTCAATAATATAATTTTTGATCACTAACATAAGTAAGATCGTTAGGAGATTGGATACAAAATAGTATAAACTCAATCCACTGGCATAATTATTAAAGAAAAAGAGCATCATTAAGGGCATCAAATAAATGATAATCTTCATATTTGGCATACCTGGCTGTTGAGGCATTGCTTGTTGGCCAGTAGTCATTTGTGTGTAAAAGAAGATTGCTACAGAAGCTAAAATGGGAAACAAACTAATGTGATCTCCATAAAAAGGAATGCTAAAACCTAAGTCCAACACTGAATCATAAGAGGATAAATCATCCGCCCATAAAAAAGATTTATCTCGCAGTACAAAAGCTACTGGAAAGAAAGAAAACAATGCATAGAAAACTGGGAGTTGTAGCAATGCAGGTACACAGCCTGACATTGGATTTGCCCCAGCACGGGAATACAATCCCATCGTTTCTTGCTGGCGCTTTACAGCATCATCCTTATATTTTGCGTTAATAACTTCAATATCAGGACGTAAAACTTTCATTTTTATCTGTGAAACATACGATTTATATGTTACGGGGGACATCGCTAATCGTACGATAATGGTCATTACAATAATTGCAATCCCATAGGAAAGAAAAGAAGATAAAAACTCAAACAGTGGTAAGAAGATGACTCTATTTATCCAACCAAAGATTCCCCAACCCATAGGAATGGAAGTTTCCAAATCACCATCAAGTTGTTTTAGACTTTTATAATCTGTAGGACCGTAATAAAATTTAAGATTTGTATCCAGTTCTCCTCCAGCATTTAAAGCATAGGTAGTAGCAAATGTTTTAGTATATTTTTCATTCAATGACTCTTCACTTGAACGATCTACAGAAGAAATTTTTGCCTCAGCAATCGGGCTTTCTGGAATAAGGATTGCACTAAAAAAGTGCTGACGGTATGAGATCCAGCGAATAGACTGACGTGTTTCTTGATCACTACCGTTAAGAGACAAATAATCTACTCGATCTTCTTCATATCCAAAAGTGTATTCGGTATAACGATTTTCGTAATCTATACTTCTCGAATTTCTAAAAACATCAGTTTTCCAAACGATATTCGGTGCAATAGATGGATTAATCACTGAACGCATTCCGACAGTTTTAACAGAAAAGGAATAAAGATGTCCCTCTTTTGGAAAACGATACTGGAACAGAATATATTGCTGAGCGCTCAATGCTGCTTTCATCTCCACTTCAAATGCTTCTGCTCCGTCTTGCGTTGACGATGTAAAAAACATATCACGGGTATTTAATATACGTCCGTCTAGTGTAGTAATTTCAATGTTAAAATCGGTATTCCCTTCATTAATCATCGGAATAGGAGCGTCTTCAAAATTCTGATAACTATTAAGAGTAAGCTTTGAAAGCTCCCTCCTTTTGAATTCAACTCCAAAGTCATCTGATCTGTGGTAAGCTTAATGGGCTTCTGATTAGTAGGAACAAAGAGACTACCTAGATCACCGTAGGCAGTAATCGTTTGCTGTTGTATAAAAGAATCATTTTGTTGAATTGGAGGAACTTTATTTGCATTCTTTTGGAGGACTTGCTCCGAATTAACACTTTCAGTGGCTGCGTCCTCAGCTGGACCATTCCGATAGAGCATCCATGTCAAGATTAAAGCTATAAGAATGAATCCAATAAATTGATAGGGGTCGAATTTTTTTTCTTCCATAATATTTTTCTTACTTATTGATTGGATTTATACGCTAAACTGGCTTTAACAAATGCCAAAAATAAAGGGTGAGGATTTGAAACGGTACTTTTATATTCTGGATGAAATTGCACCCCAACAAACCAAGGATGGTCTTTGTATTCAATGATTTCTATTAAGCCTGTCTCAGGGTTTGTTCCAGCAATGGTAAACTTGTCATCAAAAATTTGATCCGTATATTCATTATTAAACTCATAACGATGACGGTGGCGTTCAGATATTTTTTTGGATTGATAAGCTTTGGCTACCAATGAGTTAGGTTCTAATTCACAATCCCAAGCACCAAGGCGCATTGTACCTCCTTTATCACTTATACTTTTTTGAGATTCCATTAGATCAATTACTGCATTTGTACAATCAGGATTCATCTCAGTAGAATTGGCATCAGCAAGCCCCACATGGTTTCGTGCATATTCTATTACAGCCATTTGCATCCCTAGACAGATTCCAAAGAATGGAAGTTTTTGAGATCTTGCATGTGCTATTGCACTGATTTTTCCCTCAATGCCACGCTCTCCAAAACCGGGTGCTACAATCAGGCCATCAAGTCCTTCCAATTGAGAAGTAACAGCTCCTTCCTCCAGATGTTCTGAGTGAATACTAATGATGTCAATTTCAGTCTCATTGATTGCACCTGCATGAATCAATGATTCTAGAATAGATTTGTATGAGTCTTGAAGCTCGACATATTTTCCAACTAGTCCTATTTTGATTTTATGTTTAGGATTTTTAAATTTTTCGAGAAATTGATTCCAAGACTTTAAGTCTAAAGACTTTTTAGGACTGAGCTGAAGTTTTTGTAAAACAACCTTATCCAAACCTTCATCAAGCATTTTTAGGGGTACATCGTAGATCGTATCCACATCAATGGATTGAATGATTGCTTCTCGTTTTACGTTACAAAAAAGAGCAAGTTTTTCTTTGAGATCACTTGACAATTCATGCTCGGTTCTACAAACGATGATATCTGCAGAAATTCCACTCTCCATCAGTGTCTTTACAGAATGCTGGGTGGGTTTTGTCTTAAGTTCACCAGCAGCAGCCAAATAAGGAATTAGTGTTAGATGTATCACTAAGGTATTTTCTTTACCCAAATCCCAAATTAATTGTCTTACTGATTCTATGTATGGTAAGGATTCAATGTCTCCTACAGTTCCGCCGATTTCTGTGATTACAAAATCATATTCTCCTGTTTCACCAAGCAATTGCATGCGTTCCTTAATCTCATTTGTGATGTGAGGAATCACCTGTACTGTTTTTCCTAGGAATTCACCCCGTCGCTCTTTTTCAATAACACTTTGGTAAACTCTACCTGTAGTAACATTATTGGCTTGTGATGTGTTTATATTTAAAAAACGTTCGTAGTGCCCCAAATCCAAGTCTGTTTCTGCACCATCCTCAGTAACAAAACATTCTCCGTGTTCGTAAGGGTTTAATGTGCCAGGATCCACATTAATGTAGGGATCAAACTTTTGAATAGTGACCTTAAAGTCTTGAGCTTGAAGTAGTTTAGCTAAAGAAGCAGCAATAATTCCTTTTCCTAATGAAGAGGTTACTCCTCCAGTAACAAAAATATATTTGGTGTTAGACATCCGGTTGATTTAGTTCGCGCTTACCGGACTCAAATTTACAAAATCAAAGGGAACTTCTAGGCTTCTCACTACTATTCTTTTATTTCTTTGATTTCGTATCCCTCGTGCTGTAAAAGAAATAATGCCGAATTGATAAAAGAACCATTGATTTCAGGCTGGTAAAAAAATCGGCTAGATCGGTATTGCGTCTCTCCATTATCAAGTGATTGGTCTAACTCCGAGGAAACTGCTATCCGAAGGATCAAATCCATGGTCAAATCATACCCTCTGAGGGCTTCTTTGTTTGGAGGCTTTCCATATTTACTTTCAAAAGATTCTATAAAATCTTCATTTTCAGTATATTCTAGAGGCTTAAATCCAACTGGATAGGTAAATCTTATTCCGCCTAAAACTTTTCTGGATAAATTTTCGTTGTCGTAAACATTACTGCGATAAGTAGTAAAAACCTGTACTTGACGTTCAGAAGAATTTTGAGCGTTAAACTGAGAGAGGGCATTTGCTATTAAAGGAAAAGATTGTGTTTCCAATATGACCTTGTTGGGCAATGAATCAATCAACAAGGAATCGGCTAACTCAGGTAAAATATAATCCCCCTTTTCAGGTCGGAGAGTAATTGCCCATGGAAATTTTTCTTTTAATTTTCTTTCAATAAAACGATTAGTTGAATCTGCCACAATAACCACATGTTGTGTCGTGTCTATGATCTTTTCTAAATAGGAAAACATTTTAGCTCTAGAAGCTTCAATCTGAGTGACGGACTGATATACATTTTTTCGCATCACTACTGGGTTGGAGGACAAAGGAGAGATTTTAGGTGTCTCACTCAATGACTTCTGTCCAGAAAGGTAATTGAAATTAGAAGGGATCAAGGGGCCTATGATAAAATCAGCAACATCTTCTTTTAAAGAACTCGCAATCTGATCTATTGTCTTAATGGAGTTTTCAGTATCATAGGTTTTTACCTCAACTTTAAGTCCATTCTGATTAGCAGTTTCTACAGCAAACAACAATCCAGTATAGAAATCCAACGAAATAGTATGTAAATTTCTTGATTGAAGCAATCTTTTAGTGTCTTCTACAGAATCTAAAATAATTTCATTTGCCTTAAAGGGAAGAAGAACAGCCAGCTTAATTTCTTGTTTTAAAAAAGTAGAATCGATTAAATTTACCCGTTCAACTAACAAATCATTTTCTATTCTGAGCTCTCCACTTTGTGCTCCTGGAATTTTTAAAATCATTCCTACTTGCAAACCTGTTTCTCTCAAAATTGGATTCAATGAATCCAAAGTAGCTTGGTCTACCCCTAACTTTTTTTCTATGCGGTAAAAACCTTCTTTAGGAAGAACTTTGTAATAGTTGAAAAGAGAATCTTTTTCTGGAATAGACTGAAGGTTTTCAGTTATGGGAATTTTGAGTTTTTGTCCAATCTTCAAACCAGCTTTAATTTCAGGATTCAAAGAATCCAAAAGTGCTATTGTGGTGTTGTATTGATACGCCAATCGCCACTTAGTTTCTTTAGGAACAACTTCGTGTATTGTAAAACTGGTAACACTCGTAACTACTTTATTTGGAATATTGGATATTGTTGAGTTCAAGGGTTTTGAATAGACTGGAATACGCAAATTCATCCTTCTTCTAATCCCAAAACGTTCGATAACTGGATTGTACTCTTGAAGTTGTTCAAGGTTTATCTGATATTGACTCAATACCATTTCAATAGTTTCCCCTTTTTTAACACGATGTGAAACAAATGACTCTGGAATTTGAGCAAAAGTCACAACCGTCCCTAAAAGGAAAATAAAAGAGAAATAAAAAATTCGGAGTCGTTTCATTTTATAATTTTTATCAAAAACTATTCCCATTCGATTGTAGCAGGTGGTTTGGAACTGATGTCGTAAACTACTCGATTAATTCCCTTGACGTTGTTGATTATTTCATTGGATGTTTTTTGCAAAAATGCATAAGGTAAATCTACCCAATCTGCAGTCATTCCATCAGTAGATTGAACTGCACGTAATGCTACACAATTCTCATAAGTACGCTCATCACCCATTACACCGACGCTATTGATTGGTAAAAACATTGCCCCAGCTTGCCAGATCTGATCGTATAATTCCCATTTTTTCAATCCTTCGATAAAAATGGCATCAACTTCTTGAAGCATTCTTACTTTTTCTCTTGAAATGTCACCTAAGATACGGATTGCCAAGCCGGGTCCAGGGAAAGGATGTCTTCCTAAAAGTGCAGAATCCATACCTAAACTCTTTCCTACTCTCCTAACTTCGTCTTTAAACAACATTCGCAAGGGCTCTACTAAATCCAATTTCATAAAATCAGGAAGACCTCCTACATTATGGTGGGATTTAATAGTTGCTGAAGGGCCATTAACAGAAATTGACTCGATAACGTCTGGGTATATTGTCCCTTGACCCAACCACTTGACTCCTTCTACCAAATGTGCCTCGGCATCAAAGACATCGATAAATGTTTTCCCTATTATTTTTCTTTTTGTTTCTGGGTCAGAAACCCCTTCTAAAGCATCCAAGAATTGATCTGAAGCATCTACTCCTTTTATATTCAAGCCCATACCTTCATATTGTTTGAGGACTTGTTCAAACTCATTTTTACGAAGTAAACCGTTGTTGACAAAAACACAGTTTAACTGTTTTCCAATTGCCTTGTGGAGTAACATGGCTGCTACAGAAGAATCAACCCCACCAGAGAGTCCTAGAATGACCTTGTCATTTCCAACTTTTTCTTTCAGATCGATCAAGGTCATGTCCACAAAAGAATCTGGAGTCCAATCTTGTTTTACCCCAGCAATCCTAACTAAAAAGTTTTCTAAAATTTTCTTTCCATCTGTGGAGTGATATACCTCAGGATGAAATTGGATAGCATAAGTTGGTTCACCTGCAATTTTGTATGCTGCATTTTCAACATCCGAAGTACTCGCCAAACACTCTGCTTGTTCTGGAAGTTTGAGAATGGTATCTGCATGACTCATCCATACTTGACTGTCAGAAGGTACTCCCTTAAAAAAGGGATCCTCCGAATTTACAAAGGCTAAATTAGCTCGGCCGTACTCGCGTTTACTTGAGGGACTGACTTGACCACCAAAAAAATGAGCTAAATATTGAGCTCCATAACAAACCCCTAAAAGAGGAAGCTTCCCTTTAATTTCCTCTAACTCAGGGTGAGGGGCGTCTTCTGCTCTTACTGAATAAGGAGAGCCAGATAAAATGACGGCTTTAAATTCTAATATATTTTGTGGAGGATTGTTAAAGGGGTGGATTTCACAATAAATAAAAAGTTCACGAACTCTGCGGGCTATCAATTGTGTATACTGTGATCCAAAATCTAAAATGAGTACTTTTTCTTGCATGGACAAAAATACGATTTAATCCTAGCTGTAAAAACTACCTGAGGAAATTATTCAACATCTTCTTGTTAATATTCAAGCAAAACAAAATTTGGATTCAATGGATCTAAAGAATCGATCAATTGAGGAATAAAATCTGAGCCTAATTCAAGGAAAAAACTAGTAAAATTTAGGGTTCGCTCTTGAAGATTATCATTTGGAAAAAGCTGTTCATGAATCAAAACTAATCGCTCTACTTCATCCTTAAGTACTCGCTTTTGCGCATTTAATAACCGTTTTTCCAAATGATCTATTCCTTTAAATTGTTTGGCTTGTTGAGCAGCAACTGCTCCTTGGAAGGAAGGGTCTGTTTGAGAAACTAAATCCTGTAAATAATCAAACTGTTTTTTGAGTTGTTTCTTCAAATCAGAAAGATCCAAGTCAATATTGCTGATCTGTCTCACTTTCTTGTTCAGCAAAGCATTGCGGTTCATGAATAATTCAGTGGTTTGTAAATTTAGTTTAGCTATTTTACGACCTTGTTTTTTAGAATATAGCACCGCCGAATTTCTGAGTAAAAGGGAGGGAAAGGGAACGCTAAAATAATCAAACGTCGATTTTAATTGAAACCAATATGCCAATTCTCCTCCTCCTCCGACATAACAAAGGTTAGGTAAAATACATTCTTGATAAATTGGACGAAGAATAACATTTGGAGAAAATTTTTCAGGATTTGATTCTAATACCTCTAAAATCTCAGATTCAGTAAATGATTGCTCGGTTCCATTTAAATAAAAACGATCCTCTTTTTTCTCAATGCGATACCTCCCGTTCTCTGATAAATAAAAAAGATTGATGTCTCTTGGATTAACTTGAGGCTTGTACTCTGCATCATAATCCTGTTTCAATTTTTCAATCTGTGAATTTACTTCTTTATAGGAGCTTCTTTTTGTTAATTCTTCTTTAACAATGGGTTTGAAAAGAGTCTTTAACTGGGGATTGTGAGGTTCTAAAACGATTAATCCATATTGCCCAAATAAAAGATTAACTAATCTAAAAGTAGCTTCAGAAAGTGTTTTGGACTTTCTATAGGATGCTTTCATCAGATCTTTTAATTGCTGGGCATTAATGCTTTCACCCAAATGCTGCTCAAAAATATCTAGTACGGGAAGCAAATCTTCCAAAGACATCTCTCCTACTGCACCAGCTGTTTCTTTAGGCCAACGAATACTTTTATTCTGAAAACGGAAAGAACTGATTTCTTCAAAATCGTGATCCTCACTTGCCATCCAGTAAATAGGAACAAAGTCAAAGTCAGGATATTCATTTTTGAGACGCTTACAAAGGTTAATGGTACTGATTATTTTGTACAAAAAATAAAGCGGGCCAGTCATCAAACTCAATTGATGCCCAGTTGTTATTGTAAATGTGTTTTCATTCTTTAAAAGATTTAAATTTTCATTTACAGCATCAGAATAGGAAATGGCTTCGTATTGTAGTTTTAAAACATCAGTTAAAACCTGCCGATTAGCAGCAGAATAGCTTCCTTTTTTTAAAGCTATTTGTTGCCTAAAATTTTCAATTAGAGGAAAGGTTCCATAAAAAGGATCTAAGTTCACAGATCTTCCTAAATAGTCTGTAATCAGTTTAGAAAAACGTTTAGTCTCCTCAAATGAAATAAACTTCTTTTGCATGGAACAATTTGTGTAAAGATATTGATTTTAAAAAAAGAAAAAGGTGTTCAAATAGAAAGTGTATTTTAGATGAAAATATTGGTTTTATGAAACGTCAAATTTTTCTGTTAATCATACTTTTAGCTTTTAGCAAACTCAATTCTCAAATTCAATCACCTGATGAATTTTTAGGCTATGAACTCGGCTCTCGCTTTAGCCGTCATCATCAGGTAGCGGAGTACTTTAGGCATTTGGAGCAAAGTTCTACTCAGTTGAAATTACAATCCTATGGAACTACAAATGAAGGTCGCGTTCTCCAATTGGCCTTTATCTCAACTGAAAAAAA
>Ga0075474_10001233_pt1 | contig 10571 bp, 10 predicted proteins | sample DEB08_DNA_2_FD_71485 | JGI IMG/M metagenome (GOLD analysis project Ga0075474, IMG submission 71485) | Aqueous microbial communities from the Delaware River and Bay under freshwater to marine salinity gradient to study organic matter... | ecosystem: Environmental > Aquatic > Marine > Coastal ...
CCGTCCGGGGCCCTTGATGGCCGCCGTGCGACGCCGTCCGACCCCCACCGCCCGCTTGATGGGCGGCGGAGGCGCAGTCTCGGGAACATCGGTGGGGACGTCCTGTCCACCTCGCGTGGGAACATCCCTGCGTGGAGCTGCCGGGAGTCGAACCCGGGTCCCGCGGTCCCGTCGAAGGGGGCGCTACGTGCGTAGGTGCCGGATGATCTCGGGACCGGTGCTCCGACGCCAGACAGCGTCCGTCCCCACACCGGGCTGCGTTGTCCCCTCGGGCCGCTCGGTCAGAGCCCTTCGGGTGGAGCCCCGTGATGTCGACCGGTCCTCCCTACGGGGCGTAGGAGGCGGTCGTCGCTGCGTATCAGGCAGCGAGGGCCAGGTCAGTGTCCTTGGCGTTTGATGGTTCCCACGTGGGATTAACGAGGCACGCGCGGGCATCCTCGGCACGCTCCCCCACCGGCGGCAGTGACCACGGTCGAGACCGTGTCAGCCCCTGGTGCGGTGCGATCGACGCTCTGCGGTTGTCAAGGTGCGACGCGCCGAGGGTACCGACGGCGGCGACGCGGTGGCCGCCCGACGGCCGACCCCACGCCGGCCGGGCTCAGCGTCCCCGACCCCGGTGGGCCCGGGCGCGGTCCATCTCCCGCTGGGCGTCCCGCTTCGCGACCGCCCGGCGCTTGTCCGCGACGTTCTTCCCCTGCCCGACGGCGAACTCGAGCTTCGCGAGTCCGTCCCGGAAGTGGATCCGCGTCGGGACCAGCGTGACGCCCTTCGCCCCGACCTCGTGGCGCAGACGGTCCAGCTCGCGCCGGTGCAGCAGCAGCTTCCGGGGCCGGACCGGGTCGTGGTTCGCGTATCCGCCGTGGGAGTACTCGGGGATGTGGCACTGCATCAGCCAGGCCTCGCCGGCCGGATCGATCTTCACCCAGGCCTCGGCCAGCGAGCCGCGCCCGCCGCGCAGCGACTTCACCTCGGTCCCGGTCAGCACGAGACCCGCCTCGTAGCGGTCGCCGAGGTGGTAGTCGAACGAGGCGCGACGGTTCTGCGCGGCGAGGAGGGTCCCGCCGTCCCCCGGGCCGGCACCGCCGCCCTTCCGGGAGGAGGCCATGGGCTCAGGGTAGGGCCGACGCGACCGAGCGCCGACGGATCAGCAGGGGATGAAGCCGCAGGGGTTGTTCGGCACCCCGTCGATCCGGACCTCGAAGTGGAGGTGCGGCCCGGTCGCCGTGCCGGTCATGCCGACGCGCCCGATCTCCTGGCCCTGCGCGACGTAGCTGTCGCTGCCGACGAGGATCGCCGACATGTGCGCGTACAGCGAGGCGACCCCGCCGCCGTGGTAGACGATGACGGTCTGCCCGTACCCCGACATCCACCCGGTGAACGTCACCGTCCCGCCGCGCGACGCGATGATCGACGTCCCCGAGTACGCCGCGAGGTCGACGCCGGCGTGCAGCCGCACGGTGCGGAACACGGGATGGACGCGGTTCCCGAACCCCGACGACATCCAGCCGTTCGTCGGCTTCAGCCACCCGGTCCCGGTGTCCCCGACGCCGCGACCGCGCCGTTCGGCCTCGAGCGCCGCCCGCAGCGCCGCCTCGATCTGCTCCTGCGCCGCCTCGAGGGCCTTCAGGTGCTCCTCGAGGGCGTCGGCGTCCTCCTGCAGCTGCCGCAGCGACGTAGCCAGCGACGTCCGCGTCCGGCGGACCTCGGCCGCGACCCGCTCCTGCTCGACCAGCTGACCCGAGATCTCGGCCTCGAGCCGGTCCGCCTCGTCGCGCTCGCGCTGCGCCTCGACCCGCAGCTCGACGGCCCGGGCCCGGGCGGCGTCGAGATCGGCCAGCAGCTCGGCCATCTCCCCCACCATCGTCCGGTCGCTCTCGACGACGGCCGAGACGTAGGTCGAGGTCACGATGACGTCGTTGATGTCGCGGAGGTTCGCGAACACCTCGGTCAGCGAGGCCTGGCCGTACTTGAACGCGGCGACGACACGGTCCTCGAACCGGCCGCGCCGCGCGTCCAGCTCGGCCCCGGCCGCGGCGACGTCGGCGGTGACCTGGTCGAGCTCGGCCTCGGTGTCGGCCAGCCGGTCCTCGGACGCGGCCAGCTCGGCGCGGGCGCGCTCGAGCTCGTCGTCGATGCGCGCGAGCTCGTCCTGGGCGGCCCGGTGCTCGCGGTCGGCGACGTTGTAGCGGTCGCGGGCCGAGGTCGTCCGGCGCCGGACCTCGGCCAGCTCGCGCTGGGCGGCGGCCCGCTCGGCCGCCGTCTGGGAGAGCTGCTGCTGGAGCGCCGTGACGCCCTGGGCGAGGGCGGGCCCGGCGGTCCCGGCGGTCAGGACGGCGCTGGCGAGCAGGACGAGGGCCGCGCCGAGGGTCGCGGGCAGGGACGGCCGTCGCATGACCACCCTCCCCGTGCCCGTCGGGAACCGAATCCTACGCGTGTGGTTCGTCCGGACGGAGCGGCCGGACGGCCACCGGCCGGCGACCGGTCAGACGTGGATGAACCGGCGCAGCGCGGCCAGCGAGGACAGCGCGGCGATACCGACGCCGGCGGCCAGCATGATCGGTGCGACGGCGATGACCTGGTCGACGCCGATGAACGGGAGCAGCTCGACCTCGCGGGCGAGGTCCCGGGTGACCCGCGGCACCGCCGCGTACAGGACGCCCCAGGACACGGCCGCCCCGAGCGCACCGGCGATGATCCCCTCGAGGACGAACGGCAGCCGGACGTACCAGTTCGACGCGCCGACCAGCTTCATGATCGCGGTCTGCTCGCGCCGCGCGTACGCCGCCACCCGGATCGTGTTCGCGATCAGCACGCCGGCGGCGAGGAGCTGGATCAGCGCGACCCCGAGCGCGCCGTTGCGGACGAGCGTCGTGAACCGGAGGAACTGGTTCAGGACGTCGCGCTGGTCGACGATCTCCTCGACGCCGGGGTACGCGGCGAACTGCTCGCGGATGACGCCGAACAGCGCCGGGTTCTCGAGCTTCACGCGGAACGAGGCCGGCAGCGTCGCGACGTCGATGGCCTCGACGAGCGTCGGCTGGTCGGCGAAGAGGCGCGTGAACCGGTCGTACGCCTCGCGCTTCGACTCGTAGAACACCTCGGCGACGACCGGCTGCGCCTCGAGGTCCTGCTGGAGGCGCTGCCGCTGCTCGGTGGTGATCGCGGGGCACGTGCGGTCGTCGCAGAGGAAGATCGAGACCTCGACGCGACCGGTCCAGTCGTCCGTCGCGAGGTCGACCTGCTCGCTCAGCAGCAGGCCGGCGCCCAGCAGCGTCAGCGAGACGGTGACCGAGAGGATGACGGCGAAGGACATCAGGAGGTTGCGCCGCAGCCCGCCGAGGGCCTCGGAGAGGACGTACCGCCACCGCGCCACCGTCAGCCCCCGTAGCCGTAGACGCCGCGGGACTGGTCGCGGACGACCCGGCCCTCCTCGAGCTCGACGACGCGGCGGCGCATCGAGTCGACGATCGCCTGGTCGTGGGTCGCCATCACGACCGTCGTCCCGGTCCGGTTGATCCGGTCGAGCAGCTTCATGATCTCGACCGAGGTCCCCGGGTCGAGGTTCCCGGTCGGCTCGTCGGCGAGGAGCAGGCGCGGGTTGTTCACGAACGCCCGGGCGACCGAGACGCGCTGCTGCTGCCCGCCCGAGAGCTCGTGGGGCATCGCGTCGGACTTCTCGGTCAGGCCGACCAGCTCGAGGACCTCGGGGACCCGCTCGCGGATCTCGGACCGGCGGCGGCCGATGACCTCGAGGGCGAACGAGACGTTCTCGCGCACCGACTTCGTCGGGAGCAGCTTGAAGTCCTGGTAGACGTACCCGATCTCGCGGCGGAGCAGCGGGACCTTCCAGGACCGCAGGCGGCGCAGGTTCTTGCCCGCGACCCAGACCTCGCCGTCGTCCGGCCGCTGCTCGCGGGTCAGCAGCCGCATCAGCGTCGACTTGCCCGACCCCGAGGGGCCGACGACGAAGACGAACTCGCCCTTGGTGACCTCGACGCTGACGTCGTCGAGGGCGGTGACCTCACCGTCGCGACCGCGTCGGAACGTCTTCGTGACGCCCTCGAGACGGATCACACGGCCCTCCGGACGGCTCCGTGCACCTGCCGGGAGCCGGACGGGAGGCTAGCCACGGCGACCCCCGTCACCCCGGAGGCGGGGCGGCCGGACGGCCGGGGCCGGCCGCTCAGCGCGCGGCGCGGGCCCGGCGGCGCAGCTCGGCGCCGAGCAGCTCGTCGAGGTCACCGGACAGCACCGCCTGGACGTTGCCGGTCTCGTACTCCGACCGCAGGTCCTTCACCAGCTGGTACGGCTGCAGGACGTAGGACCGGATCTGGGATCCGAACCCGACGTTGCGCTTCCCGCCGCGCAGCTCGTCGAGCTGATCGGCGCGGCGCTGCCGCTCGAGCTCGGCCAGCTTCGCCTTCAGGACGCGCAGCGCCGCGGCCTTGTTCTGGTGCTGGGACTTCTCGTTCTGGCAGCTGACGACGATGCCGGTCGGGAGGTGCGTGATGCGGACCGCCGAGTCCGTCGTGTTCACCGACTGCCCGCCGGGCCCCGACGAGCGGTAGACGTCGACGCGGAGGTCCTCGTCCGCGACCTCGACCTCCTCGTCGACCTCCGGCAGGACGGGGACGACGTCGACCAGCGCGAACGACGTCTGTCGCCGGGCCTGCGAGTCGAAGGGGCTGATGCGGACCAGCCGGTGCACGCCGTGCTCGGCCGAGAGCCAGCCGTACGCGTCGGCGCCGCGCACCTCGAACGTCGTCGACTTGAGGCCGGCCTCCTCGCCCCAGGACTCGTCGAACACCTCGGTCGCGAACCCGTGGTCCTCGGACCACCGCAGGTACATCCGCTGCAGCATCTGCGTCCAGTCCATCGCGTCGACGCCGCCCTCGCCGGCGTGGATCGAGACGATCGCGTCCGACGCGTCGTGCTCGCCCGAGAGCAGCGCCGCCAGCTCGAGCCGCTCGAGCTCGGCCTCGACGCCGACGAGACCGGCCGTGACCTCGGCGGCGCTGTCCTCGTCGTCGGCCTCCGCGGCCAGCTCGTCGAGGACCTCCAGATCGTCGAGCGTCCCCACGATCCGGTCGACACGGGCGACCTGCGCCTCGACGCGGGACAGCTCGGTCGTGACGCCCCGGGCCCGGACCGGGTCGTCCCACAGCCCCGGGGCGGCGGCGTCCGCCGAGAGCTCGACGTGCCGCTGGCGGGCCTCGTCGATGCGGAGCACGTCGGCCAGCGCGGCCAGGCGGCCGCGGAGGCGCGCGACGTCGGCGGCGTGGCTCGGCATGCGCGGAGGCTACTGGCGGGGCTCCCGCGACCGGGACCGGACCGGGACTAGCCTCCCGCCATGCCGGCCCTCCCCGACCTCGCGACGCTCCCGAAGGTCGAGCTGCACGTCCACCTCGAGGGCACCGTCTCGGCCGCGACGGCCCGCGCGCTGGCCGTCGGCCACGGCGCGGACCCCGACGCGGTCCTCGTCCTCGACGGCGACGACTACCCCCACCCGTTCCGCGACTTCGCGCACTTCCTCGAGGCGTTCCTCGCGACGGCCGCGCAGGTCCGGACGCCCGACGACCTGCGCACCGTCGCCGCGGCGTTCGCCGCCGGCCAGGCGGCGCAGCGCGTGCGCTGGACGGAGGCGACGTTCACCGCCGCGATGATGGAGTCGCGCGGCTGGGAGCCGGCCGCGATGTGGGCCGCCCTCGACGAGGGGCTGACCGCCGCCCCCGGGGCCCGCGTCGGCCTGATCCTCGACACGCCGCGGGACATGGGACCCGACATGGGCCGGCGGACCGCCGAGCTCGCGGCCGACGCGCTGGGCGCCGGCCTGCCCGTCGTCGCGCTCGGGCTGACGGGCATCGAGGGGTCGGTGCACGAGCGGGAGTTCGCGTTCCTCCGCGGCGCCGCCGACGACCTCGGGCTGCTGCTCGTCGCCCACGCCGGGGAGACCGGCGGACCCGAACGGGTCACGGCCGTCCTCGACGAGCTCGCCGTCGACCGCGTCGCCCACGGCGTCGCGAGCGTCCGCGACCCCGAGGTGCTCGCCCGGGTTGTCGCCGAGCGGGTGGTGCTCGAGGTCTGCCCCTCGTCGAACGTCACGCTCGGCGTCGTACCGGACCTGGCGTCGCACCCGATCCGCATCCTGGCCGACGCCGGCGCGGCCGTCGTCGTCGGCAGCGACGACCCGCCGTTCTTCGCGACCGACCTCACGACCGAGCTCGCGCACGTCGGCCGGCTGCTCGACCTCGACGTCGCCGGGCAGGCGGCGCTGCAGCGCCGCGCCCTGGTCGCGTCGGCCGCGCCCGACGACGTCCGGACCGCGGTCACGTCCGAGCTCGACGCCTGGGAGGCCGCGGCGGCCTGAGTCCCGGACCCGCGGCGGACCGTCGATAGCCTCGGTCGCACCGCTCCCGGAGGCCGCCCGCTGGCCACTGCACCCACCCCGTCACCCCGTCGCCGCGGCCGTCGCGCCGGTCGGATCGCGGCCGTCCTCGGCCTGACCGCGGTGGCCGTGCTCGCGGGCGGGTGCGCGCACGAGGACCTGCGCGGCGTCGTCCGCGACGACCCGCTCGAGGTCGGCGCGATCGCGCTGCCGGACGTCACCCCGGCGGCGCTGCGCGCCGGCGGCGTCCTCGACGGCGACGGCCGCCTGATGATGCGCGCGGCCGAGGGGCGCCTGCTCCTCGTCTCCTTCGGGTTCCTGAACTGCCCCGACGTCTGTCCGACGACGCTGGCGGACCTGCGCGCGGCGCTGCGCCGGCTCGACGCGGACCTGGCGGACCGCGTCGACGTCGCGTTCGTGACCGTCGACCCCGACCGCGACACGCCCGCGGCGCTGGCCGCCTACCTGCCGGCGTTCCTCCCGCGGTTCCACGCGCTGCGCACGGACGCGGCCGGGCTGCGTCCGGCGCTCGACGCCTTCCTCGCCACGGCGGAGGTCACCGTCGCCGCCGACGGGGACGTCGAGGTGGCGCACTCGGCGGTGCTGTACGCCGTCGACGCCACCGGCCGCGTCGTCGTCGAGTGGCCGTTCGGGACCAGTGCGACGGCTCTGGCCGACGACCTCCGGATCCTGCTGGGACGGTCGACGTGAGCGGCGACGCGCACCCCCGCGCGGACGACGGCGCGGCGACCGTGCGACGCGATCGCCGCGCCGCGTGGTGGGTCGCCGCGGTGGTCGCCGTCGCCGCGGCCGCGGCGCTCGTCGGACCGCTGCTCGCGGCCGGTGCGACCTACGAGCTGACGTTCCCACCGGGCAGCGAGGGCGCCCGCGCTGCGTCGCTGTTCGACCCGGTCCCCCACCGCCGCGTCGGCGACGTGATCTGGATCGAGCTCGAGCCCGGGGACGCCCTGGTGGTGCGCAACGAGGACGCCGTCGTCCACCAGGTCGGCGGGATCCTCGCCCGGCCGGGCGAGACGGTGCTGCACACGTTCGACGAACGGGGCACGTTCTCGGACGTCTGCAGCCTCGACCTCACCGTGTTCGTCGAGGTCGCGCGCCGGTAGCGGTCGGGCGCCCGTCGCGAGGACGGCGCCTCAGCCCTGGCCGCGCAGCTCCATCGCGTGGACGACGCGCCGCACGGCCACGTCCATCGCCGCGTCGCGCAGCGTCCCGGCCTCCCCCGCGGCCCGCAGGACCTGCCGGGTCGCGGCGGCGATGCGGGCGTCGAGGCGGGCCAGGACCTCCGCCTCGTCCCAGGCCAGCAGACTCGCGCCCTGCACCCACTCGAAGTACGAGACGATGACGCCACCGGCGTTGGCGAGGATGTCGGGGAGCACCGTCGTGCCGCGCTCGACCAGGGCGGCCGCGGCCTCGGGCGTCAGCGGATGGTTCGCGGCCTCGATGACGATCGGGGCGGTCAGGCGGTCGACGTTCGCCGCGTCGACGACGTGGCCCAGCGCGGCCGGGATGACGACGTCGGCGTCGACGAACAGCGGCCCGGTCGCGTCGATCCGCGTCGCGCCCGCGACGTCGAGATCGGCGAGCTGTCGGCCGGGCTCGGACTCGAGCGCGTCCTCGAGCGCCGGGACGTCGAGCCCGTCCGGGTCCAGCCAGCCTCCCGACACGTCGCTGACCGCCAGGACCCGGTAGCCGCGCAGGTGCGCCTCGAGCGCGGCGTGCTCGCCGACGTTCCCGAAGCCCTGGATGGCGACGGCCACGTCGCCGCCGTTCGACGGCGGCGTCAGCCCGCGCTGGTCCAGCAGCGTCTCGAGCGCGACGACGACGCCCCGTCCGGTCGCGGCGACGCGACCCAGCGATCCGCCGAGCTCGACGGGCTTGCCCGTCACGATGCGCGGCTCGTAGCCGTGGGTCCGGGACCACTCGTCGAGGATGTGCGCCATCGTCCCGGCGTCCGTCCCCATGTCCGGCGCGGGGATGTCGGTCATCGGCCCGATCGCCGCCCCGACGCGCTCGGTCCACCGCCGCGCGACCAGCTCGCGCTCGCGGGGGCTGAGCGTGCGCGGGTCGACCGCGACACCACCCTTCGCGCCCCCGAACGGCAGGTCGACCAGCGCCGTCTTCCACGTCATCAGCTCGGCCAGCAGCCGGACCTCCTCGAGGTCGACGGCCGGGTGGAACCGCAACCCGCCCTTGAACGGTCCGCGGACGTCGCTGTGCTGCACGCGGAAGCCGCGATGGACCCGCAGCGCGCCGTCGTCGCCGACGACCGGGATCTGGACCGAGACCTCGCGGTGCGGCACGCGGAGCCGGTCGGCCAGCGCGTCGGGGACGCCGAGCCGGGCGAACGCCGCCTCGGCGGCGGAGGAGGCACGGGGCAGCACCGGACACACCTCGTCACGGCCGGACCATCGTCCCACGCCGTTGTGGGACGCGCCGCACCGCGACCGCGACCCTACGCCGACGGCACGGTCGCCGCGCGCAGGACGACCCGGCCGCGGTCCCCCGTACGCTGCCGGCGCGCGGCACGACCGGGACGCGGCGCACCGAGGGACGACGGGGGACGCGGATGGCCGGGCTCGGCGGACGGTGGCGGCGGACCGGGGACGACGGACCGCCCCGACCGCCGCGGCTCACCCGCGACGAGATGCGGGCCCGCAACGGCCGCTTCCTGAAGCTCGACCGTCGGACCCGGCGCGACATCATGCGCGCGGTGAACCGGGGCCGGGCCGTCGGGGACCGCCGCCACGCCCCGCTCGCCGTCGCCGTCGCCCAGCGCCAGCAGCGGTTCTGGCGCGCCGCCTGGCTGCTCGGCCCGACGATCGCCCTCGCGCAGGGCGCCTTGACCGGCCTCCCGCCCGAGCAGGTCGTCCTGCTCGCGGCCTGGGGCACGCTGGTCCTCGGTGCTCTGGCCTGGTGGTGGTGGTCCCGGGCCCGGCGGGCGGAGCTCGCGAACCTGATGGCGGCCGGCGGCCGCGCCGGGGCGACCGGATCGGGGACGGCGGGCCGGTCCCGGCTGCCCGGCGGACCGGCGCGCCCCGCGATCGGAGCGGACGCGGACGACGGCACCGCGGAGACGACGGTGGACGGTCCGCCCCGCCCGCCCCGCCCCCGGGGCCGGAAGCGGCGCGGCCGCTGACGACGCCGCGACGATGCGGCGCCGGACGCCTCAGTCCATCGCGTCGCGGGCCGCGCGGTCGAGGCTGCGGCGCGCGGCCGCCGCGATCGCCTCCGGCGTGAAGCCGAAGTGGGCGAACAGCTCGGGCGCGGGGGCCGAGGCGCCGAACGAGGTCATCACGACGAGCTCGCCGTGGTCGCCGGCGATCCCCTCCCAGCCCTGTCCGACCCCGGCCTCGACGACGACCCGGGCCCGGACCGTCGGCGGCAGCACCGCCGCCCGGACCGCGGCGTCCTGCGCGAGGAACGCCCCGCGGGACGGCATCGAGACGACCCGGGCCGCCACGCCGTCGGCGGCGAGCAGCTCGGCGGCGCCGAGGGCCGGCCCGACCTCGGACCCGGTCGCGACGAGCACGACCCGCGGGTCCGGCGCGTCCCGGACCACCCACGCCCCGCGCTCGACGGCGTCGTCGGGGACGGGCGTCCCGGTCGCGGCGGCGAGGTCCGGGACCTTCTGCCGCGTCAGCGCCAGCACGGTCGGTCCCGACCGGGTCAGCGCCCGCCGCCACGCCGCCGCCGTCTCGGCGCCGTCGGCCGGACGGATGACCTCGACCCCGGGGATCGCGCGCAGCGCCGCGAGGTGCTCGACCGGCTGGTGGGTCGGACCGTCCTCACCGAGCCCGATCGAGTCGTGGGTCAGCACGTACACGACGCGCTGGTGCATCAGCGCCGCGAGCCGCAGCGCCGGACGGAGGTAGTCGCTGAAGACGAGGAAGGTCGCGACGTACGGGATCGTGCCGCCGTACAGCGCCATCCCGTTCGCGGCCGCCGCCATCGCGTGCTCGCGGATGCCGAACCGGAGGTTCCGGCCGCCGCGGTCGGTCGCGGTGAGGTCGCGCTCGCCCGGCAGGTCCGTGTTGTTCGACGCGGCCAGGTCGGCGGACCCGCCGGCGAGCTCCGGCAGCACGGGTGCCAGCGACGCCAGCACCGCGCCCGAGTGGACACGCGTCGCGGCGTCCCCGGACGGGACGGCGACGGCGGCCTCCCAGCC
>Ga0075474_10001243_pt1 | contig 10524 bp, 7 predicted proteins | sample DEB08_DNA_2_FD_71485 | JGI IMG/M metagenome (GOLD analysis project Ga0075474, IMG submission 71485) | Aqueous microbial communities from the Delaware River and Bay under freshwater to marine salinity gradient to study organic matter... | ecosystem: Environmental > Aquatic > Marine > Coastal ...
CAAGGCAACCCATCGCGCCCTGCACGACGCAGCCCAGGCTGTGGAGACCTTCCGGTTCAACGTCGCGGTCGCGCGCGTGATGGAACTGGTCAACGTGCTGCGCAAAGCGATCGACTCCGGGCCCGGCTCGGATGATCCGGCCGTGCGTGAAGGAGCCGAAGCCGTCGCGATCATGGTGTCGCTCGTTGCGCCCTACACAGCCGAGGATATGTGGGCCCGACTCGGACATGAGCCCAGTGTCGCGCGGGCCGGATGGCCGGACGTCGATGAGTCACTGCTGGTAGAGGACTCGGTCACCTGCGTTGTTCAAGTCTCAGGCAAGGTCAAGGATCGTCTCGACGTGTCGCCGAACATCGCAGAAGACGAATTGCGGGACCTCGCCCTCACCTCGAAGGCAGTTGTCGCCGCACTCGACGGTCGCGCGGTGAAGACGACGATCGTTCGGCCTCCAAAACTGGTCAACGTCGTTCCGGAGTAGTTCGCTTCCGCGCGCCCATCCGGTGTCGCCCACACTCGGCGTCCCGCCCATCCACAAGCCCCTTGAACCCATGGCGTGAACGGTGGCGCCGTTTCTAGCGTCCGGATATGGGGTCACCACGTTCTCGCGCGCACGTTCGCGCCCGATTGAGTCGAGTGAGCGGATCGAACGGATTGAGCGGATCGACGCAACAGGCAGAGCAGGAGCCGTCTACCCCGACGGTGGCGACAGGAGTTGACGATGTGATCGCTGCGCCAGCAGCTGAGCGCGCATCGCGGGATGGCGCAGAGGAGACCCGCGCGACGCGAGGGGTTCTAGGCGCCCCGTGGACGCGACGCTTCTTCGGTGCATGGGACGGGCGTTCCCGGCGGGCTGTGCTGGTGTTGATCGGGGGATTGGGCGCCGTGCTGGTGTGGTGGTGGGTCAGCGGTCAGCCGTCGAGTGTCACCACCATCGAGACCGACGACTCATCGCACGCGGTCGACGCTTCTGTCACGTCTGGATCCAACACGGGTGAATCTGCCATGCACGAATCAGAGAGTGACCACGTGCGCGCCAACGAGATATCGCCCGTCGTGGCGACGTCGACAGTCGTTGTTCATGTGGTGGGCAAGGTCGCATCCCCGGGAGTGGTGGAGCTTCCGGCTGGTTCGCGCGTGCTCGATGCCGTGAAAGCCGCGGGAGGAGTGACCAGCAGCCGCGCGTCGTCCACGGTCAATCTGGCACGCCTGGTAGTCGATGGAGAGCAGATCGATGTTGGGGCCGATCCGCGAGCCTCGGGCGGCACCTCGCGAATTTCGTTGAATTCCGCGGACGCGCAACAGTTGCAGCAGCTCCCCGGTGTGGGACCGGTGATTGCCGAACGCATTGTTGCGTGGCGAACCGCCAACGGGCCGTTTCGATCGGTTGCCGAGCTCGGCGAAGTCTCCGGCATAGGACCAGCGATGATCGCGCGTATCGAGGACCAGGTCGGCATGTGATCGACGCTCGGCTGGTGGGTCCGGCTCTGGCCGCGTGGGCGGGTGCGCTGGTGTCGCTGGTTGGCCTGACCAGCATCGACGCACTGGACAGTCGACGTGCAGGAGCCCTGTACGTGATGGCGCTTGGGGTGCTCGCCGCGTTGGTGGCGGTGGCGGGCGTGTTGGTGATGCGGCGAGGGGCAACCGTCGTCATCAGTGTCGCGGCAGGTGCACTGGGAGTGCTCGCCAGTGCGGGGCAGATCGCTGGCTGGACGAGTCCGGCGTTGGTAGCGGCGATGAGTACGCAGGCGGAGGTCACGGGAACGATCGGTGGCCCGGTGAGAACCTCGATGGACACTGCGTTTGTTCCCTTTGTTGTCGATCAGGTGACGACACGGCACGCAACCGTCCATACACAGGTGCCCGTCACATTGACCGTGCCCCGCTTCACCGACATTCCGGCCGCCGGCACGCCGGTCAGCGTCATCGGACGGCTGCGCCCGGCCGGCAATTCCGTCACATCGGCGGCTTACCTCAACGCCGAGGAAGTTCTTGCCCGAGGACCTGCGTCGCGTATGCATCGAGCGGCGCAGTCGATCCGGGAGTCGCTGGCCCGTTCATTGCCCGATGCGCCGCCGGGAGGCTCGGCTCTGGTCGCGGGCCTGGCCATCGGCGACGAACAGCACATGTCCCCGGAATTGGTGGAGCAGATGCGCAACAGCGGCCTTGCGCACCTGACCGCGGTGTCCGGCGGCAATGTGGCCATGGTTGTCGGTGCGGTTCTCGGTATCGCGTGGATCCTGCGATTGCCGATGGTCGTGCGCGTGGTGTGCGCGCTGGCGGCGCTGGGCTTCTACGTTGTCGTTGTTCATCCGCAGCCCAGCGTGCTGCGTGCCGCGGTGATGGGGTCAGTGGTTGTCGTGTCGCTCGTCGTCGGAGGGCGACGATCGGGTCCGTCGATTCTGGCCGCGGCGGTACTGATCCTGGTGGTGCTCGCTCCGTCACTATCGGCTCGTTGGGGGTTTGCACTGTCGGTCGCGGCCACAGCCGGCATCGTGTTGCTGGCTCCCGCTCTGCACAGGGCAGTGACCGAATCGCGGTGGGGACACCGGGTTCCCGTACCGGTGACCATGGCGGCGGCGATCACCATCGCGGCGCAAATCGCGACGGCTCCGGTGTTGTTGGCCATGGGTGCTTTTGTCGGCCTCGCCGCTATCCCGGCGAACCTGGTCTCAATGCCGGTCGTTCCACTGATCACTCTGGCCGGGCTCGGGGCCGCCGTGCTTGCTGTGCTGCCGGTCGGCGAAACCGCCGCCGATTTTCTCGCGTGGATCGGAGCGTGGGCGGGTGAATGGATCGCCCGCGTGGCTGCCGTTGCCTCGCAGGTCGAGGCACTGCGTATCCGAGGAAGCGTCCCGCTCGCGCTGGTGGCCCTCGGGGGCGCTGTCGCGATTGGGGTGGCGTACCTGCATCGGGATCGCCGAGAGCACGCCGGCGTTCGCCCCTATGCCGTCGCGATGGCGGGAGTGATCATCACCGCGGTCATCGTGTGGTCGGCGTTCCCTCCGAGTGCACGCTCCTGGCCTCCGCGCGGATGGCTCATGACGCAGTGCGATGTCGGCCAGGGCGACGCTCTCGTCGTGGCACCGCGAGACGGTGCCGGCGCCGTCGTGGTCGACGTCGGACCTTCAGCCAAGGCGATCGACTCGTGCTTGAGCGACCTCGGCGTCCATCACGTGTCCGCGCTCGTGTTGACGCACTTTCACGCAGATCACGTCGGCGGGCTAACTGGGATGATTGATGGTCGCCGGGTCGATGCGGTCTTCGCGACCGTCCACGACGAGCCCGCCGAGCAGTTTCGGGGAGTAAGCGTCGAGTTGCGTAGGCGCGGCATGTCGATGCGTCGATTGGTGGCCGGTTCCACCATTGACGTTGGTTCGAGCACCTACGAGGTCCTGTGGCCTCGGCGAATCATCACCGGCGGACGAATCTCTGATGGATCGATAGCCAACAACGCCAGCGTCGTTCTCGAGGCGAATCTCGACGGCGTTCGGGTTCTGCTCACCGGGGACATCGAGCCTCCAGCCCAGGCCGCACTGGTCAGTGGCTCGGGGGGCTTCGATGTGGTCAAGATCCCTCACCACGGGTCCGCGCATCAGCACCCGCTTTTCGCCCCCTGGGCTCAGGCGGACCTCGCGGTGGTGAGTGCGGGAGCGGGCAACCGCTTCGGGCACCCCGCTCCGGACACACTCCAGGCGTGGATCGATACCGGTGCGCGGGTAGTGCGCACCGATCAATCCGGAGACGTTGCCATCGTCACGAGCGGCGACGGAAGTCTCGGCTTCGCCACGCGACGTGACATGCTGGGCTCATCATGAGCGATCCGGCCCGCATCACCCTCATCCGCGGGGGCGAGCAGGCTCTTGTCGACCGCGCCATCGCGTCGACGGTCGCCGGTATTCGACAATCCCGTGCTGACGTCGACCGCGAATCGGTCGATGCGAGCACCGACGATGCTGTGCACGAATTCCGTAACGTGTGCGCACCGACCCTCTTCGGAAGTGACGTGATTGTCGTCGTCACCGGTCTGCAATCAGCAGACGATGCCTTCGGCGATGCGCTCACCGAAGTGCTCGCCGATCAGCCCGAGAACGTGTGGCTGGTGCTGCATCACGATGCGACAGCCGGGGGAAAGAAGTTGCTGGAAGCGGTCCGCGGAGCCGGGGCAAACGAGGTCGAGTGCAAGGCCGTGAAAAAGGGCAAGGCGGCGATCGAGGTGATCTCGCAGGAGTTCGCTCGTCGCAAGAGGCGGGCCACCTCAGACGCGATCAACGTGCTGTACGAGTCCGTCGGCCACGACCTGCCGATGCTGTTCGCTGCGGTCGGTCAATTGGTGGCCGACGTCGACGACGACCCGATAACCGATGTCCACGTGCACGCGTACTTCGCCGGGGTGGCTGACGTGGCGGGATGGCAGATCGCGGACCACGTGTGGAACCGACGACCGGCCCAGGCTCTCGAATCGGTGCGTCACGCTGCCGCAACAGGCAACGCGTCCGGTGTTGGGGTGATGAGCGTGTTGGCGATGATGTCGGCGGTGCGCAACATCATTCGGGTGGGCGGTCTTGGTCCGGGAGCGAGCGAGGCGGACGTGGCCCGCGAGTTGGGTATCCCGCCGTGGAAGGTGTCATCGCTGCGGCAGCAGTGGTCGCGATGGAGTGGTGATCAACGTCGCCTGGCGGCGTCGCTCGTGGAATTAGCCGACGCCGAGGCGTTGATGAAGGGTGGGCTCGAGCCCGGTCAGGCTCTGGATGTGGAGCAGAAGTTGTTCGAGCTGGAGAAGCTCGTCGTGTCGACCGGCGGTCGGTAGCTCAGAGAGCAGCGACGCGCTTGCTGATGGCCGACTTGCGGTTGGCAGCCTGGTTTTGGTGAATGACGCCCTTGCTCGCCGCCTTGTCCAGTGCCCGATTGGCCTCGCGCGCGAGAGCGGCGGCAGCCGTAGCGTCACCTGCGTCGGCCGCCTCACGGAACTTGCGCACGGCGGTCTTGATGGAGGACTTAACGTCCTTGTTACGCAGACGCGCCTTCTCATTGGTGCGGATGCGCTTCTTTTGCGACTGAATGTTCGCCACGGACGTTCCTTCGACTCTCGTTGTGCTGGACCTACGGATAGTTAGTGGACTTACGTGTGGAGCACCACAGGGATCTGCAGCCGCATAAGAGTACCCGTACCCTGGGGGCAACCCCCGAGTGGCCCCGACGGTCCCACTCGGCCCCGTGGCCCCGACCGTCCCTGCGAGAGGTTGTCCGTGACCCACCCCTCCACCGCTGGCGCGCCCGCGAGCGGTCGATCGGCACCGGGGGACACCGATCCGGGAGCCATCCGAAACTTCTGCATCATCGCCCATATCGACCACGGCAAGTCGACCCTGGCCGATCGGATGCTGCAGATCACCGGCGTTGTCGACGACCGCTCGATGCGCGCCCAGTACCTCGACCGCATGGACATCGAGCGGGAAAGGGGCATCACAATCAAGTCGCAGGCCGTCCGATTGCCCTTCGCGGCCGCCGACGGTCGTGAGCACGTGCTGAATCTGATCGATACACCCGGGCACGTGGACTTCACCTACGAGGTGTCGCGGTCACTCGCGGCCTGCGAGGGTGCTGTCCTGCTCGTGGACGCGGCCCAGGGAATCGAAGCTCAGACGCTCGCGAACCTCTACCTGGCACTGGAGAACGACCTGCAGATCATTCCCGTGCTGAACAAGATCGACCTGCCGGCCGCGCAGCCGGAAAAGTACGCGGCGGAACTCGCGCACATCATCGGTTGCCATCTTGACGATGTGCACAAGGTCTCCGCAAAGACGGGCGAGGGCGTTGAGGATCTCCTGCAGACGATCGTGAACGTCATCCCGGCTCCGATGGGGGACGCCGATGCTCCGGCGCGCGCGATGATCTTCGACTCCGTCTACGACACCTACCGCGGAGTCGTCACCTACGTCCGGGTGGTCGACGGGCGGATCGGGACGCGAGATCGGATCTCGATGATGTCCACTGGCGCCGTCCACGAGCTACTTGAAGTCGGAGTGATCTCTCCGGAGCCAACTCCGGCGAGGGGCCTGGGCGTCGGCGAGGTCGGCTACCTGATCACCGGAGTGAAGGACGTTCGTCAATCCCGCGTCGGCGACACGATCACCACAGTGACCAAGGGGGCGACAGAGCCTTTGGGTGGCTACCGCGACCCCAAGCCGATGGTCTTCTCCGGCCTGTATCCGATCGATGGGTCGGACTACCCGATTCTGCGCGACGCCCTCGACCGTTTGAAGCTGAACGACGCAGCGTTGCAATATGAGCCCGAAACATCGGTGGCTCTGGGATTCGGGTTCCGCTGCGGATTCTTGGGATTGCTGCACTTGGAGATCGTTCGCGAGCGTCTGGAGCGCGAGTTCGATCTCGACCTCATCTCCACGGCACCGAATGTCATCTACGCGGTCCAGATGGAAGACGATAAGGAAATCGTGGTCACCAATCCGAGCGAATTTCCCGAAGGCAAGGTCGCGTCGGTTACCGAACCGGTCGTGAAGGCAACGGTCATCTTGCCGAGTGAATTCGTCGGCACCGTGATGGAACTGTGCCAGAACAGGCGGGGTTCTCTGTTGGGGATGGACTATCTGTCTGAGGATCGCGTCGAGATGCGGTACACGCTGCCGTTGGCGGAGATCGTTTTCGACTTCTTCGATCAACTCAAATCGCGAACGCGGGGATACGCATCGCTGGACTACGAGCCCAGCGGAGAGCAGACCGCAGATCTCGTCAAAGTGGACATCCTGCTGCACGGAGATCCCGTCGATGCCTTCTCCGCCATCGTGCACAAAGACAAGGCCTACAGCTACGGCGTGGCGATGGCGCAGAAACTGCGCGAACTCATTCCCCGGCAGCAGTTCGAGGTGCCCATCCAGGCAGCTATCGGGTCGCGAATCATCGCGCGCGAAACCATTCGAGCGATCCGCAAAGACGTGCTCGCGAAGTGCTACGGAGGCGATGTTTCTCGTAAGCGCAAACTGCTGGAAAAGCAGAAGGAAGGCAAGAAGCGCATGAAGATGGTGGGCCGCGTCGAGGTGCCGCAGGAAGCCTTCATCGCTGCACTGTCGACATCCGAGGCACCCGCCAAGAAATGAGCGAGCCGCTATCGCTCTACGTTCACGTTCCCTTCTGCTCGAGCAGGTGCGGCTACTGCGACTTCAACACCTACACGGCGTCCGAGTTAGGGGACGGCGTCGATCGAGCCTCCTTCCACACCCATCTCGCGTCGGAGATCACCATGGCGGCGCGCACTCTCGCCCCGTCGTATCAGGTAGACACCGTCTTCTTTGGCGGCGGAACACCGACGCTGATCGGTGCTCGGGCGCTGTGTGATCTGTTCGCTCGTATTCGCGATGAGTTCGATGTCGCGGCCGACGTGGAGGTGACCACGGAAGCCAATCCCGACTCCGTCGACCAGCAGATGCTCGAGGATCTCGTCACCGGTGGGTTCACGCGAATCTCCATCGGGATGCAAAGCAGTGCACCACACGTGCTCGCCACACTGGAGCGCACGCATACGCCGGGTGCGAGTTCGGCAGCAGCACTCGCCGCGAGAGCCGCCGGGTTCGACCACGTCAACCTGGACCTGATCTACGGAACCCCCACAGAGAGCGACGACGACGTTCAGCGTTCGCTCGATGAAGTTCTCGACGCTGGCGTCGACCACGTGTCCGCGTACTCGCTGATCGTCGAGGACGGAACCGCGCTCGCCCGACGCGTCGCCCGCGGTGAGATTGCCGAACCCGATGACGACGTCGCCGCCGGACGCTATGAACTCATCGACGATCGGCTCAGTCACAGCGGCTTACGTTGGTACGAGGTCAGCAACTGGTCCACGCCCGGCGGCGAGTGCCGCCATAACCTCGCCTATTGGCGAAGCAGGGATTGGTGGGGTGTTGGTCCGGGAGCCCACAGTCACCAGGCGGGACACCGATGGTGGAACGTCAAGCATCCACGCACCTATGCCGCGCGGTTGAGTGCGGGAATGTCACCGGCCGAAGGCCATGAGGAGACAACGCCTGAGCAGCAGCGGCTTGAACGGCTCATGATGGGGCTTCGGGTTCGCGAGGGCGTGATCGCTGGCGAGGTCGAGTGCCCGCAGAGCGCCGTGCTTGATCTCGTGGACCGGGGACTGGTGGAGGGCGAACCGGCGCACGAGCCGGCGGCCCGGATCGTGCTCACTCGGCGGGGGCGCCTCCTCGCGGACGCCGTTGCACGAGAACTGGCCGTCATCAGCGAGGCACCCTCAGCGCTAGACGCAGAGCCGGACGCAGGGCCGGACGCACCCACGGCGAAACGGGCCGGTCCGACGTAGACTTGGCACTCGGGACACGCGAGTGCTAGACAAACCGACGGGAGGTGCCGTGCTCGAAGACCGCCGACTGTCCGTGCTGCGCGCCATCGTCGAGGACTACGTCGCCACGCACGAGCCCGTAGGGTCGAAGGCGCTGGTGGAGCGGCACCACCTGGGTGTTTCCCCCGCCACGATCCGCAACGACATGGCGGCCCTGGAAGAAGAGGGCTACATCACCCACCCGCACACGTCGGCGGGCCGGATCCCCACCGATCGCGGGTATCGGCTGTTCGTCGACCAGATCTCCAACGTCAAGCCGATGAGTGCGCCCGAGCGCAAAGCCATCGAGAGATTCCTCGGTGATGCCGTCGATCTCGACGATGTGATGGGCCGGACGGTCCGCTTGCTCGCGCAGATCACTCAGCAGGTCGCGCTCGTGCAGTACCCGTCACTGGAACGAAGCAGCGTCCGCCACGTCGAACTGATTGCGGTCAGCGACACCCGCTTGATGCTGGTGGTCATCATGGACACCGGTCGCGTCGAGCAGCGAGTCATCGAATGCGCCGCGCCGCTGTCGGAGCAGGTTCTGGGGGATCTCCGGGCGCGCCTGAACGCCGCGGTCGCCGATAAGCCGTTCGCGTTCGTCTCCGATGCACTCAAGGACCTCGACAAAGGGTTCGACGCGAGCGATCAGCGACTCGTGCATGCGGTGATCGCGGCGGTTCTTGAGGCTGTCACCGAACGTCTCGAGGAGCGAGTGGTGCTAGGCGGCACCGCGCACTTGGCTCGGTACCAACAGTCGTTCCCGATGGCGATACAGCCCGTTCTCGAAGCCCTTGAGGAGCAGGTTGTTCTGCTGCGCCTTTTGGGAGAACTGTCCATCGAGTCACCGGTGACGGTCCGCATAGGTCAAGAAAACGATGTCCACGGGCTCGAATCAACGTCGGTCGTGACCGCCGGGTACGGCCGGACCGACGAGCCGGTGGCGTCACTGGGTGTTGTCGGACCGACGCATATGGACTACGCCGGGACGATGAGTGCGGTGCACGCCGTCGCGCAGTACGTCAGCAAGATTCTGAAGGGACAGTAGGTGGCTGTGGCAACGGACTATTACGCGATGCTCGGCGTATCGCGGGACGCTTCTGCAGAAGAAATCAAGAAGGCGTACCGGCGCTTGGCGCGGGAACTGCACCCGGACGTCAACCCGGATCCCGAGCACCAGGAGCGGTTCAAGCAGGTCACCGCGGCGTATGAAGTGCTGTCTGATCCCGAGAAGCGACAGATGTACGACATGGGTGGAGACCCGTTGAGTCAGTCCGGAGGGTTCGGGGGATTCGGCACGACGGGTTTCGACTTCGGCGACATCATGGATGCCTTTTTCGGTGGTGGCGGAGGCGGTCGCCAGCGTGGACCCCGCAGCCGGGCGCAGCGCGGGCAGGACGCCCTGGTGCGGGTGCAGATCGATTTGGCGACGGCGGTGTTCGGGGGCGAGCAGGACATCACGGTGGATACCGCGACCGCGTGCGCGACGTGCACCGGTTCGGGAATGGCCGAGGGAAGCGAGCTGGAAACCTGTGTAATGTGCAAGGGCGCGGGCGAGATCCAATCGGTGCAGCGGTCGTTTCTCGGGCAAGTGATGACATCGCGTCCGTGTCCGCAATGCCAAGGATTCGGCACCACAATTCCCTATCCCTGCCCGGAGTGCTCGGGTGAAGGTCGCGTGCGCAGTCGCCGCACGCTCACCATCAAGGTGCCGCCGGGCGTGGACACCGGAACGCGTATCCAACTGCAGGGGGAGGGCGAGGTTGGCCCCAACGGCGGCTCCGTGGGTGACTTGTTCGTCGAGGTCGTCGTGGCCCCGGACCCGGTATTCGAGCGGCACGGAGACGAGCTGCACTGCGTGGTGAAGATCCCGATGTCGGCTGCGGCGCTGGGCACCAACGTGCACCTCGACACCCTCGACGGCCCGGAGGATGTGACCGTGCCGGCGGGGACCCAAGCGGGAGCAACGATCACCTTGCGGGGCAAGGGTGCCTCGCGGCTGCGCGGCGGGTCACGCGGTGATCTCTTTGTCCACGTGGACGTGGAGGTTCCGTCGAAATTGGATGCCCGTCAATCGGAGTTGCTCCGGGAGTTCGCAGAGTTGCGTGGGGAGAACACCACGCATGCGGTATCCACGCGAACGAGCGCAGACAACGGCGGCCTCTTTG
>Ga0075474_10001257_pt1 | contig 10461 bp, 9 predicted proteins | sample DEB08_DNA_2_FD_71485 | JGI IMG/M metagenome (GOLD analysis project Ga0075474, IMG submission 71485) | Aqueous microbial communities from the Delaware River and Bay under freshwater to marine salinity gradient to study organic matter... | ecosystem: Environmental > Aquatic > Marine > Coastal ...
TCAAGACTCCGCCAAACTGGTGATCGACCTGTTTGCTTATTACAAGAAGGTCACCGGAGCGGAAGCAACCCTGGGTGACTACGGAGCCGTAGCGTCCCTGGTGTATCCCGACTGGGCAACGACCGTCCCCATGCACATCACCGTCGACACCACCCACGGTCCTAACCGTGGGCGGACCGCCTGTGATGCGAGACCAGATTTCCCGGGATACCCGTTTGACCGGGAGGGAAACCTCTGCACCGTGGTGATGCAGACCGAGTCTCGCAAAATGGTGGAGGCGTGGGTCGACACCGTCTCCTGACGCTTTCGCTGTTAGGCAGATTCTGAGGAGTCAACGACGGGCTTTTCCCGGTGGAAACCTTTAGCGCCCATCGAGATCAGCGTTGCCACTCCGGCGGATGCGGTGATGAAGAAGAAACCAGACCAGCCACCCCATTCGGAGACGATAAACCCGCTAATCGAGCTTCCCAACGTCAACCCAATCGAAATCGATGCTCCGAGCAGCGCAAAGGACTCGTTAAGCCGGCTGAGGGGCACCAATTCTTTCAGCAACGCGTTAGCGGAGATCAGGGTGGGTCCGATGGCGATACCTGAGACCACTATCCAGAACGCAATCGTGTCCACCTCTTGAAAGAACAGGATGCCGGAAGTGAATAGCGTCATCGCCGCCAGAGACACCGTGTATCGAATGTTGCTGGGTATTTTCCAGTTCACCATTCCATAGAGGATTCCGGAGACGGCACTACCCAGCGGGTAGAGAGCGACCCAGAGTCCGCCGTCGGCTGCCCTCCCCACTTCGGTGGCGACAGCAATGATCACCACAAAGTTTGACCCAAACAGCAAACCCAGGCCAATCAGGGAAACGAACAACGTTTTGACGTACTTGATCCTCACAATTCCGCCCGCATGGTCGCTAGCTAAGCGGGCAAAACCTCCCGAATCCGTGCTGGAGAGCGCAATACCCAATGCGCCAATGATGGCGAAGACCACCCCGGCGAGCAGGGGTGACTGAGAGCCCATCAGGGCAAACAGTAGGCCAGCAAAAGCTGGCCCCACAATGTAGGCGGTCTCGTCAAGGACGGACTCAATCGATAATGCCGAACCGAGATCACGAGAATCTGTGACGGAACGGCTCCATCGCGTCCGGGTGTAACTTCCAAAAACAGGGAAGGTCGCCCCGGCCAGCGCAGCACAGAGCAGAAGGGCTGCAATCGAGCGATCCACCATGAATACGACACCCCCGGTGGCCACCGCGTTGATGGCTACCAAAGGCAAAATTACGGCTCGGGTGCCGAAGCGGTCGGCGAGGCGGCCCGCTCGGGGACCGATGATGGCGTTGGCAAGGGTGTAGAAGGAGGACGCTACCCCGGCGAGAAAGAACGAGTCACGAACATCGGAGACAAGGAACACGATGGCCACCGTGTTCATGGCCATCGGGATCCGCCCCACCATGCCAAAGAAGAAGGTGGAAAAAGCGTAGGGCATGCGGAAAACACTGATGTATCCAGCGAGCATGAATCACGTCACTTTCTGGGCAAAGCTGAGGGGACGAAACGCTAGTGGTCCAACTCTTTCTGCCATTTGAGCAAAATGTCGAACGCCTTATCAAACGTGTCAACCACTTCACCGACATCCTCTACGCAGCCTCGCACGAAAAGGTTAATTCCTTTGCCATCGATCATGTTGCGGTCCCGGATGACGCGGGTGTCGGTCACCAGACCGACAATGCCTTTCTTCCGGGGGTCACTGCGCATGGCGGACCAGAAAATTCCGATTTCGCTCGCAGTTCCGTCGTCCACCATCGGTCCATCCAGGAGTGCGAGAACCGCATCGGCTGCGAGAACCTGTTCGGCGTCGGTCTCGAAAATGAATTGGGGGGTTACCGGGTCGGGCAACGGAATTTCGTGTGGCACAAAGACGTCCATTCCTGCGTCACGCATCCGGGCAGCGCACTGGTCAATGTAGGAGCGCTCGTAGGGGGTAAACAGGGGGCCGGCGAAATAGATCTTCATGTCTTAGTACATCCTTGTGACGGTGAGGTGGTGGGGGAAATGGGTCGCGTGGTAAGCCTTCCAGAAGCGGTAATCCACCTGGGGCTGTAGGAGCGGAGTCATGCCGGGGCGCAGAGCGTTGATTTCTTCGGTGAGTCGGGCAATCACAAAAATTGAAGCTGCACGCAACTCGATTTCTTGGTCGCTGTTAGCGGGAACCTCGACACCGTTCAAAATGTCGTTCTCGAGCTGTTCGTCGTAGCTGAAGATTCCGGTGACGCGCAGACCGACCGGCACGATGTAGTCAGCGAACGCGGAAATCATCTCCGGGTCTTCTAGGGCCCATTGGCCCCGGGGGGACAGCGCCAAGTGCATGCCCCAAATCCCCAGCTGTGCCAACTTGTAGAGATACACCTTGGAGCCGTTGTAGACGCTAACGTCTCGGAACCGCGGGAACTCTTCGGGAAGCCGATCCAGAAGCCCTTCACCACCGCCATAGAGGCGGGGTTTGCAGGAGCGAACAAAGTTGGCGTATCGACCTTCGTACGTTTCCACCAGCGTCGCACCGACACTGTTGAACAGCTCCACCCGGTCATCCAGGAGTGGCATTTCGATAGTGCCGTCGAAGACCTGTTCCAGGTCTGACCGGGTCAAATTCGCGAGGTAGTCCCCGCTCAAAAAGGGGATACCGGCGCTCAGTGCACGGTGCACACAGGCCACAACAGCTTCAGAGTCCGACCAGCGCCGCCCCAGGTAGTCCGCTTCGAACTTTGTTCCACTGCGAAAATCAGTGAAAGCGAAGTTCATGGTGTTCAAGACCATCTGGAAATCCATGATGACGTCAGGGTCACTGCCGAAGTCGAATTGGAGGGAACCGTCAGGAGGGGTGAACTCTTCGTAAGCCATCCACCCCGCAGTCGACCTAATCGAGTCCTGGTTGACACTGACGTGCTTTGCCCCCTCCACAACGGGCACCACACTTGCGAGTACCTGGCTCTCCCATATATTCGACGTCATTCGCTGATTTCTTCTCCCTTTCGATATTTGGCGCCGGCCATTGCTGGTGGACGCAATCTCCGTGCCATAAAGACCAGAACCAAGAGTGTGACCAGGTTGGGAAAGAACGTCACAAACTCGTCAGGGATGACCTCCACCTGGAGAAACACGATTCCGGCAAGCAATCCGAGAATGGCACTGATCGCAGCGCCACGCCGCTTGCGCATCACAAAAAGGTAGGCGGCGAACAGTAAGGCCACGACGGCAACAATCGCGAGCACAGCGTGAACGGATTCGGCCTGACGCACTCGAAGAGCATCAGTGAATCCGAAGAGGAGCGAGCCGGAGAACACTCCCCCGGGTCGCCAGTTCCCGAAGATCACGGTGGCCAACCCGATGAAGCCTCGGCCACCGGTTTGCCCCTCCCGATAGACAGCGGAGGCCACCAGCGACAGGTAGGCGCCACCGAGGGCTGCGAGCATTCCAGAGATGGAAATCGCGATATACCGAACCCGATACACGTTGACGCCCAGAGACTCTGCTGCCACCGGGTTTTCTCCCGAGAAACGAACCCGAAGCCCAAACTTGGTCCGCCACAAAATCCACCAGGTGAGCGGAACGCACAACAACCCCAGCAGGGTCATCCAGGACACATTGGTGACCAAGCCACCGAGAACTCCTGCGACGCTGGACACAAAGAAGGTGTCTTGCCCCTCAATAGACGCAAGAACGCTGGACACCCCAGGGACGGTAAACGTCTCGGGTTGTTGCACCATCGGCGATACCGAAATGTCACCGCCGTTTTCAACAAAGTAGATGCCGGAGAAGTAACGGGTTGCACCGGCGGCGACCAGGTTGATTGCGAGGCCTGACACGGCCTGATCTATTCCGATTCTCACAGTCAAAATCGCATGAAGGAGCCCGGTGAGAGCTCCCCCAATGGCGGCAAAAAGGACGCCCGTCCAGGGGCCGTAAAGAAAGCCAAACCAGGCTCCCATCCAGGTCCCCACAATCATCATGCCTTCCAAACCGATGTTGATAACACCGGCCCTCTCAGACCAGAGTCCACCAAGCCCGGCAAGGAGGATGGGGATTGCAAATCGTAGGGTTGCACTAGAGGCCCCACTGGAGGTGATGTCGGTGGCGCCGGTGAAGTACTCCACCAACGCAACGATGAAAAACACACCCGCAATAGCGACAGCTATTCTCCCTGGTGAGGAGAGGAACTTTCTCCACCCTTGAGTTTTCACTTGTCGGTCTCCTTTGACTCTTCTGGTGCCTCTTCTTGGTGGCTTCCGACGGCAGCTTGCTGCTGGCGAAGGTTCAGGCGCTTAATCAATTCGTAGGCAACGACAATGGAAATCACGATGGTGCCCTGCATCATGGTGACAATTTCGGTCGGGATACCATTCAGATCGAGAACTCCTGCTGAACGCTCCAGAAAAGCCCAGAAGAAAGCAGCAAAAGCAATGCCAATCGGATGGTTACGCCCCAGCAGTGCCAGAGCAAGCCCCGTGAGGGCATAACCGGAGGGGAACGAGAGACTGTAGTTGTGAGTGTCACTCAACAGTGTTCCCACTCCCACCAATCCCGCGATTGCTCCTGAGAGCACCATGGTCAAGAAGATCATACGTGGAGCATTCACCCCGCTGGAGAGGGCGGCCCGAAAGGAAACACCGGTAGCCCGGAGGTTGAAGCCGAAGACTGTTTTGGTAATCAGAATCCAGTAACCGACTCCGACCACCGCGGAGAAGAAAATGAACGTGTACAGCGTCCCCCCGGCAACCTCAATGTTGGGTAGCCAGCCCGATTCTGGAATGGTGGGGGTAGAAATATTTTGTGAGCCTTCCGCCTGCTCGCCCAGACGCAGGGGATTGAGCATGTAGGTAACGAGCCCTGCTGCAATGAAGTTCAACATGATGCTGGAGATGACTTCCGAGACTCCGTACTTGATTTTCAGCCAACCCGAGATGGCCGCCCAGGCGCCACCCACGGTGGCAGCAACAAACACGATAAGGAGGATGTGGAGCACGGGGGGCAAGGTCACTGCGCCGCCGACAACTGCTGCAAAAAACACGCCCAAACGATATTGGCCATCAATACCGATGTTGAACAGCAACATCTTGAACCCGATGGCTGCGGAGATACCGGCCAGATAATAGGCGGAGGCCTGGTTCAGCTCCGCAACAACGTTGCGAGGCTGAAACCCGTAGGAGAACAGTAGCTGGAAGGTCTGGATCGGGTTCGCACCTTGGAGCATCAAGATTCCGCTGGCGAGGAGCAGCGAAAACGAGATAGCGCTCAGCGGGGCCGCTATGCCCCAAAAGATTCGGCTGCGAGTCATGCGGCTTTCGCTCCTGTCATGGCAAGCCCGAGAAGTTCGGGGGTGGTGCCGGCGGGGGTGAGCTCCGCGACAATTTGACCGTTGAAGATGACGGCAATTCGGTCGGAGAGGGCGAATAGTTCGTCGAGGTCTGCCGAGACCAGAAGAACTCCGGCGCCATTCTCCTTCGCCGCCACCAGGCGGTCCCAAATGAGGGCCTGAGCACCCACGTCAACACCTCGGGTGGGCTGGGCGGCAACCACAAGTTTGGGGCTTCCCGCCATTTCCCTGCCCACAATGAATTTCTGTTGGTTTCCACCGGAGAGCGCAGCCGCGGCAACCCTGATACTGGGGGTTCTCACGTCGTACTCTTCTACAATTCTTTCCGAATCAACTTGGGCAGCTTTCTTGTTGATCCATACTCCACTTGCGATTGGGGCGGTCGCCTGGTGGCCGAGAATTCGGTTTTCCCAGAGGGATTCGGGAAGCAGCATGGCGTCACGGGAGCGATCCTGGGGGATATAACCCACGCCCGAGTCACGAATAGCTCGGGTGGTCATCGAAGTGGCATCGTTACCCAGGACCTCTATTGACCCTTCGAAAGGTTTCACAATTCCGAGAATCATTTCGACCAGTTCACTTTGGCCGTTACCTTCGACCCCTGCAACACCCAAAATTTCTCCTGAGCTGAGGGTGAGGGAAACCTTTGTGAGTGCTTCTCGTCCATCGCCTTGCCGGTAACTGGCGCCCTGTATGTCAAGAACACGGGTATCCCCCGCGTGTGATTCGGTGGGTTTGGCTTGGGGTAACTGCCGACCCACCATCAATTCAGCGAGTTCACGGGCGGAGGTTTCCTTCGGGGTCAGGGACGCCACTGTGGTTCCTTGACGCATCACGGTGATGTGAGAGGACACTTCGAGGACTTCTTGAAGTTTGTGGGAGATGAATAACACCGTGAGACCACTCTTGATGAGGTCTTTGAGATTCTCGAAGAGCTCATTAACTTCTTGCGGAACTAAGACGGCTGTTGGCTCATCCAAAATCAGAATGTTGGCTCCGCGGAACAGCACTTTGGCGATTTCGACCCTTTGGCGACCCCCGACACTGAGATCGGCGACGAGGTCATCTGGGTTGATAGCCAGCCCGTATTTCTTGGTGATGTCGAGGAAATGTGATCGAGCTTTCTCGAAGTCAATCGCCACACCAAACTTGCTGGGCTCACTACCGAGGATGACGTTTTCGAGGACGCTCGCATTGTCGGCGAGCATAAAGTGTTGGTGCACCATTCCGATGCCGGCCGCAATCGCGTCCTGGGGGCCTTTGAACGTTTGGGCTTTGCCCTCCACCGTGATGGTCCCCTCATCCGGTTTGACCATTCCATAGAGCATCTTCATGAGGGTCGACTTGCCCGCACCGTTTTCACCGATGATGGCGTGAATGGTGCCTTTGTCGACCTGAAGGTTGACGTCGCGGTTCGCTACCACGCCCGGGTATCTCTTGACGAGTCCGGCTACCTCAATGATTGCTGCCACAGGTGTCACCATTCCTTTCCACAACTGGAGGGGGGTGCTGGGTTGTCGGCGAAGAAACCCTCCGCCGACAACCCAGCGGGGCTACTACTGAGCTTCAGGAACCTCAGGCACAACAACTTCGCCCGAAGAAATCTTTGCCCCGTAGGCGTCGATCTCAGAGGCGATGTCGTCAACGAGTCCACCAGAAGTGGTGTACCCGACGCCATCATTGGCGAAACCAAAGATCTGGTTTCCGGCGGTGAAGGTGCCGTCCAGGACGCTCTGCACGAAGACACCGGAACCGGTGTCTACACGCTTCAACATCGAGGTGAGGATGGCGGTCTTCCACGCGTCATTTGACTCGTAGAGGTACTCATCAGCGTCGACACCGATCGAGAAGTTTCCTGTCTCGAATGCTGCCTGGTGAACACCTGCTCCAGTACCACCAGCTGCGGAGAAGACAATGTCAGCGCCGTTCTGGTACATGCCCAGTGCAGCTTCTTTACCCTTGGCAGGGTCGTTGAAGCCGGTGAAGTCCGGTGGGTTGGAAATGTAGGAAACCTGAACCTCGATGTCAGGATTGACCGCCTTCACACCAGCGACATATCCAGCCTCGAACTTCTGAATCAAGGGGATGTTCACGCCTCCGACGAAACCGACAGTGTCAGTCTGCGTCTTCAGTGCTGCGGCAACTCCCACGAGGAACGAGCCTTCTTGTTCCTTGAAAAGGATGCCCTGAACGTTCGGAGCTTCAACCGTTCCGTCGTCAATGATTCCAAACTTCACGTCCGGGTATTCCGCCGCAACAGTGGCGACCGGTACCGCGTAGTTGAAGCCGACGGCGATGATTGGGTTTGCGCCCGCATCTGCCATCAGACGCAGGCGCTCGGAGCGCTGCTCGTCTGTGTCAGCCAGGGAAGCCTGAGCTTCAATCAGCTCAAGGCCTGGGTTGTCTGCCAAGAGTGGCTCAACCCCGAGGTAGGCCAATTGGTTGAATCCAGGCTGTGAGCGTCCACCAAGGTCATAGGCAATGGCGATGGTGCCTTCATAAACGCCCGTTGCTTCTTCGGTGGTTTCTGCCTCAGATGAACCTGCCCCATCGTCAGCGGGGGCAGGGGTTTCTGTGGTGGTGGCGCAGCCGCTGACCACAGCGACCACGAACGATGCCGCAATGGCTAATCCGCCCCAGCGACTCCTGATTAGTTTGTTCATTTCTCTCTCTTCTCTTGATGGCTCAACTCAGCGTGCGCTGAGTCGAACATATGGGTTGGTGGAAGGATAGTGTCTTCGCGCCGAGGACTCGCGCACGAGGCCCTTTCCATGAGTCGAACATCGACCATGGCGTGCTCCACGACACTCGCGGGACCCTTCCCCAAAAGCTTTGACATAAGTTGCATGGCTTTGACACCCTGACCAAATGCGTCTCTCGCGATCGTGGTGAGAGGCGGATTCAGTAGCTCGGCGGTGTCAATGTCATCAAAACCAATAATGGACATTTGCTCGGGGATGGACACCCCCCGATCGTGCAGTAACCGTAGAGCCCCGAGGGTCATCAAGTTGTTGGCAGTGAACACGGCCGTGGGAGCTGGAGTGCGACGCAGGAGCTCCTCCATGGCGAAGTAACCCCCCAGCTCACTGAAATCTGATTCGACAAAGTACCGGTCACCCAGGTCGTTACCGTGATCGAGTAACGCTTGGCGATAGCCCTCGGCACGAAAACGGCCAGGAGTGGTACGAAGCGGCCCACCAATCATGGCGATCCGGGTGTGACCGAGGTCGAGAAGGTGGTGGGTAGCGAGCTTGGCCCCGCCGGCGTTGTCAGCGATGACCGAACTGACTCCCGCACCGGAGCGTGTGACCCGATCCACAAACACGAGCGGGAGCCCCAGCTCACGGAACCGGGAGGGGACATCTTCATCTTCGGTGAGGGGGGCGAGGATAACGCCATCAACCCGACCGAAAAGTTGACCAAGGATCTGCTCTTCGCGTTCCCGGGAGTCACCGGTGTTGACCAGGAGAACCATGCGGCCCTCGTCGACAACCGATTCGGCCCCCTGCACAATGGAGGAAAAGAAATCATTGGCAATGTCGGGGACGATGACGGCAATAGCGCCTGAGCGGCCCGTCTTGAGACTCCGTGCAGCGAGGCTAGGTCGGTACTTCAGTGCACTGATGGCACGCTCAATGGCTGCATGCTTCTCCACCTTCGCCCCATTGAAATATCGAGACACCGTGGCAGAGGACACTCCAGCCATCCGAGCAACGTCGGTTATTTTTGTCGGTAACTCTTTTGGCTTCGCTGCCACTTTCCCTCAGTTCCCTGGGTGAAAAGGATTTCACAAAAACGATTTCTGCAGAATATAGTGCTTATCAAGTCCGTGTCCAATCGGACAGAATTCACAGGCGGGGAGCAAGGCAATGGCAGAAGCACACATCGTCGTGGTGGGAAGCACGATGGTGGACATGATCACCTACACAAGCCGCGTTCCACTCTCCGGCGAAACCGTCATCGGTGATTCTTTTGCCCTCGGTTTCGGTGGCAAAGGTGCCAACCAAGCTGTAATGGCCAGCCGGTTAGGGGTTGCAGTGTCGATGGTGAACTCGGTGGGCGATGACCTCTACGGCAACACAACTCTGGACAACTTTCAAAAAGAAGGCATCAACACCGACTGCGTAGAGCGGGTGCCGGGTGCCAGCGGGGTTGCCCCCATTTGGGTGGAACCCGATGGCACCAACCGGATCATCGCTGTTCCCGGAGCGAATGCCAGCATGACGGAGACCCAAGCCGCCACTGCTCTCAACCAGCTGCCGCCCTTCGACCTGGTTATAGGCCAACTGGAAATCCCCCAGGAGGTCACCGCCGCCGCGTTCGAGCGGGCTAGGGAGCTGGGGGTGACCACGGTGTTAAACCCAGCACCTTTCGATGAGATTTCTCCCCGGCTTTTGCAGGCCAGTGACTGGATCATCCCCAACGAAACCGAGTTTGAGGGTCTCCACCCCCATAACCTGGCCCCCACCAGCGATGACATCATCGCCGAGGTTGCCAGCCACTACAACTGCCGTCTGGTGGTCACCCTGGGTGAAGCCGGCGCTGCCCTTACCACCCCGGAGGGAGCTGTCCAAAGAATCCCCGCTCCTACCGTCACTGCTATTGACACCACCGGGGCAGGTGACGCCTTTGTGGGGGCTTTCGCCGTGGGCCTTGTACTTGGCTACCCCGAGGACAAAGCCTGCGAACTGGGCTGTGCCTGTGCATCAGATAGCACCACCCGGCGTGGCACCCAGTCTTCCTACCTCACCAAAGACCGCGCAGCCCAGTTCCTGAGGTAGAAAACCTGCGGCGACCGCGCTACTTCAACACCCTGTAGAACGAGGGGCAGAGAGCTGGCATAGTCCAAATCGTCGGCGAAGCGTTGCCCCTGGTTGCTACCCCAGACGTGAGCACCAGAATCCCAGGCTCCTTCTACGGAGAACAAAATGGAGAGGATCGACGCGGATGAGCATCCTTTCAAATCAGGGGCATGTGTTACTCAATAATCAGCCCGGCCTTATTGATAGCCCAAGCCCCGTAGTGGACCTGGTGCCAGTACTGCACCACACCCTCCACTGCGGAGTACTGACACATCGGGGACACCCACAA
>Ga0075474_10001264_pt1 | contig 10449 bp, 26 predicted proteins | sample DEB08_DNA_2_FD_71485 | JGI IMG/M metagenome (GOLD analysis project Ga0075474, IMG submission 71485) | Aqueous microbial communities from the Delaware River and Bay under freshwater to marine salinity gradient to study organic matter... | ecosystem: Environmental > Aquatic > Marine > Coastal ...
AAACCCATCTTTCATATTGTGTCGGATTTGTCTACCGAAAACAGACAGAGTTCCTGTACCTGTCCTGTCTTCTTTACCAACACCATCCTCCAACAATTCGTTGAGTAGAAGTTTATATTGATTGTCTAGTTTATTCATCTATTCTTTATTTGATTCTAGTATACTGGTATAGGTTATAGGCTATTATAAGTTTCAAAATTATAACTACAGATAGTATTACTATATTAATTACCATGATATATGTTATTTTTTAAATTCCAAATGCATCGTTAACCTCATCAATTAACTCATGATGTCTTCCCCTCCTAAGGTCAATATGAAGAGCATTCTTTAGGTTCCAACTTGCCCAAATACCCATCATAAGTAGTACCGTAAATAAAAATACACCAACGAGTACCTTTGTTGAGAAGGTGATTTTTTCTAAAGCCTCATCAACGGGATCATCACTAAAGGTATGCTGGGTGGGGATGGGATCCAGGGTCAGCACCCTAGCCCTTCTTACTACAGACTCATCCATGGTACTCATCGATTTCAACTCCATCCTCGGTAAGGGTAATTACATCACCAAAATACTCAAGAAGGGTATTCACTAGGTGAACATAATCCCCACCTGTCATCTTAGTGTAAACCTCCTCCTGAGGAAGACCTAACTCCCGAGATAGTCTCCTAGCCTGAGCCAGTAGAAAGAATGCATTACCATCGGGACCTGTTAGTTCAATTGTCATGTTTGTTTTCTTTACTTATTATCGAAACTTAAGACCTCAAAGTCAACTGATGATAGTAAATCCTCTAATTTAACATAGCAGAAAATATCTCTACGGTATTCTCTCCCCAAATACATATACAGTATATTATTATACCCCCTCTTACGAGCTAGACCATCCTCCCGAAGGACTTTAACATCCCGCCCGCATTTTTCAAGTACAAACTCCCTCAAGGACTCTTTTTCAAAAATATAAAAACAATCACTCATCTGGAAGGCAATATGTGTTGCCTGAGAGTCTTTTGAACACCATCCCGGCCTACCCTGAACATTTACCATCTCCAGGAGTATGAACCCCCTCTGGTGGCTGGGCTTATACCCCTTGACATCTACCCTCTTCTCCCCCCAGAAGAAATCCACATGATTGTAATCCTCTATCTTGGACCCCTTGGTTGCCTGGGTGAGGGATTGGAATAACTCCTCTCCATTTTGTCCCATCTCCATACACCTCCTTCTAAATTCGGGCGAGTATACCTTATTTCCCATCCTTGGTCTTTTTAAAAATACAGGCCCATATTAGGGTGCATATAACACCTCCTACAACACCCATCCACAATCCTTCAAACATCAATCTTGCTAACATATCTTATACCTTCTTACCCTAATAATTTTATTGGGGGTTTGGTTTAATTTTTATATAGATTTGTTCGCGTGAGCAACCTTCGGTTGGAAGGAGAGACACGCCCCCTTCCCCCCTCACAAAAATTTTGACAATATTTTCACAACTACAGCCGGAACTGCAATTGAACTTGTAAAGAGGATTCCATTATCTTTAAAGAGATGTGCTACTATTCCAAAATATATCATCACTAACAATGCTGCTACTGTAGGAGTACTTAGATTGATAATTAACCCAAACAGTGCCTTGTACCTAGCATTGGTGGAATTTCTTGCATAGATTGGGATCTGTTTACCCTTACGAGTGGTGGCAATGTACTTATTGTACTCACTATGACTATTTGATTTTCTAGCTAAGTCTATTTTCATTTTATATCTTTTACGGTTTGTTATTTAGAAATCCGTAGTACTGTTATAATGTATATTCCTTTTACTTTTTCAACAACTTACCATTTTTCAAGCGCATCACATACCCCTTTGGCTTGTCATGAAGCTCCTCTCCTTTATAGGGAATCTTATTTAAGATACAATGGATGGTTGCATCTCCATACCATTTGAATATCTTTACGCTCTTACTCATCTTTGTTTATTAAAGTTAGTTAACAATCCATTTATGTTATCTCCTCCAACAGGATTTGCTGATTGAATGTTGTATTTGGGTAAGGATTTGTTGTTATCTATACAGTAGTTTATCAACCATTTTGCACAATCAAATCCTGTCTTAGCATACTCAATGGTACACTCCAATAGTTTCATTGGATTACCATTCATTATATCAGGTTCCAAATCATGGTCAAAACAGATAGCAGTTGGTAATCCATTTTGCTCAATCCAATCTACAAATTCATTGTAGTTCTTCACCCATATAGTTTCAAAAGGTTTTTCAATAGGAGAATAGTCCAACCAATTTTCTGTGTTTGGATTTCTAATATCGTCTAACCAAAGCAGTGTCTTACTCATCTTTGTTTTCTTTTAAAAGGTTATAGGCTCTAACATAATTACCTCCTTTACCTTGGAGCCCTACTGCCAGTAATGCCGCTCGAATTGAAGGGTTATTCTCTAAGGCGTTAAGTAGTTCTTGATCTGATACTTTTGTTTGAGTGTTGTTCCTGTTGCGGCCTTTCCATGTAGATGTTTGACTGTGACAATTTGGACATAGTATATTTAGGTTTTCTCTAAGGTTGTTTCTATTGTCTCCGTCAATATGGTCAATCTCTAAAGGAAGCTCTTTTTTATTCCATGTTGAGATTCCACAGGTTTCACACTCCCACTTTCTTTCTTTCTTCACCCATTTTCTTAAAACTGATGAAGGTATCTGTTGACCTTTGTTAAAAACGTCTTCTGCTAGTTTGTATTTTTTTGATTTCTCTATACCTTTCCCTTCAGGGTTTGGATTAAATACCCCAAATTTTTTAGCGTACTTTTTAAAAGTATCGTACCCTACATTTAACTCTTTTGCAGCAGATTGCATTGACTTAGTCTTAATGATTGCTGCTTCCACTTCTTCTTTAGTAAAGTTGTACATAGTTAGTATTTTACTAATAAATAGGTACTTTTAAGTCTTCCTTAAAACTACGTACTTTTTTAGTGCTCGGGGTGGGATTCGAACCCACACGGACTAATGTCCAACGGTGTTTAAGACCGTCTTGGCTACCAGTTACAACACCCGAGCTAATCCTATGGCTTTCTTCTAACGGGTTTCTTTTTCTTTAAAGTCCTCTTTCCACTCTTCTTCTTACCTTTTATCTCTCCTTCATTAAGAGCTTTTTCAGAGAGTGGGTACTTTATTCCGGTTTCTTCTTCTATAAAGATGTAATAGGATGTGCCTGTGTGGTCGGTTTCTTTCTCTTGAAAGCTTCCCGTTACGGTAGTACCTGCAAACCTAAATGATCTCTTATCTCCTTTCTTCATCTTTATATTATCGGAAGAAGTACTTACGAAGTAAACTCTGTTAGTTTATACTTTTTACCATCAATCTCAACTACCTTTCCTTCACATGATTTAGGTCTACTGTCTTCAATATGCCCATTAGAGTCTTCAGAGTAGATTCTATTTCCATTGGAATCGTATTCACATTTACACCAGTACCCATAAGAGTATTCACAGTAGATTACATTTCCATTGGAATCATATTCCTTTTTATACCAATGCCCTTTATAGTTTTCAAAGTAGGCTACCTTTCCATTGGAATCGTATTCCCATCTATACCAACACCCATTAGAGTATTCACAGTAGATTACATTTCCATTCTTATCTTTGATTTCAAATGGAAATTCTTTGATGTTTAACTGTTGTGCTATTGTTTTCATATCTTTTTTATATTATCGGAAATACTTTTAACTTTTACTATTTATTTCCAAAAAAGTTGGATGAGTAGAATTGCTACTGAGAGGAGTAGGCATACTCCGGTCTTCATTGTAATGCTTTCGTTTAAGTGAGCGTAAGCTAGAAAGGTAAATGCAAAAATACCTACCGCATATGCAATGAGGCGGGTTGGCCATATTTCTCCGTTAAAGGCTTGTACTAAGTACTTTGTTCCATAGAGGTAAATTGCACTAATGGGTACTCCAAGTAAGATTGTAAACAAAGGATGTTCCTTAAGCCATTTTGAAAAGAACTGTCCATTAATTTGGTAAAAGACAGCTGACTGTGCCAATAAGAACATTAGGCTGCCTACAATTAAGTTACGCATTTTTTTCGGTATTATTGTCTTTTCTAATTTCTTCGTCCCAGGTATCAAGTACTTCAAATACATCTTCAATGGGCATTTCAAACCAATGTTGCATAATATCCATCACCGGTGTTGCAAGACCCAATTTAAAGTATGCTTGTTTTAGTTTCTGCTCTTCTTCAGACCCTTCCCAAGGATTCCCTGCAAGTATTCGAATATACATCCCTCTATAATATCCTACCATTGTCTCCATGAGTAAATTTAGAGACCTAGTCTTTACCCATCTTGGAGTTAGCGGATGTATGATATGGGTGAATAAAAAATTTTTTATCTTAAATATCATTGTTCATAGTGTAGAGTAGGTCCTCAATTTCTTCAAAAGTCCAAACATGATAAGAAATACTACTAAACTTACCTTCTTTAATAAATCCTAAAGTGGCCCCACATATGCTCTTTACTTCAACAACTTCGTTAGGTTGTTTACAATAGTCTAACTTCATAACTTCGTATTTTCTATTTGATCTTGATTCCATTCTTCATTCCAAAATAAAAATTCATTCTTTTCCATTATCGTCATTTACTTGTTCAAATTCAACTTCAATTATTCTTTTTGTGATAAAGAATGTCTCTGGGTTCTCTAACATATGGTCGCCGCCTTTGTACTCCATATATTCTTTAAGGAGTTCCTTATTAATATTTTTAAGTTTAGATTTAGTTATCGTTCTAATAACTTGAAAAAGATTTCCATTACTTTCCAGTATCATCCCTGTTGGAGTTTATGTATCGCTCCCTTATATAGGTTTCTAATACGTTCACCAGTAAGGTCTAATTCCTTACCTATGTTCTGAAAGGATAATTCTTCTTCTTCGTTAATACCGAAGTACATACGTATGATAGAAGCTTCTCTTTCATCTAAAAGTTTCATCCGCTCAGATAATTCTTTTAGATAGGTTCCGTCATCAATATCTTGTTCGATAGATATACTTCTATCAGGACCAAGGTACTTATCATAGGAATGTGTCTCCTCTTCCGTAAAAGTATTATGGTCCATTGAAAAGACCGAATAACTTTCCTTTCTACGGTTTACAGGCTGACGAACTGTCCTTTGGTGAGTTTGAAAATAGTTCTGAATAGATTGAAAGATCCAGGCGTTCGCGTAAGTTAGAAAGACTGTCCCTTTGCTTGGATCAAAGGAGTCAATCGCCTTATTAAGTCCGACAGTACATTCAGATATTAACTCCGGTAATGTTTCCCTATCTCTACAGTACTTAACTGCTTGGGAGATTACATACCGTTGGGTTGTAAGTATAAGCTTCTCTCTTGCATTACTGTTACCTTCTTGAGCTTGCTTACATAAATTCTTTTGCTTATCTACCGGGAGAGGTTTGTGCTTAGCTACCTCCTTAAGGTACATATCGTAAACTGTTTTACTTTCCATTCTGATTATTATCTGAATTATTATTTAATAAATCAACTCTATCTAAAATTTTTATCGCTTCCCACCAGTCGTTCATTCTCCTTTCTAGGTTATCCGCATCAGCTTCTCGGCCTTCCTTTATTGCTTGTTGCCATTCCTTGACTAGGTCGAAGTACCTAGTTTTCATTCTCTGTAAATGATTTCTCGGCTTACCCATTAAAATGGTTTATCGTCTGCTAGATGACGGTTACGTACGATAAGTCCATAAACATTAAAGAGTTCCTGAGGACCTCCATCGCAAAGTTCAAGAGCTTCCTCCCATACGTCCATACAGTAGTGGTTCATAAGTCCCTCTCTCAGTTTAGCGAGTCTGCTAGTTTCGTAATTCAAATGCTCTTCTTTAAGCTTGGCAATACGTAGATCGTACTGACGTTTCCGAGATATAAGCCTCTCTCTTACGTCATATTCGTCTGCGTTGGGATTCTCTTTTTTAAACTCCTCTACCTCTTTCTTAAAGAGTTCTTCTTCTTCCTTTGCCATTTCCCAATAATGAGACTCTTCATAACACCCTTGCTCAATTTGATATTTAACAAGAGGTCCTTGATAGGATTTAGGCTTGGAGTTCTTAAAAGCATTTACTTGTTTGCCTCTCTGCCAGTATGTAAAGGGACTAAAAGCCATTAATCTTCAGTTTGATTCTCTTCCAACCTTTGTTTAATCTTCTCAAGCAAGAGATGTGTATCGATAGCTTTATCATACTCTCCAAAATCATGATAATACATCCTTGCTTGTTCGAGAGCTGGGAGCCAATTTTCTCTAGCTAGATTAATCTCATAGGCATTCTCATCGCCTTCGAGAGTAATTTCAAATAGTTCAGCAGTATGTGCATTCCTGTTTACAGCTCTCTTGATACCGTTATAGATATGCTCGGTAACCTGTAGGTTCTTTTCTTTGAAGAGTGTCTGTAACTCATCAATAGTTTCAAAATTTAAAACTGGTTTTTCCATTTATAACTTTTATGTATTATCGGATTAAAGCTTTCTTCTTTCAACTCTAGTTTTTACTTCTTCTGGGTCATATACTATTGAGTATGAGTCAAGATGGTCTACTTCTTTATTGGTCATATACATGAATATACTGCCGTGATATTCACAAGTGATAGATTCAAGCTTTTCTTTATTAGCAAAACCTAGATCAGGTTGCACAGGAAAGTATGTAAACCTTCTAGGGCCATCATAAGACCTAAAAGTATTCCCAGTAACTCTAGCCCAAGAACCTTCTCTATCTTGCACTTCATATACAGCGCTATCGGGAAAATCTCTAATAAGCTTCCCCGTCATTCCAGTTTTTTCCCCCATTAGTAAATAACTTATTTTCTTATTATCGGAACAAACTTCAAAGAAGTCAACTCTACTTATAGGAAATTATACTATCGTCATTATCTTCTTCTGTTTCGTCCCAAAGTCCTAACTCTTTAAGATGTTCAATATGATGTTCGTCTAATTGAAATTCTTCGGAGGTACGGTTATCTTTTTTATCAACTGAAAAGTCTTCTTCTGCTTTCATCTGTTTGTTTGAAAGCGGATTACCTACAAAAAGAAAATAGCAGTTGTAGCAAAGTAGTTCGATATTGTCTAAGGAATAATTTTTCTTATTCCTATCTCGGAAAGCAAGAAGGAGAGGTATTTTATAATCTACAATTCTCCTTTCACAGTATCCGCAATTAGAACACTTTTCCTCAATAAACATTTCATGAATAAGCCTGTCTTTAATTTTACCAGGGGAGAAGCTTTCAATGGGGAGTTCTCCATTTATAAGTTTCTCAATGGGCGGCTCTTTTCCTTTACCTGATATAAATTTTGGAATACCTTTTCCGGATTCGTTCTTATGTACATCAAATAAAGTCTTCCCTGTTGCTTCGTCAGTATACATTCTAGCATACTTACGGTAGGTGTAGAAGTCACAATGTAGATATCTTGCAGCAGCTCTATTAGACGGCGTCTTAGACATCGCCCTTAGTATATCTGTTTTTGTGAAATGTTTTGCTTTAGGCATCTTCTTCTATAAACTCATCATCTCTAAAAGAATCTATCTGCTTCTTCTCTATAGAGGTGAATATTAATTCTTGATAGGTATGGTCTCCTTCTCCTAAGGTTGCCATCTCTCCTGTTCTTGGTCCTTCTTTAGAACATTTTACACACGCTTTGGTGTTAGGGAGAACTTTCAGCCGGAGGGGATGAATCTCCTCTCTACAGTATACACATTTCATATCGGTCAACCTTCTCTTGACTCCTTTAAACCTCCTCTATCATGTCTTGAGAACTTACCTAGCTTTTCAAAAGAAGGATCTGCTTTCAATTTATCTTGCTTGGCAGGTCTCATATCTGAGAGCTGTTTATACTTCATATGATTCCTCACAATGTATTCTACAGCTGTTGGGTTTCCTCCGATTTTTTCAATTTCTTTTGAGAACTGGTCTACTAGATCGGCTGAGACTTTCTCATGTCCGAAATGAGTGATGTGTCCTTTTTTTGGATGAATGCCTTCTGTCTCGTCTTTTCCAATATCGTGAAATAAAGCAGCTAGGGCAATATCAATATCATCGTCTTCAATTGCTCTATTTACAACCACAATCGTATGCTTAAGTACATTCCCTTCAGGATGCTTGTCTAGTCGCTGTTTCCGTGACCAGAGTTTACGTACTCTATCCTGTAGGTCTTCAGGCATCTTTAACAGTAACGATTTAAAATCTGTAATACCTGATTGAGCTAATTTTTTATTTTCCATTCGCCAACTCTTTTTAACTTTCAAGAAGGGTTACAATTTTATACAATTCAGCCGGAGTATCGAAGTTAAAGTCTTTTTCTTCGTCATCTATCCTTAGAGTAACTTTATCTACATCTCCCTCTTTTTGAAGAAAAGTTGAAATGACTTCAAGTTGATCTTCATTGAATCTCATCTTCATAAGACCTTCTATTACTGTATAAAATTTATCTTCGTAAGATACTATATTGATACCCATCTCCTCAATCAGGAAAGTACTCTTATCGTCTATTTCTTTTAGATTAGTAATACATTCTATAAAGAGGTCTTTTTCCATATCTTTGTAACTTCTACGTTTTTCTGAGACGGTTATCTCGATTCCAAATATGTCTTTGGATTCTTTCTTAATATAATCCGAGAGGTAATTCATTATCCGTGGAGTAGGTTTATATCTCTATTCTTCCTCACTCTTTCGTCAATCATCTCTTTCTCCCTTAAGATGAAAAGGTCATTAAAGGATTCAAAGTCAAGGCGTTTTGTTTGTAGGGCTAGCTTAAGAGCACTTGTGATGTCTGGTGCTTTAACGGTGAAGAGTATTTCGTCAGGTTGGTTTCGTAGAAGTATTTCGTAAATTTTCATATAATAGTTTTTACCTAGTGTTTAAATATAAGAACTTCTACTACTTTCTACAACTCTTCTTCATTCTCTCCTTTTAATACTTTTCTGATAATTTGATCTAAATACTCGATGTAGATAAAAAAGCCGATGATAGCTTTGTCTTTTAACTGACGGTCTCTTTCTATAGACATTCCATATTTGGTCAATCCTGTATTAAGTTTGTTCTGAAGCTTCATAGCAATATCATGAAACTGTTCTCTTGGCAGGTCTTCTGCTACCATGGGAATGAATTGAACTTTTACCCCCGTCTTATTTGGGTCTTCGTTCGTTGCTACTTTTAGTCGAAACTCAACATTGTCTACGTTAATCTTCGTTACTTCTGTTATCATCTTTTTGTTTCTTGTTTTTATTTTTATAAATAGTACGATCTTTCTTCTTCATACGAACTTTACCAGGGTACATCTCCTGTTCGTGTTCATAATAGTTAATGTCATTAAGGTTTAATTTAGGCATAATTTCAGTTACTTATATTGTTATTACTGGTTGTTCTGGGAATTGTAGGTGACATATCCCGTTTATAAAAAGGTTCTTATGAGACGGATCTCCAATTTTGTAAGTTTTAATGGTGTTGAATAGTTTTAAATAAGTCTCTTTACTTAAGAGATGAGACTTAGTTAGGTTGTTACGTTCTATACATTTTGCTAGAAACTCTTCACACGACCATCCCTTTATGTACTCCCAAGGCTTATTATTAAAGTTAGGTACTGTTATAAAATACTCATAAGTTTCATCCAAATACTTCTTATCATTAAGGTAATCTGTTTTACTCACATTTATAATATAGAAGTTTGTTTGAGGTGTGAAGTGGTTGTCTTCTAGCTTGTCAGGATTAAACTCATTTAGGTAAATAGTTTCAAATGAGAACCCATTTAAGTAGTAGAAGTCTGCTTTCTCAACTTGTGTATCTAGTAGCTCTTTTTTAAATAGTATGTCGTTAGCTCCTTTACATAACCATTCTATATTATTCTCCTTACAGTAATCAAATACTGCGTTATCTAAATCGGCAGTACCGAAGTTATGTCCTCTGTTTATAGGAAGATCTAGGATGATACAGTCAGGAAAATACTTTTTCCAAACCTCCTTATGCTCCTCATCTAAAGGAATGCCATAGGTAGTTGCAACTATAATGTTGTCAAACTCTTTTAGCACATCTAAGCTGTAGAGAATATACTGTTCTATTCTAGCAAGATCATCTTTGCTAGCTACATATCCTATAACTCCGTAATAGGACTTATTGATAAGTTGCTTTAAATTCATCTACTGAGATTAGGTTTAGTAGTTCAGTTCTATTTTCATCAAAGTACTTCCAGTTTTGTTCTGCTGATTTTAGCTTCTCTGGATCAATCTTATTATCTTCTTCCACTCCGTTGAAAATAACTCCACAACCGCAGTCTGTATTCACTGTAATAAATTTATGAGGATACTTCTGCCTCAAACGCAATGCTGATTTGTAGACGTTCCCATACCAGATTCCGGTTTGACGAGGTACTATCGTATATTCTTCTACTGTTGGGTTACAGTCGTGCATTATAATAATAC
>Ga0075474_10001265_pt1 | contig 10447 bp, 9 predicted proteins | sample DEB08_DNA_2_FD_71485 | JGI IMG/M metagenome (GOLD analysis project Ga0075474, IMG submission 71485) | Aqueous microbial communities from the Delaware River and Bay under freshwater to marine salinity gradient to study organic matter... | ecosystem: Environmental > Aquatic > Marine > Coastal ...
GGTGATCATCGTGCGCTACGAAGGACCCAAAGGCGGTCCCGGGATGCAGGAAATGCTGTACCCCACCAGCTACATCAAAAGCCGCGGATTGGGCACGCAATGCGCCTTGTTGACCGACGGCCGGTTCTCCGGCGGAACCTCTGGTCTGAGCATTGGCCATGCCTCGCCCGAGGCAGCCGAAGGTGGCGCGATCGGTTTGATTCGTGACGGCGACATCATCGACATCGACATCCCGAACCGGAGCATCCAGTTGCGGATCAGCGACGAGGAACTGGCGTCGCGGCGAGCCGAGGAAGAAGCCAAAGGGGCCGACGCCTGGCAACCTCAAGAACTTCGGAACCGGCGAGTCTCTGCCGCCCTGCAGGCTTACGCAGCTATGACCACCAGCGCCGATCGGGGTGCCGTTCGCGACATCAGCCAACTTCGGCGATGACGTCGCAAGATCCCGAGAACGATCCTCGGCCCCCCCGAGGCCGCAAGGCGGCCATGGATCGCCTGATTGAGGCTGCCAAGGTCCTCGGGGCTGAACGTTCCCCCACTGAGATCAGCGGACGGGAACTCGCGGCGGCCGCCAACGTGAACTACGGCCTGATCCACCATTACTTCGGGAGCAAAGAAGCGGTGTTTGCCGAAGCGGTTCGCGAAACCGGGGAACTCATGGGTTCACGTTGGGACTCCAACGGAATTCTTCCAGTGAACACCTCCGACGAGGCTCGTAGCTACCGGACCCTGGCCAAGATCAGCGCCGCTGATGCCGAACGGATGACCGCCGGGCTGGTCCGGCGGATCGCCCGAGGCCACGCCACCGCCACCGACCGCTCGCCGGAAGATCCTGAACTACTCGCCGAAGTCGCGCTTTGCATCGCCCTCCAGTTCGGCTGGGGAGCGTTCGAGGACGAGATCATCGCCGGGCTCGCCTCGTTCGGAGCTGACCGTGATGCGCTGCGTCGCCGGGTGTCCGAAATCTCGATGCGAATCGCCGACTCGTGACCAGCACCAACCCCGACCCGCGAAACCAGACGTCGATTGTTGCCTACCTAGCGTTCGTCGGTGCGCTGCTGGCCATCGGGATCGACACGGCGCTACCGGCGTTCGATGAAATCCGCCACGCTTTTTCGCTTAGCGAAGCCAGCGGTGACGTTTCGCTGATCGTCACCACCTACTTTCTGGGGATGGCCGTCGGCCAATTGCCGGTCGGTCCGATCTCGGACCGCTACGGTCGCCGCCCGGTTTTGATCGGTTCGCTCCTGCTCTACGGGTTTGGTGCGGTCGGATCGGCGCTGGCTCCGTCGTTTGGGATTCTGTTGGCGTTCCGTTTCCTGTGGGGGATCGGAGCCGCGGGGCCAGCGGTGGTCTCCAATGCCATCGCCCGCGACCTCTACGAAGGCGACCATCTGGCTCGGGTGCTCAGCCTGGTGATGGCGGTCTTTCTGGTCGGCCCGACGGTAGCTCCGTTGGTCGGGCAGGCGCTGGTGGCAACCGGGGTCTGGCAGTTGGTGTTTCTCGCCGGTGGCGGGTTGTCGGTGGTCGCTTTGCTGTGGACCTTTCAGTTTCGCGAAACGCTGCCGGTGGATCGCCGTCGGCCCATCGACCGTGTGGCCCTCCAACGGGGTCTCGCTACCGCCCTAACCCATCGGGCTTCAACCGGTTACACGGTGGCAATGGTGTTCAGCTACGGCGCGTTTTTCACCTTTCTTGGCAGCTCACAACCCATCGTGGACGTGGTCTACGGTCGAGGGCACCTGTTTGCGGCCACCTTCGCTGGCGTATCGGCGGTCAACGGGACCTGTGTCTGGCTGACCAGCCGGGTGATGCATCGCCACGGCGCGAAACGGATCGCCCGACTGGCGTATGTGTTGACCGTGGTGGCCTATCTGACGATGACGTTGGCGGCGGTGCTTGCTGACGGCGTCCCGCCGTTCATGGTTTGGGTGGTTCTGGTAACGGTCACCTCCACCGCGTCGACCGTGGTCACCACCACCGCGACCTCGCTGGCCCTGCAACCAATGGAACGGATCGCCGGTACCGCCGCGGCTCTGCGTGGAATGTTGACGCTGGGGTTTGGATCGTTGCTTGCGTCGATCATCGACCGCCAGATCACCTCAACCATTACCCCGATGGCCATCGGAGGACTGCTGTATTGCGCGATCGGTCTGGTCGTTCTGCTTTGGGCGCAGGGTGGCTCACTGGCCGTCGTCGACCCCGACCGGGAGCGAACCCGCCGGCTGGTTTCCTGAACCGAACCAGTCCGACCAACGCTCCAACCATTCACCATCCCCAAGTTGCGTCTCGACCCGTTCACCGCAGCGGCGGATCGTCAACCGGTCCGCGGTTAGCGTGACCCGGTCGTCGCCGGTTCCTAAGAGTCGAGTAGCAAACGGTTGTTGGCGCCAGCGACTTTCCCGGTCGGCTGCCATCCGATGCGCGATCGGTGCGAACTCTTCCAACCGGTGGGTTACTCGCCGAAAGCGGTATTGCGCTTCGGGGACCCCGTCGACGAGGCGAGCCAGCGTGGTGCCTTGGGGGCTCGGCACAAAAACGAAGCTCCCAGCGCCACCGTCTTGCTCCCGGCCCCGCGAAAGATCAAGGGGACGGTGGAAGCTGTCGCCGAACCCGACATCAACGAGGTAGGGACGTTCGAGTTGCACTTCCAACGTGAGGTGGTCGATCACCGTGGCCGGGCCGTTGAGCAGCACCGCAGCTCCGAGGTACCGAACCGTGAAACCCAACTGGTCAAGCAACCAACCGAAGGCCCCGTTGGTTTCAAAACACCAACCTCCTTGGCCGTTTTCGACGATCTTGTCGAGCATGTCGCCAATGCTGACCGCCGGTGGACGGCCGTCGAAAATCTCTCGGTTTTCGAACGGCACCGCAACCAGATGGGCGAAGGTCAGCCTCGCCAAACTGTCGACATCGGTCGCATCAGGCCGCTCGACCCCTAGCCGCTTGAGGTAAGCGTCAACGTGGTCGGTGCTGCCACCTGGGGTCTTGTTCACCGCTTCGCCGCGACTGTTGGCACAATGGCATCCATGAGCCATCTCACCACTGTTCGTATCGCGGGCGCCACCCGAGCTGGTCGGGTTGACGGCGACGAGATTGTCCTGCTGAATGCTCCCGATGTCGGTGCGGTCTTGCGAACCGGTGAGGCCACCGAGTCCGGCGAACGAGTGGCCTTCGACGAGGCCGACCTGGCCCCGTTGGTCGCCCATCCGGGAAAGATCATCTGTGTGGGCGTCAACTATCTCGACCACATCGCTGAGATGGGTCGTGAACGGCCCGATTTCCCTACCTATTTTGGCAAGTACCGCGAAGCGCTGGTGGGAGCCCGAGACGACCTGATCCTTCCCGATCCGTCAGTGTCGACCCAGATCGACTGGGAAGCCGAACTGGCGATCGTCATTGGAAGAACCGTTCGGAATGTCAGCACTTCAGCTGCGATCGACGCGGTCGCCGGCTACACCGTGATCAACGATGGCACCGTGCGCGACTGGCAGCGGCGAACCACCCAGTTTCTGGCCGGCAAAACCTTTGAGGGGTTGAGCCCACTTGGTCCGGTACTGGTCGGAACCGACGAACTCGGCGACGGCAGCGGCCTAGAAATCCGCTGCGAAGTCAACGGCGTGACCAAACAGCTGAGTTCTACCTCTGAACTGTGTTTCACGGTCGCCGACATCGTGGCCGACCTGTCAACGATCTTGACCCTCGAACCGGGTGACGTGATCGCTACCGGCACCCCCAGTGGGGTCGGGGCGGCAAGGAACCCACCGGAATGGTTGGCTGACGGTTCGGTGCTCCGCTGCTCTATTGAAGGGATCGGCGCGACCGAAAACCGCTGCCGTCTGCCTTAGCCAGCGTTTCGGCGAGCGGGTTTCAGAAACGATTGGCGGTTACGAGATCGCTAGGCGCTCGATGATCTCGCCAACGATCTCGTCCACCGTTCGATCATCGGTCGCGACCTGTTCGAACGCTGCGTAGCGGCCGTGGCGTTCGGCCAGCAGTTCCGCTAACCGGCGCTGCGGATCCGGATCAGCCAGCAAAGGGCGGGTTGTTAAACCATCGGAACGGACCCGGTCGAAGATGGTGTTCACCTCGGCGGTGAGACAAAACACCCGACCAGTGGCCTCCATCGGGGCAGACACCGTTTCGTCGATCAGCGACCCACCACCCGTGGCGATCACGAGTCCGTGTTGTTCGGCCAGTTCCGCGACAATGTCGGCTTCTCGCCGACGGAAACCCGCCTCGCCTTCATGGACGAACAGTTCCGAAATCGGCCCCCACCGCTCAACCAGCACCGCGTCGGTATCAACGAACGGGCGTCGGAGTACCTCAGCCAACCGTCGTCCCACCGTCGACTTACCGGTCCCCATAAAGCCGGTCAGCACAATGTTCGCCTCTGAAGCAGTGTTCGCCTCTGAAGCAGTGTTCGCCTCTGAAGCAGTGTTCGCCTCTGAAGCAGTGTTCGCCTGTGGAGCAATGTTGGCCTGTGGGAGGTCTGGTTCGGTGCCGGACTGCATCAGTTCAGACTAGGCCGCGGAACCGTTGCCAGATGCTGCGGCCTCCCCAGCAAGGAATCGCCAGACTTGGGGTTCGATTCGCCATGCCCGATGTGCAAGTCTCTCACTGTGGATATTCAAGAGCTTTCAGACCGGATCGCCATTAGCGATCTTCTTGCCCGTTACGCCCATGCTGTCGACAGCAAGGACTGGGACCTGTATCGGACGGTGTTTACCGACGATGCCGTCATCGACTACACCGCGGCGGGCGGTGAGAAAGGCGACGTTGAGACCATCACCGCCTGGCTCGAACAGTCCATGACCATGTTCGAAATGACCCAGCATCTGATCTCCAACGAACTGATCAGCTTCGATGGTGACACCGCCACCGTGCAGGCCATGTTCTACAACCCCATGCGGTTTGCTGGTGGCGGCCCGCTGTGGCATTGCGGTGGCTGGTACCACCACGAGTTGGTCCGTGACGGCGACGGTTGGAAGAGCCGATCGCTCCACGAGAGCTTCGCCTGGACCACCATGCCCGGAGCCGACGGTTGACCTCACAAGAACCCACCACCATCGCTCAACTTGTCGACTTCGCAGCCGACCGGTTCGGTGATCTCGAAGGGATCGTTGATGGGGAGGTTCGTTGGACGTTCAGCGAATTGCGGACCCGGATCCGTGAGGCGTCCGCGGCCCTGATCGCCTCCGGGATCGCCCCCGGTGATCGGGTCGGCATTTGGGCTCCGAACTGCTGGGAGTGGGCGGTTGCTGCGCTCGGCACCCACCTCGCCGGTGGGATTGTGGTGCCGATCAACACTCGCTTCAAAGGACGTGAAGCGGCTTATGTGCTGAACACAGCCCGGGCCCGGATGCTGTTCACCGTCACCGACTTTCTCGACACCGACTATGTGGCATTGCTGACCGAAACGGACCTGCCGGCGTCGATCGAAGAGATCGTGGTGCTCCGAGGTTCGGTCCCCGCGACCTGTTCGAGTTTCACTGATCTGCTGGCCCGCGCTACCACCGCTGACCTCGATCAGGTCGACGAACGTGCCGCCGCGGTAGGAGCTGACGATCTCTGCAACATCATGTTCACATCGGGCACGACCGGTTCGCCCAAAGGGGCGATGCTGACCCACGGGGCGACCTGTCGGGCGTTCCGAGCGTGGAGCGACGTCATCGGTCTCGACCGGGACCGCTACCTGATCATCAACCCGTTCTTTCACTCGTTTGGACTCAACGCCGGCATCCTCGCCTGCCTGATGACCGGTTCGACGATCATCCCCCATCCGGTGTTCGACGTGCCGTCGGTGATGCAACGGATCCCGGAGGAACGAATCTCGATGCTGCCGGGACCACCGGCGATCTACCAGACGATCCTCAACCATCCGGATCTGGCAACGTTCGACTTTTCAACCCTGCGTCTCGCAGTGACCGGAGCCGCCGCGATCCCGGTGGAGATGATCCTGCAAATGCGTGATCGCCTCGGGTTTGAAAAGGTCGTTACCGGCTACGGACTCACCGAGTCGACTGGGATCGCCACCATGTGCCGCCACGACGACGACCCGGGGATCATCGCCTCCACTTCGGGGCGGGCCATTGACGGGGTCGAAGTCTGCATTGTGGACCCCACCGGAACCGAAGTCCCTCGGGGCGAACCGGGTGAGATCGTCGTTCGCGGGTACAACGTGATGGTCGGGTACCTCGATGACCCGACGCGAACCGCGGAAGCCATCGATGCTGACGGCTGGCTTCACACCGGCGACATCGGTGTGATGGATCCCGATGGCAACATCAACATCACCGACCGAGTCAAAGACATGTTTATCAACGGCGGGTTCAACGCCTACCCGGCCGAGATCGAAAACCTGATGATGAACCATCCGTCGATCGCTCAGGTGGCGGTCGTCGGAGTGCCCGACCCGCGGTTGGGTGAAGTTGGCTACGCCTTTGTTGTTCCGGCCGCTGGCACCGACCCGCAGCCCGCCGAGTTGATCGCCTGGTGCCGGTCGGAGATGGCCAACTACAAGGCCCCCCGTTTTGTCACCATCACCGACGCGCTCCCACTCAACGCCAGTGGCAAAGTATTGAAGTACGAACTTCGCGACCAAGCGGTCGCATTGATGGAAGGCTGATCGTCAGATCATGAACGAATCCGAGATGGACCACTTCGACCGTTGGCGCGAAAGCGAGGCAACCGCCGAAGCCATGATCCCGCTCATGGGACGTCTGTATCGAGAACAAGACGTCATCGTGTACATCTACGGTCGCAAACTGGCTCGCACCAGCATCGACATTCTCAAAGGTCACCGGTACGCCCGTCAGATCATCGGGCGTGAGATCAACGTTGCCGACAGCCTCCCGATCCTTGAAGCGCTGGCCGACATGAACCTCGACTCGGCAAAGGTCGATCTTGGCAAGTTGACCACCGGTTGGCTCGCCGAAACCCAGCGGTCGCTTCCGGAGTACCTCAACGACGAGTTGTCATCGATTTTGACCGGGCATGGGCGACTGCTCGCCGAACCCACCGATGTTGTGCTGTACGGGTTTGGTCGGATCGGTCGGTTGTTGGCCCGGATCTTGATCGACCGGGCAGGCAGCGGAGCCAAACTGCGGCTTCGTGCCGTGGTGCTTCGCCCCCAGAAAGACAACGACGTGGAGAAACGGGCCAGCCTGCTGCGCCGCGACTCGATCCACGGACCGTTCGAAGGCACGGTGATTGCCGATGTGGAGAACAACCGTCTGATCGCCAACGGCAACCCGATTCAGTTGATCTACGCCGAGCAACCCGAAGACATCGATTACACCGCGTACGGGATCAAGAACGCCATCATCATTGATAACACTGGGGCCTGGCGCGATCACGATGGGCTCAGCCGGCATCTGGCAGCCCGGGGGGCGAGCCGGGCGCTGCTCACCGCCCCCGGCAAGGGCACGGTGAAGAACATCATTTACGGCGTGAACCATGGCGAGGTCACCGACGACGACCGGGTCTTGTCGGCCGCTAGCTGCACCACCAACGCCATCGTGCCTCCGCTCAAAGTCATGAACGACTGTTTTGGGATCGTGGGTGGTCACGTGGAAACGGTGCACGCCTACACCAACGACCAGAACCTGACCGACAACTTCCACAAGAAAGCCCGCCGGGGTCGTTCAGCGCCGCTGAACATGGTCATCACCGAGACGGGGGCCGCTACCGCGGTGGTCAAGGCCCTGCCGGAATTAGCTGGCAAGCTCACCGGTAACGCCATCCGAGTACCGGTGCCGAACGTGTCGCTGGCGATCTTGAACCTGACCCTCGAGCGGGACGTCACGGTCGACGACATCAATCAGGTTCTGCGCGACGCCTCGCTAAGCGTGGATCTTGGAGAACAGATTGACTACACCTCCTCAACCGAGTTGGTGTCGAGTGATCTCGTCGGTGCGGCCCGCACCAGCATCGTCGATTCGCAGGCCACGATTGCCGACCACAACCGTTGCGTGCTCTACGTCTGGTACGACAACGAAGCGGGTTACAGCTATCAGGTGGTTCGGGTCGTTCAGCAGCTCGCCGGCTTGGACTACCCGAGGGTTCCCTGACGGTTCGCTGAGCGAATTCGTCTAGCGGGCGCGGCAGAGGTTGACGGCGGCGGGGTCGATGTCGTCGAGCAACCCCAGCGCGGCTTTGAGGCGAAGGACCCGAACGAGGTGCCGATCCATGGCTGCCGCCATCGTCTCGTCGGCGGCCCGAGCAGCAAGTAACGCTTCGATCGTGTCGGCGGCACCGTCAACGTCGACGAACAGCGCCAGGTCAGCACCGGCGGTTACTGCGGCCACGGCACGGGTCGCGTTGGACAGTTCCCCGGGCAGGCCCTCCATCGCCAGCAGGTCATCGGTGATCACCACCCCCTGATACCCCAGTTGCTCGCGTAGCCAGCCTTGGATGATGGTCGAGCTGAGCGACGCTGGGAGTTGCCCGTCGACTTCCCCAAACCGCAGGTGCCCGACCATGACCAGAGGCGCTTGTGTGGCTTGGTAGGGAACGGCACCGTTTTGTGCCCAGCGGTCTCGGGTCGTGTCCGCCAGCGCATCCGACCGGTGCGGGTCGCTCGATGAAGCTCCTTGGTTCGGGAAATGTTTGAGGGTTGGGGCGACACCGACCTGACAATGGCCGTCGACCAGCGTCTCGGTGAGGGCGGTGACCATCGACGGGTCGTCGCCAAAAGATCGCCCGGTTTGGCGCATGTAGGAGTCTTCGGAGATGTCGACGTCGGCGACCACTCCGAAGTTCACGTCGATCCCCACTTCGGCGAGTTGGATGGCAAAACCTGCGGTCGCCGCAGCCAGCGCCAACCGACTCGCTTCCGGGTCGCGGCGATAGTCGGCGGCCCACGCGTCCGGCGAGGCCAGCGGTTCTATCGGGACTCGCAGCACTGTCGTTCCCGGCTCGGCATCGGTGGCGATCAGCGGTGCCACCGGGCAGCTGCTGGCCGACGCACGCAGCGCGCCAATACGGTCCCGAACCGTGTCGGTGGTGTCCAACGCCGTCCAGTTCTCGTTGGAGCTGGTCACAAACACCCCACCGATGCAGAGGTCGTTGAGTTCGGTTTCGATGGGTTCGGCCAGGTTGGGGCCGACGGTGCCGAGGACGAGGAGCTGCGCGACTCGTTGTCGGGGGTTGAGCGTGGCGATCAGCTTGTCAATGGCAGTGGTCACCGGGTCGATCGGCGCCACGGTGCTCGACGCCGGTGGGCTGGTGACCGGTGTCGTGGAGTTCGGTGCGGGCGAGATGGTTGACCAGTCGCTGGCAGTTGACTGCGTCACATCGGCGTTGGGGCCCGACGCTTCGTTCGGGTTATCGGTGCTACAGGAACCCGTCACGGCGGCCACACCGAGCACGGCCAGAAGTCCAACCACAAGACGGCGACGCATGGCTCCACTCTGCCGCAGATGGCCCCGCGGTGAGGCGCTTTCGGTCCAGAGTTTGCTCGCGGCTAAATCTTGACTAGATAAGTCGGGATTATCCCGATACCCTGCCCCCCATGACGAACAACTGGAAATTTGAAACCGCCCAGATCCACGCCGGGCAGAGCCCTGACAAGGAAACCAACGCTCGAGCGGTGCCGATCTACCAAACCACCTCGTTCACGTTTAACAGCACCGAACACGCGGCAAACCTGTTCGCCCTCGGAGAGATGGGCAACATCTACACCCGGATCATGAACCCCACCCAAGGTGTGTTCGAAGCTCGGATTGCCGAACTCGAAGGTGCAACGAGCACCGCGGTCGGTATTCCTGGAGCACTCGCGGTGTCGTCCGGTCAAGCCGCTGAAACGTTGGCCATCCTCAACTTGGCTAACGCCGGTGACCACATCGTCACCTCGGCCTCGCTCTACGGCGGGACATACAACCTGTTCAATTACACGCTGCCGCGGATGGGTATCACGGTCACCTTCGTCAACGATCCCGACGACCTTGACGCGTGGGCTGCTGCCGTTCAACCCAACACCAAAGCGTTCTATGGCGAAACGTTGGCCAACCCCAAGAACAACTTCCTCAACATCGCTGGAGTCAGTGAGGTAGCTCATGCCAACGGAGTTCCGCTCATCGTGGACAACACCGCGACGAGCCCCTACCTGGTGCGGCCCTTCGAACATGGTGCCGACATCGTGGTCCATTCAGCCACCAAGTACATCGGTGGCCACGGCACCTCCATCGGCGGGGTGATCGTTGATGGTGGCAGCTTCGATTTCGGAAACGGCAAGTTCCCGGGCTTCACCGAACCCGACGCCAGCTACAACGGGCTGGCCTACTGGCCCGCTTTGGGCGCTGGTGCCTACATCATCAAGGCCCGGGTTCAGCTCCTGCGCGACCTCGGCGCCTCGACCACCCCGTTCAACTCGTTCTTGTTCCTTCAAGGTCTCGAAACTTTGTGTTTCCGGATGGAACGCCACACCGAGAACGCCCAGAAGGTG
>Ga0075474_10001267_pt1 | contig 10445 bp, 3 predicted proteins | sample DEB08_DNA_2_FD_71485 | JGI IMG/M metagenome (GOLD analysis project Ga0075474, IMG submission 71485) | Aqueous microbial communities from the Delaware River and Bay under freshwater to marine salinity gradient to study organic matter... | ecosystem: Environmental > Aquatic > Marine > Coastal ...
AACAACAAGTTGCTGCTACTGGTGGTATGCCAAGCTATAAACCTGAAGATATATTTGCTAAACCTACAGAACGAATTAATGAATCTGGATTAGCAGATACACAACCACAACAAATTGTTCAATTACCACCAAATACAGACACACAGATTTTAATAGAGTTAATTAAGGAAAAAGCTCCAATAACAATTCAGAGGTTCTAATGAACATTTATAGCAAATGGAATGAGAATTTCTACAAATCAATAGAAGAAGGTATTGCTTACAACAAAAGAAAAGATACTAAAAAAGTTGAACTTGGTGCTGACATTGATACATTAGCTACTAACTACAAAATATTAAAAGATTTAACTCCTTCTGAATTAGATGAATTAGTAATATCAGCAGCAGAGTTAAATGTACCTCCTCAAACATATTATGAATTATATAAAACAACTAAACCAATAAAAGTAAATATTACTAAAGGAAAACCTAATGCAGTTACTGATTGGTTAAAACAAGTTAGTCAAATTGTTAAAAGTAACAAAGAAGTATATTCCAATACAAGAAATGAATTGTTTGGAACTGAAGGAAAAAAAGCATTTACACAAACTTTGTTTTTAGGTTTAAATAGTATTTTTGATTCACTTGGTAGACGAACAGCAAATCTTGGTGCTATAGCTGCTCCTTATGAAGAAGAGATTTTAGCAGAAAAAGGATTAACAAGACAAGATGCTATAGAGTTTGAAAAAAATGGAAGAAACAATAATCAAAGTGAATGGATGATGCGTGGTGTTACTACTAAGGCTTATTTAAAAGCGATTGGAAGTTTAGTAAAAATAAATAAAGCTGGATTATTTGATGATGAAATTCCTATTAGTGATGCTATAGCTAAAACAGAATCATGGTTAATTGCTAATGGTGTAGTAGATAAAAATGGGGATGCTTACTGGCAAAAAACAGATATACAAGTTGCTTATGAAGATATTAAAGATGCTTATTTAGATGAGGTAAGAGTACAAGAAAAAAATAAAAAAAGAGATTTAACTCCTTTAGAAAAAATAAGTATTGCGTTTGAAAAATGGGAAACAGTATTAGGTGAAGGTTCTGAACCTGGTTCGTTACTTAGTGTATTAACTCCACCAGAAAATTTAGAACAAAATAGAATACTTAGAGAAAGTTATGAAAGAGCACAATTAAGTACTAACACTGGTGATTATATTGCTTATTTAGTTACTGGTAATATGCCTGGTAGATATTCTCCACAAAATATTATGTATGAAGATATACAACAAAATTATGATTTGCAAATACTACAAGCAGAAAGAGCTTTTGATGATGGTCAAATTACAGTAGACCAAAAAAATAAAATAGTTGGAGAGCTATATGATAAAAAAGACGAAGCATTAAATGAATTATCATTTGACCCAAATAAAGGTATATCTGGAATTATGGGTGGTGCTATTAACTTAGTTGCTGCGTATGCAACTGATTTAGGTGTTTTAGTATCTAAAGGTGTTGGTTTAGGTGGAAAAGTACCAAATAACTTTGATGAAGTTTTAGCTGGTGCTCAAAAAGAAATGAAAAGATTTGTAGATGATGGTGGAACAGTAGAAGAGTTTTGGAAAAAAAATGATGAAATACTAGATGGGCTATCAACAATACTTGTTGAAGCTAACAAAAGTGGCAAACCAATATTTTTAGATTTAATAAATTCAGGTTTTAATCATAAGTTTGCTAAAACATTATCAGATGTAACTGACCCATTATTGGTTAAACAAGCATTTCAAGATGGGTTTTCTAAACAATATTTATCAGATATGGTTTATGGTGGTGCATCATTAGGAAAAACAGGTCAATTTAGAATACAAGCAAAAGTTATGTCAGATAACATGCTTAGAGGATTTGCTGAAGCACAATTAGATGATGGTATTACTGCACTTGGTAGAAGAGGTGGAAGCAGAAAGACTGATAGTGTATTTCAAAATATTAAAGAATTAATGAATGGTACAGATGTTAGATTAGCTAATGCTGGACAGTTTGATATGAGAGAAGTACAGAAGTCTGTAGTGATGTTTGCAAGAATGGGTAATTTATTAAAAGTTCCAGAAAGTCGTTTAAACAAGATGCTATTAGATTTTTATGACGCACTTGACAATGGTCTATGGAATAAAGGACAAGAACTTTATTATGATGGATTGCTTAGAACAGAAGGTGCATTACAAATGCGTTATTTGTTTGGTCTGTCAGATAATGAAATAAATGAAGTGTTTGGAAAACTAAAAGGCGAAAAAAGATTATATGATGACACAGTTGCAGATTTCGTTAAACCATCCAGAACACCTGAATTTTATCCATTAGACGAAATAGATATTATTACTAAAAGACAAGCTACAGGTCAATTTGAAAATGAAGTACCTATAGATTTTATTAGACATAGTATTGATTTAATAAATCAATTTAGTGGTTATACATTAGAAGTTCCAGATATTGTAACTTTAATTAAATCTACAACACAAAGAAGAAGGCTAAGAGCACAAACATTAATTGAACAAGAAGGTATAGAAAAAGTATTTGCAACTGCTAGAAAAGCATTTGATGAAGGAAAACCAGGAACATTTTGGGATGAAAATACACCTATGGGTAAAGAGATAGCAGAAATTGCTAAAGGTTTAGATGACCCAGGAGTTTTGTTTAAAGGTCAGGAAGAAACTTTATCTGCTATTGAGCGTGGTACATTTGGTGCAGTTAGGTCTGTATTTTATCCATTAGCATTGTTATTTAGATTATCTTATCCATCTAAATTGGCGTTAGAAGGAAACATTAGAGCTTCTCTTTTAGGTGTTAGGTCTATGTTTAGAAGCCCTACACAATTTTTTAAATATTTATTTAATGATTCACAGGGAGCTATAGCAAAAGCATTAGGTATTACTCCTGATACATCTTTAGTTGGTCCATACAAAAAAGTTAGACCAGTTGTGTTTGAAGGAAAACTTAAAGGATTAAATGATAAACTACCTGTATCTGTTAGAAAAGCATTAGGTGTGTTTCAAGATAATGCACAATATGCGTTTCCTGAATTAGCAGAACTATCATCTGCTTCTCCAACATTTACATTTGGAAGAAGAATACCTGATACAGGATATGAACTTATAAATAAAATTGGTCAAAAGAATGTTCCTACTCCAGATGGGTTACTAGATTTTGAATTGTCAGCTAAATATATTGAAGCATATCAAGAATACTTTTTTGAATTTATAGATGATGACCTTTCAGGTATTACAGCAGCATTAATGAAAAAGAATTTATCTTACGAAGATATTGGAAAAATATATCAAGAAACACCTGCTATTAGAGAAATAATAGAACAAGCAAATAAAATGATGCAATCAAGAAACATTTGGGCTAAAGGTACAATACCATTAGTTAATAGACCAGAAGATTATATTGCTCTTGCAAAACATTACACACAAACAATTAATAACTACACAGGTAAAGTACCAGAGTTATTAGATATATTATCTACAGGAAGAGTAGGAAGAGTAGATTTAAGAAGTATTGATTCTATGACACCAGAATCACTAGCTATATATAATGCAAAAATTAAAACTTTAGTACAAAGAAATAGACAATTATTACCAAATCAAGTACCAAAAGCTAAAGAACCTATAGATGATAGAAAGACATATCAGAAATTTTTTGATGCTTTGTTCTTTGCTACTGCACAAGTGGAATCAGATTTAATTAGAGTGCCAGTGTTTAAACAAGCATACGAACATTATGTTGAAGGTGGTATACCTTTTACAACAAAGACTGGTTTAAATAAAATAATAAAAGAACAATTAGACCCAGAGTCTGCAATTAGTTTAAGTGATGATATATTTGACCTTGTTAAAAAAGAATATGAAGCAATTAAAAATCTTGCTCCAGATACTGCAATAACAGAAAGAACAGTTCCAATTAAAGTATTTGATAATGGTGATTCATTGTCTATTATTGCTTATTCTAAAGAAGGACAAAAACAAGTTACATCACTAAAAAGAATAGATGTAAATAATGATGTCTTAGAGTTTGATTTAAATTTATACAATACAGAATTAAAAGTATTTAAAAAACAATCTGCAGTTGCTGATTATAGATTAGGTGATGATGGTAATGCAATAGGTGTATATAACTTTTACATTAATAAAAATGAAGCAATTATAGATGGAGCAATTCCTAATAAAGATGCTTTAGTTGCTTCGTTAACAAAATATTTAGATAAGTCTGTAGACGCAGAAGCATTAGTAGATGACGCTATAGAGTATTTAACTACAACAAGAGGTAAGTTTGATAAACCAATAACTAAACAAGAATTGTTTGATTTACTTGGAATTACTGGAAAAGAACCTAATGTAACAGGATTAAAGGTTAAATTGTCTAAAGGTAAAACAACTTCATTAAGAAAAAATCCACAAGGAAAATTAGAAAGTGATGTTGGTATATCCACATTAAATAGAGTTATAGGTAAAAAAGAATCAAGAAATATTTTAAGAAAGAAAGCAGATTTAGAAGATGCAATAGACAGAGCTTACGCTTATATAACAGAACATCCTGATGGTTGGAGTTTAGATTTAGGTAGAAAGAAATTTACAAGAGTACCTGGATATTATTTATCTCCATATAAAACAAAAGAACTTATAGTTAAAACTCCAGTAACTAGAGAGATAATAGAAAAATTTATAAAAGATAATAAATCATTATTAAGTAAACAAGACCATGTATTAGGTGGTTGGGTAGAAGATGGTAAATTATATTTGGATGTTAGTGTAAAAATAAATAAAGGTGTTCCAGCAAATGTTGTTAAAGGTAAAGATGAAGCATTAGCTAAAGCACAATATTTAGCAATTATTGGAAATCAAAAAGGAATTGCTAATGTATCTTCTACAGGAGTAGAGACAATATACAGCAATACTCCAGGTGCATTTGATGTTATAAGAAGAGCAGGGCAAGATTTATTAATTGGTAGTCAAAAGAAAATATTACCAGCAGGTAAAGCTATTACTAAATCTAGTTCAGAAGCTGCAGTTATTGCTAATAATGTTTTAGAATCAGCAGGTATAAAAGCTATTGTAGATAAAAAAGCTGGAGTTGTTCAGATATTAAAACCACAAACTAATCCAATTATGGACAGAGTGTTTAGTGGTGATTATCAATCAATGTTAGATTTATCAGATATTAAATCTGCATCTACTCCAAGAGTTATGTCTATGGAAGATTTGCATGAAAGAGCTGTAGAGTATGCTTATGAATTACATGCTAGATTGTTGTATAACTTAACAGAACGAGGATATTTCTCACAAGCATATAGAATAGGTTTTGCTTTCTTTGAAGCATATCGTGAAGTTGTAGGTAGATATTATAACTTAGCATTAGCTAATCCAAAAGCAGTAGCTCAATTAGGATTTGGATATAGAAAAGGTTTAGAACACAATTTTATTTACACAGCTCCAGATAATCAACAATACTTAATTGTTCCAGTTGGTGGTACACCATTTGAAGATTATGTTAAATCTGAAGGTAGAGGTGCATTTACTGATGATATGTCTGTTGAAGGGTCTAGTGTAATTGCTAAAAGAGGAATACCATTAGGAGCTTTACTTGTAGGTGGTGGTGGTTTATTCCCACCAGTTGGACCAGCAATAGCTTTGCCAACAGGATTAGTTGTTAAAAATAAACCAGTTGCAAAAAGAAATTTAGAAAAATATATATTTGGTGGATATGAATTAACATCTGCAAAATATGAATCAATAGGTGATATTCCAGGAATACTTGCAGAAACTGTTATGCCATCTGTTGGAAAAAATATGTTAAATGTTATAGCTACTAACCTTGGCATACCTGGTATGGATGAGGACCAATGGTTATCTTCTATAGATACAGCATATCAAGTAGCAGCATTAGTAAGACCAGATTTATCAGATAATGTTGTAGCACTAGAAGAAGTTGCATTAACATTAGCAACAAACTATTACCAATTAAAAACATGGGATAGATTTATTAATCCACTTACACCTAGACTATCTATTCTTTATGCAATAGAAGGAAATGAAGTTGCATTTCAAGAATGGTATGGAAAAGAAGGTGAAGGTACAGGGCTAGTATGGAATAACTTTGTTGAGTTATCTGTTATTCATGCTTTCTATCAAGATATTAAAGATGAATATGTTATGTCATTAGGACCACAAGGAGAGTTCTACGCTTTATTAGAAATATCTAAATTATTAGGATTAGATAATAGAACATTAGGTGAAAGTTTTACTACTACTGCTTTACAAATAAAAGGTAAAAATGTATCAGAAGGTGGAATTTTACCAAGAACAAGACCAGAGTATGAATTTGTTTTAGATAATCCAGAACTAGCTGCAGATTATGGTCCAGTTCTTGTATTGTTTGCACCAGGTTTAGACGAAGGAGCAACAGATTATGGTGGTGTAGGATATGTTAGTAATCTTGGTTTGTTTAGACCAAAGACACCAGATGAGTTTTATTTATCTACACAAACATTTCTTGCATCAGCTATTGAATCAGCAACTAAAGACTACTGGTCAAGAGTTATAGATAATAGTACTAATGATGCAACACTAAGAACTGCAAGAAAGAAAGCAAAGTTTGCTGCTATTGATGCTGATTTAGCAGAGATGTTTCCAATGGCTTATGGTAATTCTGCAGAGTTAAATAAAGTATTAGGTTCAGATTATGAAACAGGAGTACCTAATGATGTACTTATAGATTATTTACAAAGAGCTATTCAAGATAAAAGATTTGATAAGTTTGAAAATAGAGATGACATAGCAGAATATTTAAATGAAAGACAATTAGCTATTAATTCAGTAAAGAAAGCTAAGCTATATGTTAGTGATGAAGATGCTATGAACTGGATAAAGAATAATCCATCAATACAAGCACAACAAATTAGAGAACAATTATTTACTAAAGCACAACAATTAGGAAGAAAAAACCCTAAATTTTTGGTAATATTTGAAAAGGTATTTAATTACGAGTTAACAAAATTTGGATTAGAGGATTAATATGGCACATACACCAGGACATACAGATACAAGTACAACGACAACTACAGTTCCAGGAGACCCATTTGGTGGTGGAGTAGGTGGAACAGGTATAGGTGGTGGTGCTGGTTTAGATTCTGATGAAAGAACTATTTATGATGCTATTCTTGCAGGTCAAGAAGCAAGTACAAAAACACCATTAGGTAATGGATTTTTAAGAGAGTATGAATTACCAACAGAATTTACAGACCCAGCAGAAGGTCCATTATATAGATATGTAACTGCAGAAGATTTTTTAACTAATGATGAATACCAAGCAGACAGAAGAAGAATACTAGGAACAGGAACTGCATTTAAGTATATATATTTTCCTACAGATATAGGAGCACAAGCAAGACAATTAACTCCTTATCTAAGAGTTCAAGCTAAGAATATATTAGCTGCTGCTGGTTTAATTGATTTAACTAAAACAATAGGTGCTGATATTGATGATGAGTTTTTAAAAGGAATTAAAGCAGCTATGACATTTAGTATGAACAATGGAGGACAGATGTCATGGAGTTCTGCTGCTAAATTATTAGCTAATTCAGCACAAGCTACACAAGCATCTGCTGCATCAGGCGTATATACATTTGGTGATGAAGCATTAAATGAATATGTTACAGATATAAAAACTAAAGCAGAAACTAGAAAAGGTGCTCCACTATCAGATTATGAGAAAAAATATATAACAGCTAAATTACTTGAAGGACCAGTAGAAGAATTTAAAGGTTCACTTTCAGGATTAGGAGCAGGTACTGCACCAACACTTTCTTATGACAAATTAACAGGTCAAGTTACACAACTAGCAGGAACACCTGCAGAAGAACCAGATGTTGGAATACTTACAGAAGGTGGGCAAGAAGTATTAGACGAAGTGTTTAAACCAAGAGAAGAATTACAAAGACAAGCTGATATAGAAGATGATACATTTTATAGAATGAACAGAAATTTAGCAGGTCTTAAATCTGCAGAAGCACAATCAGTTATGAGGAGAGGTTAATGGAAGCATCAGATATTGCTATAGACATAATAAAATCTGAAGAAACTTTACAACTTGAAGCATATCAAGATGGTACATCTGTATCTATTGGATATGGGCATAGTAATTTAAGTGGTGGTAAGAAGTTTAAACTAGGAGATACAATTACTGAAGAAGAAGCATTATCTTTACTTGAAGAAGATATAGCTGAAGCAGTAAGAATAGTTAATCAAAGAATGAAAAACTATGGTGTTACATTTACACAAGGACAATTTGATGGAATGGTTATTGCTACATTCAATAGACCAAATAATGTTAAATCAAAAAAACTTTACAAGACAGTAGAAAGTGGAGATATAGAAGCTATTAAAACAGCTTGGCAAAATACTATTTCAAAACAAGATAGAATAGATTATCCAGGATTAGAAAGAAGATTAAATTCAGAATTAAATACTATGGAAGAGATAGATGAAGATAGAGGAATACCAGTTCCAGAAGAAGGATTTGTTCCATATTCTTTACCACTTAGTTCAACACAAGATAAAAAACAAGTTACAATACCTGAAAATAAAATGCAAGAATTTCAATCACAAGTTCCAGTAGCAGCACAGATGCAATTTGTAAATCAATCACAAGCACAGTCTTATGCAAGAGTAAAACAAATGTTAGAAGCACAAGTTAATAAACAAAAAAAAGCTGCTGGTCATACACCAGTTAACAGCGTTGTTCCTAAACCTACACTAAGTGAAGGAATAGAAGCTGCATTAAAATTGTTAGGTAGATAAATGGAAGAGGATAGCCTACCTATTCCTGAAGATGCTAGTGAATTAGATGAATTTGCGTTTAAAGATTCTACAGCATACAAGCGTTCAAAAATTATTAAAGATAGTATTCGTGGTAATGAAAAATTTAACCTTTTTGGAGATTATAGAAATCGTAATGTAGCAAATAACTTAATAGATTTGTATACAGAATATGATTCTTTTGTATTAGAAAACAAATTAAATTTTAAAGAACAAGAATTATTACTTAGTTTTGTAAATTCAGAAGTTATGAATGTTAGTGCAGAATTAGGTAATTTACAAAGTAAACCTGATGTAGATTTATCTAGTGAAGAGATAGAAAAATTAGATGATATTTTAGATAAAGCTAAAAAAGATTTTAAAGGAAAATTAGAAATAGAATTAAGCAGTATTAAAGGTGTTCCAGACAATATAAGTGAATTAACAGACACACCTACAAATGTAGTAGATGATGTAACAAGTTACATTGAAGATTATGAAGATTTAGTAAAAATGCAAAAAAATTTAGAAAAAAATGTAGTTGGAGAACTTCCAGTAGAACAAGTAGCAACAATGTATGATGAAGCTCTAATGGACAGAGGAAACATAAGCCTTGAAGATTTTCATAATAATTATCCAAAAGAACTAGGTGAAATTTCAAGATATGATAATAAAATATTTAATAAAGAATTTATAACATTTGATGATTATTACAATAACTTTGGAAATGGTTATCAATTAAAAGAAGGTGTAACACCTGAACAGTTTAGAAAATCTTTAGAAAATTTTATAAATGAAATAGATAATAATGTTTTAAGAGATGGAATACGAGAAAAATTTATTAAATACGATACTTTTGCAAATGGATTATCAGACACCACTATTAAAAGTAAAGTCTTAACTCTTGTTAATGGAGATGTGTTTAATGACATAATAGCTTTTAATGAAAATCTTTATACACAAGAAGTTAATGAAGATATAGCAACAGCTTTTCTTGGTTACGAAGAAGCTACTCCTGTAGAAGATGCTTATTGGGCAGAAGTAGAAGATTGGGAATTAGATGCAGAAGGAAATCCTATTAGACCAGAAACTCCTGACACTAAAACCTACGAAGGTAAGTTAAATAAATATTATGATTTAGCTATTGAAGATAATAAATATATGAATAATCATTTAGACACACCTACAAATGTAGTAGATAATAAACTTTCTACATTTGATACTACTTTAAATTCAGCAGATGGAAATGTAGAATTTTATATTAAGCATCAAGGTACACAAGTATCAGCTAATGACATTAGATATAATCCTAATTTAGGAAGTGATACTGAAAAATTTATTCCTGGTTTTTATGGAGAACCAGTTGGTGATGTATCTGCTAAAACTATGGGTATTAAAATTCAAGACAATCCTGTTAGTAATTATTATAAAGTACAAGTAAATACTAATAATCTTTTAATTACACAACCTGATGGCTTTTTAGGAAATCAAATTGATAAAGTAGATTGGAATATATTTGCTAAAGAAACTGGTATATCATTATCAGATATAAAAAATCCAAAAACACAAAATGTAAATAGTTTAATTAATGAATTAAAACAATTAGGTTTAGATGATG
>Ga0075474_10001268_pt1 | contig 10441 bp, 19 predicted proteins | sample DEB08_DNA_2_FD_71485 | JGI IMG/M metagenome (GOLD analysis project Ga0075474, IMG submission 71485) | Aqueous microbial communities from the Delaware River and Bay under freshwater to marine salinity gradient to study organic matter... | ecosystem: Environmental > Aquatic > Marine > Coastal ...
AACGACACGACCCAGTTGTACATACCACCTTTGACTTCTTTGACGTAGCCGCCAACGAACTTGGTGTCGATGCCAGACAGGTGATCGCGATTCTTCATAGGCGGAACAACCACATGCTTCTTGGTCAATTCACGATATACAATTGAATCCCAGATGGCAGTAGTGCCGAACACGTCGGTGAAGTTGACACCAGCTTTGTAGCCAATAGTAAGTGCCAGACCAATCAGGTCCAGCTTATTGTCCATGCGTTCAACCAGCTCGACGTCCTTGATGTTGTAGTCGATGTATAGCTGATGATTCTCTTTGTACAGATTGCGAAGGTTACCGTACTCTTCATAGCTGAGCTTCTTCTCACCAAGTACGACGTGAGCGATATGGTTTAGTGCGTAGCTTTCCTGTGGACCGAAGCTATAGGCAAACTTCTGGAATAGGTCAAAGTAGTCTAGCTGACTAATGCCAACGATCATGAACTGGTTCATGTTCTTGTTCTTGAACTGTACCTGCTTCTCACGGACTACGCCCCAAGGCGAAAGCTTGTCTTGGTATCCCGGAATGATCTTAGACATACGGTTGTAGAGATATGGAATATCAAAGAATCGTACGTTCCAGCCAGTAATGATATCAGGATAGCCGTGGGAGTTGTTGGCCCAGAAGTGGACGAAAGCTTTGAGCAGTTCTTCTTCTGAGTCGTAGCGCTGGTAGTCTATATTCAAGTGCTGGTGCGGTGATTTGTTCGCATCATATTCACCCATGCCCCAGACATGATACACATCGTCTTTGGACGATTTAAGGGTGATAGCGGTCACTGGAGCGGCTGCTTCTTCAGGCGTAGGGAAGCCGTTCTCTGAATGTACTTCAATATCGATGTTGACCGAGTTGATCATAGACTGGTTGAACTTTACCTCATCGGGGAACATCTCCTGGAGGTATTGGATGACCGCACGGTCACAGCCCCAATAGCGTTCACCAGATGTGCTTTCTTTCATAGCTACCCAGTTACGCATGTGCTTGGGAGAGTTGAGGTGGTACTTCTGTACAGGCTGACCTTCCATAGTAGTCCAACCGGTTGGTCGATCAGACGGAATGAACATGGTAGGTTCAAAGCCTTGCTTGTATGCAACTTGGTTGCCGTCGTCATCGTAGCCACGATAGACGATATTGTCACCGTATATGTCAACGGATGTGTAGAAACTCATAGCTTACCTTTCTTAGTATGTTTCGCATTGTACATCATATAGCGGGAAATGTAAACTAAAAAATGCCGGGGATTGAGTTTAAAAACTGAAAGGTCTTTTGCGTTACGTTGTGCAGATTTACTTTTATTCTAAGTTGGCTCCAAAGGTGGGCTGCGTACCAACTAATTAACTTAGTCTTAATAGACCACCATCGTAGCAGTATAGTCATCAGGTCCTCTAAAAGAAAAAGGGAGCCGAAGCCCCCTCTTAATTAATGGTATTGACGTGAGTCTAACCAATGTCTGCCATTGATCTGGTACGGTGCTTGGTTGTACATGATCTTTTGTTGGCGTGCTTCAAAGTCCACAAGGTCGATCGAGTCGGAAAGGTATCTTTCTTCCTCAGACATTGCGGCTCGTTTGGCTTGCTTAGCAAACCAGGTTTTAGCGGATTCGATTAATGACTGCATCGTAACCATCCTTCTTCAGCATATCGACAATCTCATACTGGGGAATGCCAGTATTGTATTCACGTTGGATGTATTGAGCCACACCGTGATAGGCGTGATTCATTCGTGCTTCGATGAGTCCGTTACCCACCTTCCGTAAGAAGTTCAGCATTGTTTGTTACCTCGCTGTGATTGTTAATTGCAATTTTGCGAGGCTTCTTCTCTTCGGGCAGAACGACTTCTAAATGAATTGCTAGAATACCGTTCTCCAGAGAAGCTCCTGTAACTTGTGTATATTCAGACAGTCTAAAAGACCGATGGAACTTACGGGTGGAAATACCTTTGTGAACGAAGGTCAGACCACGTGGGGTATGATCTCCATTGACGTGCAGTACGCCATCTTTTAATTCTACCGAAAGCTCTTCTTCCTTGAAACCCGCGGTCGCGATTTCGATACGATACTTCATATCTTCATCTTTAATAATATTATGCGGAGGATAATGGTCTGTAGCGTGCTTGGACATTTCTTCAAGTTCGTTGAAGATATGGTCAAAACCTACGAATGCGGCACGAGGAAATCGAGCGAACTTTTGATTATTTGTCATCTGAATTCTCCTAATTAAAGCAAGAAATATGGACCCATAATTGGCATCCAATAATATTTATATTGTTTATCTCTACGCTGAGCGGAAAGATAACTTCAATTACTTCCGTATGATCATCTACCTATGTTATATTTCGGAAGTAGCTCCCATTCGTTTTTCTCACGAAATGGAAGAACTTTAATCTGACGAAGAGGTGCAGTGTCATTTGCCTTTTCTTTATTGACGATTGTCAACAAACCCCAGTCAGATAATAGCATTGCAATAGTGTTCCTACGCTGAATATCTGATAGCTCAAGTGTAGACTTGTTACCATCTAGGAGGAACAGCTCTTTGAAATGTGTGATAAAGTATCGACCTTGCTTGTGCAGGATATGGCACGACTGGTAAAGCTTCTTGTCTTTACGTGATGCAATGCCGATACGAGTAAGTGTTTCTTTGACCTTCAGGAAATCATCTGGCTCGTTAAGTGTAACTTCGAGCATATCCTGAGGCGACCATTCAACTGGCGCGTTTTCCTTTTCTTCCACCATGATCCACCTTCTGTTTAATTATGTTTATTTGTTCAGCAGAAAGTAGTGAAAGAGCAGAACGAGTTTTATCATTACTATACCCATAATATTCTTTCACCGCTTCAAAATCACCGTCGTGCTTTACTTTGTTCCATTTGGAAAAGCGCTTAGGATTCTTTCGTATAGTATTTATAAAAAAATCGTTTTGAAGCTTATTATCAAGATGGTGGTTGGTGTTCATCTCATTGGCCAGAAGTACAGTATCTGGGAAGTAAGAGAAAGTGTGGTTAATCATGTAAGGGAGATAGGACTTTTCATCCAAGTCATCCCGGATGATGTTCTTCTTATTGTTAATGGCTTTTACAAATTCAAATGGATTCATTAACGCAAACCCTTTTACGTAAATCTGATGACGAGAATCGATGGTCTCTTTTATTGAAGTGTAATTCGATACCACGAGCTTTGCAGGTCTCACGACCAGTAAAGTCTTGGGTCTTATACTCTTCTCCTAGAATGCGTACATTAATAGGATACAGTCTAAGAATGTCGTCAAGGTCTTCTTCGGTTTGATATACGATAATCTCATCAACATATTCAACTGCCTGAAGCTGCGTGTATCTTTCAATCAGGCTTTGAATTGGTTTATTCTTATCCGGTCTATCAACACTAGGATCGACCTGTAGACCTACAATCAAATGATCACATACAGATTTGGCTTCACGAAGCATCATAATGTGTCCAGCATGCAGTAGATCAAAAGTGCTACAGGTGAATCCTATTTTCATTTCACATCATCCAAGTGACCGATATATTGTTCAAGAATGCTTTGCGTATATTCCTCAGTGTTGATGTTAGGATTGATGTGCGTCCTACCATAGTAGAGCTGAGGTACGGTTTTATGACCTTCAGATTTAATGTAAGACTTTGCGGCTTCGTCTAGCCCAATGTTTACCACTTCGTATCGATAACCCCATCGATCCAGCTTAGTCTTCATCATATCGCAGTACATGCAATTGGGTTGGGTGTACAGGGTCAGCTGATTTTTCATTTCCATTCTACCTCCGCCATTAGTTCTGTTAAGCAAGCTACAACATTCAATTCATGGTCAGCCACAAAAGCATTCTTGTACTGGTAGTCAGCAAGGATTAGAACGGTACGAGGAATACTGTTAGGCTGGATAGTGTCGTACATAGTATCGTAAATCTTCCGGAATATACTGGAAGCGTCAGTATCTATGTTGTTCGTTACCCAGCTTCTCATTTTCTTGAAGTCTTTGGCCTTGAGATATCCAATAAGGTCATTAACAGAGCTATTGGAAAGAAGACTAAGAATGCCAGTGTCAATACGACCGCCGAGAGAATATCTCTGACACTCGTTAATAACCCGACGCCAATCAGGCGCAAACCTAATGATAAGTTCAGCCAGTACTTTTTTATCATATTCAATACCTTCCTGTTCTAGAATTGTGGTTAGTCGCTTCATAAACTGCATAGACAGTTCGGCAAGCATCTTCTTATTAGTGTTAAACTCATAGACGCCACAGCGTGAGTGCAGTGGCTCAATGATACGATTCTTGAAGTTACAGGTGAGAATGAACCGGCAGTTGCTAGAAAACTCTTCGATGAATCCACGAAGAGCTGGTTGGAATGATTGTGCATTCAAGTAGTCAGCCTCGTCAAGGATAACTACTTTGTATCCGCCAGTTAGGGATACAGAGGATGCAAACTGTTTAATCTTACTGCGAAGAGTGTCGATGTTACCTTCTTCAGAACCATTGATCAGAATCCAATCCAGATCAAGTTCATTGCACAATGCTTTGGCTACTGTAGTCTTACCAAGACCAGCAGTACCCGTAAACAGCATATTGGGAAGGTCTCCCGAAGTCACGATCTGCTTGAACGTGTCAGACAGTGACTCCGGGAGAATACAATCTTCGATCTTCTTTGGACGGTAACGTTCAACCCAGAGAAAATCATCTTTCATTATATAGTGTCCTACTTCATTAGTAAAGGTTGGATTGTATCACAGTTAGGGGTTAATGTAAACAGATTAATCTTTTACAGGCTGCAAACCTTTTACGTAGGTGTAAGAGCAACCCATCAGAAAGTAGGTAAATTGGTCGAGGAGTTCGGTGAGCTCTTCAGCGGTAAAGGTATGATAGACACGAGAGTCTACGTCACCATCTGGATTGTATGTAATACGCTCTAGCGTATATTCTTCACGCCAGTCCATACTATTCTTCGTCCTCTTCATCATCCATTTCTTGTTGGCGTTCTTCTACCTGCTGTACCAATTGTACACACTGATCGCGAAGCTGTCCAACAGTAGAAAGTTCTTCACCTTTGAATGCACCTCGTTGAGAGATTGCATCAATAATAGCGATGGAAGATCGAGAGACCTTAGCACCAAGTTCGAGAAATTGTGCTTCATTCATGAATATAGTTTCCTTCTATTTTTTCTCTAGAGCAATAAAGTATTGGATGTTGCGATCAGTGTGGGTGAAACGACTGATCAGTTTATTCGAGACCTCAACATTGTAATCACCCTGCATCAATCTCAAATTATCGATATTGATATTCAAATCCTTAGGAAGCTCACCGTCAATAGTGCCTTCGATCTTTACACTAAACAGGTTAGCAGTAGGATTTTTCGTATCAGTAATAGTAAGCTTGACCATACCATCCTCAGACCCGATGGAAATCTGTTTATGGCCAAGCGCAGCAGATGCACGCTTTAGCTTATTCTGCGTTTCGGCAGTAAGGGTAAAGGTTACATCTGGTGTAGGCATGGTAATCAAAGTCTTGGGCGGCTGAGTCAGCATATCAATATCAGAGTAGTAGTACTTGATACTAGAGCCGTTGCCAGACAAAGACAGTGAATCCATATCAAAATTAACTTCAGCATCATCGACCAGACTCATAACACGTACAAGTTCATTGGCGTCGTAAATGCCAAAGTCAATCGGGATATCTTCGTCTAGTTCAATGTTAGCCAAGATGTTCTTAGCTTCAGATACTGTCCGAAGTGTTCGTCCTTGACGGAAAACAATGTTTTGGTTAATTGACCCGAAGTTCTGTAGCACCTCGAGCATATCATTCGCTTGCATTCATATTATCCTCTTCCAAATCATGTACATGCATAGCCATAATCGCATAGTGTGCGATCTTCATCAGGTCATCGCGATTGCGTCCACCTTTCTTTCCATACCGCTGAGCATACTTCATTACGTTACCGAGACAAAAGCCCATGCCATGTCCAGAGTCGATAATGAACTCAGTAGCTTGAAATTTGTTCTTGGAGTAGTGCTTATCGTACGTACCCCGGATATACTGATCCATTTCCTTAAGGATACGATCTTCACTGTATTTCATAACAACGTCCATAGTTAATTGATTTCTGTATCATACCACGTCTAGGTCTTTATGTAAACCCCAAATAACCGTAGCGTCTGACATTTGTTGGTTCCAGTTACGATTTACTGGAGAAGGATGCGGCAGTGGGTGGTGTGCAATGTTCAGCATATCTAGATACTTGGTTACCTCTCCACCAATACTGTACACCCTTTTGTATCGTGCTGCAGTCTCATACAATTGACTGTCATCAATCTGATCGTAGTTCAGCTTCTTACTAGGTTCGTCATTCAGATTAACAATCTTGTAGCCTAAGCCAAACATACCAAACCATTTGTCTAGCCGCTTCATGGTAGCAGTCTTCTTATTGGCTTTCTTATTTGGCGATGGACTATGCCCAAAGATCAGTACTTCATTCTTCATCTTCAATAAATCCCCATTTAACTCCGGCTTCGGAGAACATATCAATGCTATCTTCTACAGACTTTTTCCAACGCGGATTGTCTGGATTACCTTGCATAACCACACGTGCTACGCCAACTTGGATGATTGCTTTGGCACACTCAGAGCAGCATGGTAGTCCGTAGACGTACATAGTTGCTCCATGCAGAGATACACCGTTATAGGTGGCATTGTAGATTGCATTCTTTTCTGCGTGTACTACATATTTATATTTTTCTTCCCTGTTTTTTAAGCGGGGCTGAGTGTCACGAATGCCACGGGGGAATCCGTTATAACCCATAGTCAGTACTTGACCTTTATTGTTTACTGCCACTGCGCCAATCTGACTTGACGGGTCTTTAGACCAGGTAGCTACCAGTTCAGCCATTTCCATATACCGCTTATCCCATTTGCGATACTTGTTCATGTAGAAGTCATCATCCATAAAGTGAATCCCAGATAGTGTTGTTAATCATACGTTGCTCTTCAGGACTAGTGCGAATAGCTTCAGTCTTGAGCGGGTGCTTATCCCTATCAAGGATAGGTTGCGGCACCAAATCCTTAAACGTATCTTTCAGTCTCCTCTTTATTCCATTGCGATCTTTATATGGTGTTAGCAGTGCGTGCTTAATGACCTTGGGAGACAAAAAAGGCGCGCGTAACTCCACCGTATACCTCATATTAGCTCGGTCTAATCGTGGAAGGTGATAGTAGGGTAGCTCAGAGAAAATATCGCTATATTGGCTGTCATATTGAGCTGCACGGCGATAACCACCAAAGAGTTCATCAGCACCATCACCAGTCATAACTGCATAGAATCCAAGCTCACGTAGCTTCTTAGCCATGGCGATTTGTGGACGTACAGAACCAAGATCAACTGGTGTTTGGTGAATCTCTACCGCTAGCTCGAGAGATACGTCATCCAGCTTAACATCTACCAAGTCTTCAGTTACTAGTCGTGCAAAGTCTTCTTCACCGTTGTCTACATGGATAGCAGTAATGTCACGACCAAGTTCTTTAACCAAACCGTAGATGATAGTAGAGTCTAGACCGCCAGACAGCAAGATCGATACGTCACGCTGACCACCAAGTCTATTCTGTACAGATTCTGTAAGATCATAGCGAAGATCAGAAACTCTTACCTTAGTCCAATCCCAGTAAGGCTTAACTACACCGTTAAGAACGTAGTGACCTGGTGGTACCTGCTTAATCTCTTTCCATGAAGTATTAGGTGCAGGGTCATAGCCCCATTTCATCGTGTTCGATAGGAAGTGTAGGTCAGGAGTAACTGGACCAAACTTCTTCAGTACATCTGGCTCAGATGCCATAGCTTCCATATCAGTACGGTAGTATAGTGGCTTAATACCAAGATGGTCGGTAATGCCTACCAGTCCTTGGCGAGTATCTACCACCAGTGTCCAGAATCCATCAAAGTTGTGAAATCCATCTAAGCCAGACTTTAAGTACGTATCTACAGCACATTCAATATCGGTTTCATAGCCGAGTTGTTCGTAGTTAAAGATTTCACCTACGAACAGACTAGGGTGCAGGTCTTGTCGTGGCTGTACTGCTACTGCCGGATCAAGATTAACGAATGGCAGACTAAAGTGTGCTAGTTGTACGCCATGTCGCGTACGTTCATATCCTTTGTATTCAGGTCCATATCCTCTGTATGATATGCTATGAATCATATCACTTAGATCATTATCAACATCACGTGCTGCAATAAATCCACACATCACATATCCTCTTCTAATTTAACTCTGCTACTATACAACTTTTTGGCTAAGTTGTAAACCTCTATATTTTCCACGTAGCCTTTTTCAATTAGATATTCTGCTCGATCGATGTCTTCTTCATCGTATTCTTTTTCTTCCATTTTTTCTTCATTCCCTGACTTATTTGTTTCTTATGCTCCAAAGATAATTTTTTACCTTTTAACGATTCAGAAACATTCTTTTTGCCTCGGTCAGACATTTTCCACGTTTTGCCTTTTTGGCTTTCACTCATTTTCTTTCGAGTTTCTTCAGAATTAACTTTACCTTTATGGTGGGAGCCGATTTTATCTTTATGCGACTGTGTAAGCTTTTTTCCAAGCTTTGCCTGACGCATCTTTTGCTTGGTTTCTTCTGATAAAGTCCAACCGCCACCATATGCAGGATTCTTTTTGCCTTTTTGACTTACGTAGCCGGAGGGCTTTTCTTTATAGAAAGTTTGCCACTGTTGCTCAGTTAGAACTAATGGCTTAAAGTCAAAGCTAGGATCGACATACGGCTGTGGATCAAAGTCTACTTCGGGTATATAAATACTCATGCTGGAAATCTCCTAATCGTTTCTAGAGTAGGTGGGAATTGCAGTTCCGTGACCTACACATCTATTTATAGAATTAGCTGGTTTAGAGCGAATCTATCATTTTCGAAACAATGTAGAGACGTAGAAGAAAAGTGAAGATACCCTACTTTGCAATCCAGACCACTTTTTTCAATCATCCACATAGTTAGGCGATTGGCAAAGTATAGATCATTATGTAAGTGGCGTACTACGTCACAGGATCGCATGTGGTATGAACAGTGCAGTTGGTCACCACGCAGCATAAAGTGCCAACCAAAGGAACATGGTACACGTTCACCTAGATTGGCAGCAACAATATCTTCGGGGAACCACATAGGCACGTAGCACTGTCGAGTGCTTGGGTCTTTCTTCAGTAGCTCTACAGCATCACCTAGGTTACCAGTTTGAAAGCGAATGCCTTGAGACTTTGGTGCCCACATACGTTCAGGATAGGAATGGGAGAAGGCTTTACCTGATAGGTATTTGTCTGTATCCTTTAGCCACATAGTGTGGGACGGTGGAGGATTAAGTGGCTCACCACCGGTACGTTCATCAAAGTGTACATCTGCCCACGGCTGAGTAGCACCTACATCGTCGGATGCTTCTTGTGCATCATTAGACATAGGTGCTACCAAGTCCGCATGGAGAACCTCAAGAAAGACTGGTGGAGCATCAGTGCCCTGCCAACTTTCTGTTTGTATCTTATATCCTTGGGTAAGGAGTAAGTGCCGTAGCTTCTTTAGTCCTTCACCAAGTGTTCGACCAGTTACTCTATTCATTAATCTTCCGGTTGAACATATCACGGTCTTTGGACTGACCATCCATTTGGCCACGCATATAGGATACAGCAAACGATGCGTAGTTGATCAGGTCCTTGTACGTATCTTCAAGGGATTCGAAGTTAGGATCGCGATTGGATTCTAGAATAGACTGTGCACGTAGCATCTTCTGTGCCATGATATCATGGATAGTGTCTACACCACGACGGTAGTGCATAGCCTGAACTACATTAGAGTTTGGATTCTGGTAATCGTCAGACTTACTGAGCTGCAGGTCAATGCACTCTTTAAGTACTTTTACCGATTCTTTATCTGCCATTTCAGGCTCCTGTTCTTCAATTTCAGATTTAATATTGGTAACCCTAATCGTTTCGATAAGCGGATCGTCTTTAACATCAATCCAAAGTCGAGCCATATCAAAGTCACCTAGTTCAGTATATTTCCTATAAGCCTGAACATGCCGACGGTTAAGCTTATTAGTGTATATACGGGTATGAGCTTTTCTTGGATGATCGTACTGTCGAGGTGCTAACCACTCATCATCTTCGGTCTTACATGATACCTCAATGATATCCCCAGGAGTAAATTTTAATTCCTTTTCAAATATATCTTTTCTCCAGGTAATACCGGTATCAGTTAATCCACTCCAACCGCCTTGTACGGAAGGAATGCGATCACGATCGGGATAGAGGTCAATAGACGTATTCATTTTAGAACTTTCCTGTGTTACCTTCATGTGATGGACCTACCCAACCATCTGGCTTAACCAGATCAGGCAGACCCAGTGGATTAGGACGACCTTC
>Ga0075474_10001279_pt1 | contig 10420 bp, 7 predicted proteins | sample DEB08_DNA_2_FD_71485 | JGI IMG/M metagenome (GOLD analysis project Ga0075474, IMG submission 71485) | Aqueous microbial communities from the Delaware River and Bay under freshwater to marine salinity gradient to study organic matter... | ecosystem: Environmental > Aquatic > Marine > Coastal ...
GCAACAAGTGAAATTTCTTTATACTCATCAACCACACTATCAGACTGGGATGGCCAGAATTTTTTTATTTCTTCTTGTGGATTATATGTTTTGGATTCGCTAGAAGATTCCATCATCGCCATCTTGATCTACATTTGCTAAAGCATGAAGAATAGACTCAAAAGCTGGAAGGATAAAATGTCTTAAATCATAAGTTTGTGTATGTTTTCTTATTAGCTCAATTCTTTGATTGTTTTCGATATTGTTAAATAAAGTTTGGTAACCTTTTTGCATTTCTTCTATTTTGAAGATACATTCTTGTAAACCAATTTGGGTAATTTTTTCTTTATGTTCTGGTTTAAATGCATAATTATCTTTATCAGCAATAGCTAAAGAATTGTTTTTTCCTTTACCGTAACTTAATAACTCTAAATACGGCTTAAGCCCGTCTCTATCAACATTCATGGAAAATTTGCTGTATGCAAGAGGCAAAGTCTCTAATAAAAGACCTAGTACATTTTTTCTCTCTCTAGCAACTTCAATTAATGGAAAGGGGAAGCTGAGATCATTAATACTTGCTTTTATTCCAAGTTTGTCGTCTACTTCATCTTTGTAAGACCCTAAGAGTTTTGCAACAAAATAACCTCTTACTAATCCAAAAATTACTTCAATTGGTAAAGGTAGAAATTCATCTAAACTTCTAGTTCGTCTATCTTTCCAAAATGAGGTTACACCTACCTCTGATTCACTTTTTTGTTCCCATGATCTTACAATATCTCTAAATAATGATTCAAACACAAAAGGTTGGACTGGTTTAGAAAACATAGTGAAGTACTCTATTGAATTTACAGAGTCACTAGTATCATCAAAAAATGTATCTTCTTTGTTTGTTGAACTATCGAATTGCTTTTTCATTTTTTGATTGTAAATATTTAGAATCGAGTCTTGTGTTTTTTTAAATTCATCACTTTTAATTGGTATTTGTGTATAAAAATGTTTAAATTCATTATCGTGATCACTACCATGAACAGCATTTGATGCATCTGCTGAAATTGTAATTAAAGGCTTACTCGTATCTAGGGCTTGTGAAATTTTTGATGCTACATCATTTCCTCTTTTATCCTTTTCTGAAGTTGATAGGCCCTCTGCCTGCAAATATTCAACTAAGCTTTTATTTAAGTATTGTTTAAAACTATTTTCTTTTTGCTCAAACCAAACCCTTGTTCTCTCGATCAAATTTATTGGATTTGATGGAGATGTATACTCGCCAGTAGATTGGCCTTGAGACTTATCTTCTCTAAAGTCTGTGTTGATTGGTGCCCATGGTTTTTTTGGATTAATTAATCTTCCACTATGATCATTAACTAACGGGTCATAAGTTATAAATTCTGAAAGATAGTTATTAATACATATAGCCTTAGCAGCATCTGGAGTAAGTTTGTCGTCATTTCTTTTGGCAAGTGCTAGAGCATTTTGTACAAGAAGTTGATCAAACTGATTAGGAAATTCTTTTGGATCATCAATAAAGAACTCATTGTCTGCTCCTTCAAACCTCCCTGGATTGTTATTTTCTGTAGCCCAAGTATCCGCTTGATACTTTCTTCTTCCCTCAGATGAGCACTCTCCAACTAAATCTTTAACCGTAGATTTTAATGGGCGAACGATATTTAGCTTAATGTCATTAACTAATTCAATTGCAACTTCTCTAGTTTCATAATGAGGAAAACATATCAATCTTTTTCCTAGTTCATTTTTAAGATCTTCAAATATGGAATCATTTGCGTCAAACCTCCCAGTTTGACCATTCAGTACTTTGGAAACAACACCTTCCCATGAATCGTAGCCACGTTTCTTTTGCTTCATTTCTTCATCGAGCTCTTTAGAGACTTTTGTTAATTCTTCATCTAGCTTATCGAGTAATTTTTCTACTACAGCAGCACCTTCGCGACCAATAAACAAACCTACATTTTCTAAAATAATTTTTTCTATATTGTTTGACCAGGTTATTGCATTTTTTATAATTTCATTTCTTACCTCATCCTGAAAAGGTTTTAGCTTTCTAGGAATAGAGTTTTTATATCTTGTTTCCCACTCTTTACCGTCTACAGGCTTTGAATCAGCATTATTATTTGCTGCTTCAGCTATTTGGCTAAGTACTTTTTTAGTTAAAGATCTTCTTTCAGCGGTGGTAAGTAAAGCTTCTATTATCTGATCGTTTTCTTTACCGTCTCCGAGTTCATTTAATCCACAATTGTTTAAAAATTCATCAAAAGATCGAGCTGCTAATTCTTCAATTGCTTGTTGCTCTGTTTTAACATTGTTTCTTACCTCATCTGTTATATGTTTTTCTGAGACAGTGTCAAGAATCATTGATGTAAATCTTTCAACGCAATAGTCTTGAAAGTAATCTCTTCCGAGAGACACCGATGCGTAACCCATGCTTAAGACTTTTGGGCTATAAATTTCTCCACTAACATCATACAAACCTGTTATATCTTTTGATCCAGTTTGTCCGTCTTTCATATTAGCCTCAACAAAGTTTGTTAGCTGTTGTTGGACTGCAGTTGAGAGAGTCATTCCCATTAGTGCTCTGGAAGTAGTTTTGTAGACATTTTCCTGATTATCAAAGTCTATTTGACCATTTGACCTACCTATCAATACAGGGTATTTTGGACCTCTACTTGTGGCGACTGGTTTGTAGCCTAATTGTTTTGAAAGATATTGAAAACTAGTTGAGTCTTCAAACTCATTATATGTTCCAGATAAAAGTTCAGAAATTGCAGCTAAAGCATTTGGGTGTAGTCCTTCTGCGTCAATTTTGTGAAAAACATCTGGTGTATATAAAAATGAATATGAGTCGTTTAACCATTGTGCTCCTGGATCAACGGTTTTTAAAATATCAGCTACATCAAGAAATGAGCCTGCACCACAACCACCTGCCAAAGAAGAAATTATTATTGGGATAGGTTTTGGAACTTCAACGCCCTGTAGGTCATTGATTCTTTTTCCAGTTATATGGGCAGTTAAAGACTTGAGGTTTTCTTCAACACCATCACCTGATATTTTATTATATGCGTTTGATAAATGTTTTTGGATGTCGTCATATTGACTTAAGGTTATTAACCTACCTACTCCTCGAAATTGTCCGGCACCTTTCTGTATGGGAGGAGCTCCAGCACCTGGAGTTGGTGCCCAGCCCATAATTAGCTCATCTCCATACTCTTTTGCTCTAACAGCATCATCTATTTGATCTAACCTTGATATTTGAGAATTAGTAAAAGAGTAATAATTATCAATTGGAAGTGATGGTATACCTCCGTCAGCTATCAGTTGCTCTGGCTCAGGTGGAACATCAAACCATAAAAATTGCCATGCATCTGGAAGACCTTTTTCCCACCCTGATCTTTTTAAGCGTTGATCTAGGTAATATCTTAAATATTGAAGAGTTTTGCCACCAGAACCCCCTAAACCTATGAATAAATAAGGGTTTAATACTCGCATTTTGTTATTTTATTTGTTAATTAAAGAAAGTTCAATTAGTTTTTATATTATAAATCATCATCTGAGAAATCATCATCTGAGAAATCTATGTCATCAACTAATTCCTCTTCACCCAAATCATTATCCGCAAAAATATCATCTTTTTTTTCATCATTTTCTTCATCTTTTTTGTTTTGGAACTTAGTTGTAATTGATTCATACAAAGTGTCTATTTCTAGCTCTTCAATTTGAGTTGATGTATTTAAAAACAATACCAACCTAACTTCTTCTTGGTTTTCTATTGAATATAAAATTAGAGTTTCTAAATTAAAATCGTTTTTCAATAAGTGTTTACTTGGGTCAGAATTGCTTCCTAAATATACTGGTCCAGAACTATTTAAAAAGATTTTGTTTGTATTATTCATACCTGAATGAGATGAAAATTTAATTCCATTAATTTCCTTTGATTTTAATTTTCCTGTTGGCAAATTTATTGGGTCTGTGATTTTAAGTTCATTTGAAAACTCTTCAAGTGTAGTGTCTTTATTGAAAACTAGATTTATAGCTTGTTTGTTAGTAGGAAATGTAAAACCTTTTTGAGATTGTGAAAGTAAAGAATTCATACCAAAAGCTCCAGCAATAACTGAAATCATAACAATTAATACCCAAAGGATTTTTGATGAAAATGGAACAAAGTAAATCGGTTGAATAAATTGTGCCTTTCCAACGAGTTCATCATTTCCATATGTGGTATCAAAAATAGATATATCTAATTTCAAATCACCTTTTCCGTCAAAAATTTCTTGTATGTCTAGTACGAAATTAAATTCATATGTACCTGGGTTCTGTATTGTTAATTCTTCACCACACCCAATTTCTTGATCATTTAAATTCAAAACAAATCCATAATTTGGTTTTGTTGTGTCAACTTCTACAGGCTTCCATTCAGTTGAACAATCTAAAAATATTGTTGAGTTTTCAGCTTCTGTTTTAAGCAAGTAATTTTCTGCTCCTGATTGGCTTATGGTTACTTCTCCTAGGGAAGCGGAAGATCTTAATAAATTATTCTCAAAGTTTTTTACTTCTATACCTTCTGGAATAAAACCAACTTCTACTTTTGTCTCTTGGGTAGAAGTATTGAAATCAAACTCACCTGCAGCTGAGTTCACTTTAATACTTACTTTGGGTTTAATATATACAGTTGAATTAGAGATTTTTTCATTGAAAGTAAAGCAATATTGGAGACCATTCTTTTCTACAGTTGCTACATCTAATAACTCTCCGCCATTTTGGTTTTGGAATCTAAATTCGACATTGTTAACTTCAAAATCTGCTTCATTAAAAACGCTGCCATCATTTAATTTTTCAAGTTTTAAGTCATAACATCCCTCAATAAAAGGTATAGATGATGCTGGTCCAGTTAAATAAGCTTTTAATTCTCCATATATTTTTTCATCCATTAAAACATATCTATTATTGTTGTTATTTTCTGAATAAATCTGGAAGGTCCAATCACCTACAAAATCTCTAAACTCTTTTGATGTTGGTGATAATGAAATCTTAAACTTAGATCTACCAGGATCAACTGTAAAACTTACGCCTTGAATGTCTTTAGTTGTTTCTTCTCTATTAGACAATGATATGTCGGTACCTTTATTTGAATTTGGTCCTGTAATTCTTAAAACAAGTCCATCAAGATTTGAAGGTTGCTTGTTTTGATCTCTTACTCCACCGAATAAAGTATATTTTTCTGCAAAAGCTTCGAGTGAAAGCGTGTAAGAACAGTTGTAATTAGAAGTAACTACTGTATTTTCGTCACAAATTTCAACTTTTACATTTTCTGCAACCTTTACTTCTCCTTCCGTATCTTCGTTGGCGTCTAGGATATCAATTACTTCTTCCCATAAAAGAAAAATATTATTCATGTCGTCAATCTTGATTGCTAGTCCATTATCTTTTGAAACCACGCTGCTTAGTGAATTAAAATCCTGATTGCTTGCTCCAATATGACCTACAAGTAAATAGCTATCATCAAAGCTTAAAAATGCATCGACAAATTGTTGATATCCTTGATATCCCCCAAACGCAGCGTCTGTAATAACTAACCCTACATGACATAGATTTAAATTGCTTGATGCAACACTTAACTCTGGTGTTTTAAAAAGACTTGAATCTGCATCCCTTAAACTATCGTATTGGTCTGATATGTTCATAAGTAGTTGGGCAAATACAATTTCAATATTTGTTCCATCTCCTGTATATGTCCATTTTAAATTAGGAACCTCTCTAAGTTCATTACTTGTAGCTGGTGAGCCTGTAGAGTAAATTGCTCGAATTGTTCCGCTATATGCATATAAATTTAGGTATACATCTTTGTTGAGATTATTAAGATCACCTAATTTAGCATCAATCTCTTCAATTAGAGCATATGATGCAGGAAAAGATTGATTTTTTGGATCATTAGTATTCATAGAAGAAGACTCATCAACAAGGATATCTATCCAAAATCCATCGCTATCTTTGGCACATTCTTTTAAGCCTTCTTTCCAGTCTTGAAGCTCTACTGTGTTTGCAAAGCTCGTGTTAAGTTGAAAAACAGTCAATATTATTACAAGCAATAAAAACTTTATCTGCTTCATGATGTCAACTTTGCAACTGGTCGATTAAGTATTTCAGCTATATCAAATCCAATTTGATAGGAAAAATAAGCGATCAAAGCTAAAAATAACAGTATTGAGGTAATTGCAAATAGATTGTTTATAAAATAACTTCTTCCTGATTGGTTTTCTGTTTTATTATGAAATCTTATTTGTATGGTTAATAAACCAATTAGCGATAATAGAAGTACAGGAAAAAATACATCTACAATTTCATTACTATCTTTTGAAAAATAGAAAAGAAAAAACAAAAGAGTGCATACAAATTGTGCAATAGATAGCTTGATGTCTTTTCTGGAAAAGTCAATATCCATAAATTTATTATATAAATTAATAAACTACCGACAAATCAATAATTAATTAATAATTTTCAATTCTTTAAATACTTTAATAAAATCATCTTTGGAGAAAGTATTTTGGAGTTTTTATTTATTTTTGTAGTCTTTGCATTGTATAAAATATACTCAATATCCAAATCCGAGATAACCCAAGATTACTTGGGAGACAATACAGATCTAAATCTAAAATATAAAGATACCAAAACTATAAAACAAGAGGTCATACCTAAAAATAAAAAAAAGTTAGAAAAATTGAAATTTGAAACTATTACAAGTTGGTTAGAAAACCCAAGTCAAAATAGAAACTATTACTCCTTATCTATTATTAATTCAATTCTATTTTGTGAAGATAAGACTGTTATGAATATTGCATTAAATATACAAAAAGAGCTAATAAATAAGAAAGTTGAAATTTCTATTGAAAAAATATATGAAAATATAAACAGACTTTGGAAAAATGAAGAATTAGAGAAAAATTATATTGAGATTGAAAACAATTCATTTACGTATTCTTTTGACATAACAGAAAAAGAATTTGTATTACTTGAATCATTATTTAAAAACTTTATAAAAGATGAATCTAATTTTTCATGGAACAATTACAGAATTATTAAGGATTTAAATTACCTGTTTACCATAATTCCAAAAAGTAAATCAAAGGAATTTATTTAACAATTCTTTGATACCGACTCTATTGCATCAAACTCTTCTTGCGTGACAGTTAATTCCCAAAAAAGTTTAATTTCTACCCATATATTTATATATGCACAGTGAAAGTCTGCATTTTCAGGCAGCCAGTCCTCAGGTCCCTTTGCTCCTTTTTTTCCGTTTGATGGCCCATAAACTGGTATTAAATGATACTCATATAGAGTGTATGTGCTGTATTCTTTTTTTCTATCCTGTGACCATTCATGGGCACCTGATATATAAGCATTTTTTAATGGAACAAAATGATCTATTTCTAAGTCTTCTGCAAGAGAATAGTGACGATCTGTATATGGATCGTACCAGTAACCAGAATCGACAACGCAATTATTAGAAGATCTAAAGAGAACCTCATCTTCAGAGTTGTCAATTAATATCTCAGCTCTTGTGTTTTGACAATCATTATCGACATCAATCCACCCACCAAACTCATCTCTGTCATAGCCAACTACAAATATTGAATTATTGTCTATTTCCAAATTAGAGATATTACTAAGAAGTGTATTGGTATCGTACTCATAATTTTCTGAATAATAATTTGTTGGTAATGGTTCACTATTGTTTATTGTTGAAGTAGTTTCGTTAGTTGGTGTTTGGTTTGAAGCTTTTTTAGAAATTTGTAATTCAGTATTAATTTCTGTTGGATTAGTTTCTTCAGTTGATACGCTTCGAATACTAAAGCCAAATATATTTGAAATTAACCATAAGATTAAAACAAAACCAACAATTTTTTTTATATTATTCTGCTCCACGTACACAATTATATTAAAAAACTGTGTACGTGGAGCAATTATGTTTTTAAAAGCTATCTACTAAAAAATACCCGCCTGATGGAATATTCCATTGCTCAACAGCATCGTACCATCTGTAATTGCCTTCAAGTTCATTAGTATCTCCTTCAAAAACAATTCCAGTAACATACTGAAACAGTAAAGAACTGCACTTTCCATCAACATGTGAAACAGAGCTCTTTGCCTCAACTGCATTAATTAGTTTTTTAATATATTCAATAGTTCTTGGTGTAACTTGTCCTCCTGCATTCTTTCGATGCACCTGCATAAAGTCTTGTAAGTTTGGTTTTTTATTTCCAAGACGCTGTGTAACTCTAACAGGAGCTAGAACCGCACCTTCTTCAAGTAAGTCATCTAAATCTCCATTTACTTCCAAAGAAATCTGCAAATCTATTCGATCAAAACGCATTGTGATCCATACATCTTTACCATTATTAGTAGTTCCTAAATACCTTCTTCCATAGTATTTATTAGATTTTTCTGCATTTTGTAAAAAAGCGGCCTTTTTAGCCGCTTTTCTTTTAGCTCTAAGCTCTTCATTGGTTAACTGCATCTTTTCGTTCAATTACTCTCCTTTTTTCCATAAAAAAAGAGCAAAAAAAAACAGACCCGAAAGTCTGTTTCGAATTTTGCTCTCTATTTGCTTGTATGAATTTAGACTCTAAAAGCCTAAAAACGTTACATTTTTACACTATAAGACGACATTTGAAACGTCAACTGTATATGTACAGTAATCACACTCTTCATTTAACGGTGGAACTGTTTCCTGGTCAAGCAACTCTTTAATTTCTCTAATTGTTGACTCTATCCAACTAGTTGAGCCTGTATATTTTAATATTGAGACTTTGAAAACCACCTTTTCATCAAATTTAGCTTTTGATTTATCTCCATTGCAATACACAAAGTATCCATCATTAGAGACTTTAAATCCATTTTTTCTCAACAACCACTGGTAAAACTCCATCTGCCTTTTGTATGAAATCTGCCAGTCTGCACCTAAAGAGACTTCGCCATTTTTAGCTGTAGCTTTATAATCTACAACCACTAATTCTTCAGAGTCAGTATCAAACCAAACATCGTCTACAGCTCCTGTAAAAAGTAGGTTTGTTTTTTTATGTAAAAATTGGACCCCTTTAAAATTCTCTCTCCATTCATCGATCATCTCATGCTGGAATGGAATTAGATTTTTGCCAGTTTCTTTCATGTATGGATGAGGTTTTTGTTTTTCTCTATATGAATCAAACTCTTTTTTTAATAGCTCGTCTACTGCGGAGTTAATATTGAAAGGAAACCCTGGTGGATGTCCAACGCCAAGTTTTCTATCAATAAAAAAACAGCGCTGACATGATAAAAAGGAATCAACTTTGCTTCGACTTAATTTGAAAGGTTTTTCTAAATTAGAACTATAAATGTTGCGTTTTCTAACTGCCATTAAATAATTATATTAGGTCTATTTTATCAATTCAAAAAATTGCTAAACCAATCACACTTTTGATTCTGTAGATATCTTTTGTAGAATAAAACTAGTTAAAAAGAGAATTTATGAATCGTTGGAATACTGATTTTGCTACTGAACAATTATTTTTTAGAGTAATGGCTGGAAAAAGATCAGCATATTTTGAAGATTGTTTTAAAAAGGGGTATATCGGAGTTAATTTTCATGTAGATGTTGATCTCACTAATGTCTTGCCTGAAAATTGGAAAGAGTTTAATAAAAAATATATTCCTATTTATCTTGAAAAAAATCCTGGAAAAGCCAAAGTTACAGCAGGACTAGCATGTGCAGCTATCCACACCATGTCGAAGTCTTTAAAAATTGGTGATTATGTTTTAACACATGATGGCGCAGGAAAATATTATTTTGGAAAAATAGTTAGTGAATACAAATATTACCCTGAAAGACCACTAATTCACTGCAGAGATGTTGAATGGTCTTCAACACCTATTGAGAGATCAGAAATGAGTGAGGAATTAAAAAATTCTACTGGCGCAATTAATTCAGTTTCAAATATAACTAAGCATAGAAAAGAACTTCTTGAATTTCTTGGAGGCTCTCAAGAGGTTTTATCAACTAGTGATGAGGATGTTGAAGATGTCTCAATGTTTGCATTAGAGAGACATTTAGAAGACTTCTTAGTTAAAAACTGGGATAACACAGTTCTTGCAAAAGATTACGACATTTATGAAGATGATGAAGTATTTGGACAACAATTTCAAACAGATACAGGACCAATTGATATCTTAGCCATTAGTAAAGACCATAAAGAACTTTTAGTAATTGAATTAAAGAAAGGTAAGGCATCTGATACAGTTGTTGGTCAGGTTCAACGATATATGGGATATATAAAAAGTGATTTTCTAGAACCAGACCAAAATGTAAAAGGTATAATCATTGCTCTCGAAGATGACTTATCTATAAAAAGAGCTTTAAGTGTAGCCAATGATATAAAGTTTTATCGATATAAAGTTA
>Ga0075474_10001297_pt1 | contig 10349 bp, 14 predicted proteins | sample DEB08_DNA_2_FD_71485 | JGI IMG/M metagenome (GOLD analysis project Ga0075474, IMG submission 71485) | Aqueous microbial communities from the Delaware River and Bay under freshwater to marine salinity gradient to study organic matter... | ecosystem: Environmental > Aquatic > Marine > Coastal ...
CACTTCGACAACGACCGCTGACGCTTCGACTTCCCACCACGATAGCCACCACCAGCCTTGCGATACGCCTGAGCCAACAACTGCGCCTTCCGAGCAGACCACTGACCAGCACGACCCCCCTTCGAACCAGCCATGATCCGACGCTTCAAACGCTCACGCAACTCCGGCTTCGTGTACGACATGCCCTTCACCTCAGGGCCATCGCCCTCCAAAAACATGCCAACCGCAACATCAACCCACTCCACAGAACGACCAGACCAGTCCCGTTTCGACTCGACAGGCAGCACCCAGTCACCACGAACAACATCATCAAAACCTTCACGTCCCATCCACACATTCTCCCACACAACAACCAACACAAATAGCAAAAACAACAACACGAACCGCATCAAACTGATACGAAACGTCACACCCACGAGTCTTCAGCCCCGAAACTTTTCCGCGCACGCCACGCCCGCCGGGCGGCGGTGTGAAATATTTTGGGTTGTGGCGTTACTTGATTAGATTTATCCGAGTTGTTGGAGTTGTTGGTTGGTGATGGTTTGTTGGGTGAAGTGTTCGGCGATGTGGATTTGTGTGTGGAGTCCGGGGTGTCGGTTGTCGGTTGCGACGTCCCAGTGTTGTTGTTGTTGGGGTGTTTGTGGGGTGTGGGTGCAGTGTGGGGGGTGGAATGGTGTGAGGTTGGCGTCTGACCATTTTGTGAGTGGGGTTTGTTGGGGGTGTTGTGGGTGGTGTGGGTTGATTTGTTGGATGTTGGTGAGGGTGTTTCGGGTGGTTTGGTCCCAACTGGTGATGAGGTGTTGGATGTTGTGGGTTTGTGTCCACCATTGAAGGAGGTAGAGGTGGTCGAGTGTTTTTGTTGTTGCTTGTTCTGGGTGTATTGGGTGTGGTTTGTGTAGTGGTTTTTGTGTTCCGGGTGCTGGTTTGTGTTGGTATGGGGTGTGGTGGTTTTTGGGGTTGTTGATGGTGTAGGTGTGGGTGTGTTGGTCCCAGTTGAGGTAGGTGTGTTGGGTTTTGTTGGGTGTTTGCCAGATGAGGGTGTGGGTGCGGTGTTGTTCTGGGGCGAGTGTCCAGATGTTTTGTGGTGTTCCGTGTTGTTGTGTGTGTTGTGCGAGTTGTTGTATTTGTGATGCGAGGTTGTCGCCGGGGTTGGCGAGGTTGTTGATTTTTGTGTTTGTGGTTGTGGCTGCGATGTGGGGCCATGCGTAGTTGGGTGGGAGGAAGGAGCCGTAGGTGATGCTGCAGCCGAGTGTGATGGTGTTGGGGTTTTGGTGGTGTGGGTGTTGTGGGGTTTTGTGTGGGTATGGGTGTTGGGGGTAGAGGTGGTGTGCGTTTGGGGTTGGTTCGATCATGGTGTTAGTAGGTGTAGGGGGTTTGTGGTTTTTTGCGGTTTTTGATGCGGCGGTAGATGTGTTTGATTTTGTTGATCATGTTGGTGGTGTGATTGTGGTGTTGTGCCAGAAGGGGTGGAGGGTTTTGAGGGTGTTGTTGTCGATTTTGTTGCCGGTGAGGATTTCGTAGTAGTGGATTTGTCGGTGTAGGCCGGGGTGGGGGTTGGGGTGTTTCCAGTGTTTGTTGGCGGCGTGGTCCCAGAGTTGTTGTTGGTGTGGTGTTTGGGGTTGTAGGTCGCAGGGGCAGTGGGTTGGGTGTGCGAGCCATTTGGTGATGTGGGGGTGGTTGATGTTGCCGAATTCGTGCCAGTTGGGGTCTGTTGTTGTGGGTTCGTCGGGTTGTTTGTGTAGGTGGGGTGGGATGTGGTGTTGGTGGTGGGGGTAGTTGAGGATGTGGAGTGTGGCGTTGGTGTTGGGTTCCCAGCCGAGTGTGGTGAGTTTGATGTTGTTGGTTTGGGTGTAGGTGGTGAGGAGGTCGAGTGCGGTGAGGTTTTGCCAGATTGCTTGGTTTTGGCTGGGGGTGGTTTTTTGGCCGTTGAGGTTGGTGTCGCGGTGTTTTGCTGGGTTGGTTTTGTTTGGTGTTTCGTATTGTTGGGTGTGTGGGTTGTTGTGGAGTGTTTGTGTGCTGTAGGTGTTGAGGGGGTGTTGGTTGTGTGGGCCGGTGTGTCGGTCGAGTGGGGGTGTGAGGAGGAGTATTTGTTGTGGGTTGCCGTATTGTTGGATGTGTTTGAAGAGTTTTTGGACGTTGTACCAGATGTTTTGTCCGGGTGTTGCGATGTTGTTGGTGGTGTGTCCGGTGTGGTGTTGGTGGATGTAGGGCCAGCCGTAGTTGTGGGGGAGTGCTGCTGCTGCTGTGACTGAGCAGCCGAGGGTGATGGTGTGGGGGTTGTGTTGGTGTTCGTGCCAGTGGTCTCCGTCGGTGTTGATTTGGTGGAGGAGTCCGGGTGTGTCGTGTTTGGGGCGTTCTGGGTTGTGTTGGTGTGCGTACCAGTTGCCGCCGGTGTGGTAGGTGATGCCGGTTTGGGGGTCGGTTTGGGCGTTGAGTTGTTGGGGGGTTGCTTGCCAGCATCCCCAGTTGTGGAGTGGGTGTTTGTGGTTGAGGCGGTCGAAGGCGGTGATGCGCCACCATTGGTTGTGTTCGTGGTCGTAGGTGGGGTGGTTTTCTTGTTTGAGGGCGTGGAGGTGTTGTTGTATGGCTTTGCGGTGGTCGTAGTCGTTCATTTTTGTTTCGCGTTCTGTGGGTGCGGTTAGATTTATCTAGTAGATGTGTGGGGGTGGGAGTTTGTCTCTCCATCGTTTCCATCGGTAGATGATTCGACGGATTTGGAGCCGCATCATTTGATATGGGTTCATGTGTGTGATCTTAATGTGTTGGGCCCGTAGTAAGGGGGCGGGTTTTCTGCTTCTTCCCAGAACGGGTGGAGAAGGTCGATGTCTTCTTGGGTGATTCGGAATTGGCCGAAAATTTCTGCGAAATGAATTTGGCTGTGCACCCCGTGATGCGGATGGTTGCCTGAGTGCCGGTCGTCTGCCCATGTCCACACTTGTTGCACGAATTCGTTTGGTGGCGGCGTTTTGCCGCATGTGCAATAGTCGGAGTGCCATAACGCATGTTCTTTCGGCAAAGCAACACCTTGGTGCTGTTCCTGAAGGCTTGGTATCGGAGAGTTCGTGAACGGGTCGATCAACCCGTTTTCTCGCCAGATTTCCAGACGTTCCGACCCTGTGGTCCAGTGTTCTGGGAGTGGCTGCATTTGCTGCTGTAACCGCATTTGACCTAAAGCGAAGTTTGTGTAGGGCTCCCACGAGTAGGTTCGCAGTTCGATGTTCATTGCATCGCAGAGGCCCGCGAACGTTTCGAGAAGGAGGAGGTTGGTGTGAGCAACAATATCCGGACTGATCGTCAACGGTTTAGATTTATCTAAGAGTTTGGATTGGAGTTCTAAGGGGACGGGTCGTCCTTTTTTGTCTCCGACGACGTATTGACGTTGAACGTAATCGAATACAGCAGTCGGTGAACCGTGTAGATCGAAGCGGAGGATGTCTGGCAACAGAAAGCACAGCACGTCCGGAGGGCCGTAGCGTTTTATCATTGCCGTAGCATTAGCGATAATTTCCGCCACACCGGCTCCCGGCATGCCGAAAGCATTGATGGAAACATCAAGTTGCGTTGCCATGATGTGTGGCCAAGAGAGGTTGTATGGCAGCCCCATGACATGTGTTTGTGAGCATCCGATTGCCATGTAGTCGGGGTTTGACACAAAATTTGGGCCAACAAACTCATCGGTGTTGATTAGATTTAGCCGACCTTGCTCGTATTTTTCTTGATTGAACTGAGTGCCCTGATATGAGCAAGGGCCAAGTTCGGGATGGATAAAAACGTCATCGCCCCCGTTTGTTGGTCTCAGTTGCTGCTGACCGCGTTTGTATGGCCAGCGATTACCTATTTCGAATTCCCTGATTTGGGCTATGTCTATGTAATGCTCCGCTGTCTCGTATTCACTGCGGATTTCATTGTTTACCATTGGACTTTCATCCGCTTGATTCCGTTACCCCACTTACTGAAACCGTATTCGATTTCGTCAGCGTAACGAATGTCGGGCATTTTCTCGATCAGGTTTGCGAAGACCGAACGAAGTTGTGCTCGCGCAAGCGGTGCCCCAATGCAGTGGTGGATTCCGGGTGCGCCATATGCGACGTGAGATGGGTGAGTGTCGCGCGTTACGTCGAACGTTTCGGCGTTACGGAAAACTGTTTCGTCACGATTCGCAGAGTAGTACCAGACGACAACTTTGTCACCTTTTTTGATTTCGGTGCCGTGCAACTCGGTGTCTTGGGTTGCGGTTCTACGGAAATACATGGCGGGTGTCTGGAGGCGCGCCATTTCTTCGATGGCGGTTTTCCAGTGGTCGTCGTAGTTGTCCCACAAAAGTTTTCTTTGATCCGGGTTTTCGGTTAGCCGTTTGATTCCACCCGAGGTGACGTGCTGGGTTGTTTCGATACCACCCATGATGAGCACCATGAACAACGATCCGAAATCGGCATCGTTGAGCACACCACCTTCTTTTGCGTTGACCAGAAGACTGGTGAGGTCGTTCTTGGGATTTTGGCGCCGTTCTTCGGCGAGTCGCCCTGCGTACTCGGTGATTGAGATGCATGCGTTGAGGAACGTGTCAGCGCGCTCTCCGCCGTGATACTCCGGATCGCTGTTCCCCGTAATTTCACGAACCCGGTCGTGCATCCATTTTTTGTCTTCGTCGGCAACACCCATCATTTCGCATGTGATTTCTGTCGGGATGCGCGCGGAGAGTTCTTGATGGATGTCGCACGTGCGTTCCGGATATTTTTCAATAATTTCGTCGATGATCTGGGGGGTGATTCTTTCAACAAGTTTTGTGACGTCTGCGATTTGGGTTGGCCCGAATGCTCGCTGGACGATTGACCGCACTTCGTGGTGTCGCGGGTTGTCGAGAGCCAGTAGCGAACCGAAATATTCGAAAATGTGTTTCGGTAGGTCAGTGATTAGGTAGCCCTCGCTTGCGCAAAATAGTTCTGGGTTTCGAGATACGTATGTTGCGTCGTCGTAAAGGGTGACGGCCCAGTACCTTTTGTCCGGAAGATCTTTTTTGGAAAATTGGGGCAGCCCATGGAAGTGGGTGTATGCGCGGAAGTGCGCGAATCTTTGATCTCGTTTCGCTCGATCGGCGTCGTTGAGGCACCAGTCAGAAATCCAGTTGTCGGCGAAATGTTTGTCGCTCATGAGACGATCCTTACTTGTGGGTTAAGTTCTTTCCATATTAAGACATCGAGTTCGTCGTTCAACATTGGCTGATCCCTAACGTTGAGGCTTGTGTTCAGCAGGATTGGGATGCCTGTTTGTCTGTTCCACATGCTTAATACGTCGTAGAGGCCGGGGTGTTGGTATTCGTTGACTGTTTGGACCCGGGAGGTTCCGTCGGCGTGGACGACCGCTGGCATTAGGTCAGGGCGTCGTGCTTTCACGGCAAATTGCATGTAGGGGGCGGGCCGGTCGAGGTCGAACCACTCGTCGGCGTGTTCTTCCATGACGATGGGTGCGAATGGACGGAAGGGTTCACGATTTTTTACTTCGTTGACCCTGTCTTTCATGTTTTTGGGTCGCGGGTCGGCGAGCAGGCTGCGGTTGCCGAGTGCTCTCGGTCCGAATTCTGCTGCTCCGTTTGCTACAGCAACAATCCCGTCGGTTGACAGGATGTCAATGATGTCTTCGCTGGGGTAGAACTTGTTGCCAATTGCGTGCCCAAGGTATGGCCCTCTCCATGGGACGTGGCTGTTGTGGGCAGCGAGTGCTGCGCCGAGGCTTGATCCAGCGTCTCCCGGGTTGGGCATGATCCACACTTCGTCCCACATGTCGAGGAGTTTTGTGTTGGCGGCGCAGTTGAGCGCGCAGCCTCCCATAAAAACGAGATTTTGGGTTGCCGAGTCTCTGCGAACGTGACGCATCAAGTCGATGAGCCGGTTTTCGTAGATCAGTTGGACTGCTGCGGCGATGTCAAATTTATCTTGGTCTGTTTCAATTTGGTGAGGCCAGTCAACACCGAGATGAAAGTTTTGTGTTTGGCTGTTCCAATTGGGGAACATTGCGTTTACTTCGCCGGCGTATCGTGCGGGGTCACCGTATGCCGCCATTCCCATGAGTACGTATTCATCGAATCCGGGTTTTAGTCCTACGAGTTGGGTGAATGCGCTGTAGAAAAGCCCATACGAAACGGGGTACCGAAGTCGTTCGCGTTTTTGGATGTGAGTTCCCCAAGCGTCCCAAACTGTTGCGGTTTCGAACTCGCCGATTGCGTCGAGGACGACGACGACGGCTTCGTCAAACGTCGATGTGTAATACCCGGCGGCGGCATGCGAAAAGTGATGGGAGACTTGTATTTCTCTGGGCCACGGATAGTTATACGTCTCTTTGTATAACTTGTTGTATGTACCGTTTATGCCTCCGTACAAAAATTTGCGGAGCCGCTTCAAAGATCGTTTTTCAAAATACGCGATTAAATCTGGGGGTTCGGAAAGCGCCTCTTCAAGGAGTTCATCGGCTAACTCGAACGTATTTTTTTGTTTGTTGTACCGTTCGCTGTGCGCGGCAAAAACAATTTCGCCGTTGTCTACGACGCTGACTGCTGCATCGTGACTTGAGTCGTTGATACCTAGGATCCGCACGTTGCAGATATTAGCCGATAGCAGTTTTACAACTGCTCTAGATCGTCGACAGAAATTACGCGTGTGTTTTCTGGATCGTATTTTGCGGGCTGGCCGATTTCCCATGCGTCGTCATATTTTTTCCAACCAAATACTTCGACTTGCATCATTTCGGGAAGTATTGGTCGGGCAACGAACAAAACCAGCCCTTTTCCCAACTGGTGGCGTCGGACAGCGGCGGACATTTGGGTTCTGATCCGACGAACTTCGATATTGTCGCCGACGTCTGGAAGATCTCGATACAGGTTGTGTTCCGATTTGTGCCAGACGTGACCAGACCAGTATCTATTGGTTGCTTTTGCTACCGCCAACTCGCATACACATGCTGCGGCTTGAGCAGTTCTATCGTCTTCCATGTTTTTGCGGTGGTAATGGGGTGCGTCTTGTTTTCCCCAATTTGCTGCGTGACGTCGAGCGGCGATTTGTAGTGCGTGGTCATATTCCCACGGGTATAGGTCAATTAGTTTCATGATATGTCCATAAATTCTAGTACTTCGAATGGGAATTTTTTGCCGCGTGTCATTTGGACTGGCCACGCTCGTAGGTCACGGGCACCACGGAAGTGGTTGACGTCGTAAATGTATTGTCCGTGTGCGGTTGGGTCAGGCTGTAAGGCCAAACCGAACTCTGGCCATCTGGACCACACTGCGGAACCGAATGGTCGAAGTTCGCGGGAGGTCATAGTCTGTCCGAGTGGAGCGTGATGCTCCAGCCAGAGCGCACAGTTGTATGTGGATCTGATTCGGTCCAAATATTTGGCCACCTCGATTGCTACTGCTTCTGACGTTTTGGTTCCGGGGTCAAGAAACGCCTTGTAGATCGGTCCCATCACCAAAAGTTCGGGTTCCACCTTTTCTATGTGCTCTTCAAGGATGGTTCGGTCAGCGACCGAGAGCAGGTTCAGGCCATCCGGCTTGATGACAAGGTGTACGTCGCCGGTGCGTTCATAACCCATTGAGCGTGCAGCGCCAATTATCGATGTTGAGGTTCGACGGATAATCCGCTCTGGGTTTTCGAGGTCAACTGTAAGGGTGCGAATTTTTGGCATCCGCTGAAAGGTGAACGGGTGCACCCCGAAGCCTGAGCAGATCGCGATTTGACGGGCAAGCATCGTTTTACCGACGCCCTCTGCCGCAACCACCATCACTCGTTCTTGTCGCTCAAGCAAGCCGGGCAACAGCCAGTCGTAAGAGTCGTCGACTTCTTCTTCAATGAAGTCAACCCAGTTGACTAATTTGCCTTCATCTCGTTCGACAACCTGATCATCTCCCGCGAGGGCGATGTCAGCGATTTTGAGTAGGAGTGATTGGGGTTTGCGGTCTGTCTCTAGGAGTTCTGCAATTTTCTGTAAGGCGCGTTCTTGCGGGGTGAGTTCTTCTTCTGCAATTTCTGGTTCTTCACCGTCTTCGGGCTGTTCCTCAGCGACAACATCTTGCCCTTCAAATTCTGCAGCGAGTTCGGAAACCTCGATTTGGACGACGTCCGTGGTGGGGAGTCCGGCTTGTAGGTGGTCGTAGATGTCTTTATGGTCAGGACACCTCCATACCGCAACATCGCTGCCAGCGTCTGCGAGGAGTCGAGCGACGAGGAGAGCGTGTCGTCGTCCGGGTTCGTCGTTGTCGACGATGATGTCCACGACTGCTCCAGACAGAGCCTCAGTGTGTATGTCGAGCCATTTACCTGCCCCTCCGGGCATAGTCGTGGCACAAGCACCCAGCGCGATGAGGGCGTCAGCATCTTTTTCTCCTTCTACGAGGAAGATGGTGTCTCCCTCTTCTTTGGCTTTTAGTACTGCAGGTAGGTTGTATAGGACTTTCGGTGTATCGCCGAGTTTGTATGTCCACCCGCCTTGTCCGTCGGGTTTACGCTGGCGAAATGTTTTCTTTCCGTCAGGTTCTACGTAGCGGACTTTTTCAAATAGCAGATGTCCGTCGGAATCTTTATATTCGTATTTGGCGACGAATTTGAGTTTGGGGCGGTCTTGTTTCGGGTATGGGTTGTCGTCGATGATTCGGTCTGATTGGGGCCATAGGTCTTTGACGTCTAAGCCTACGGATTTGCAGATTTCTGGCGTGTTGCAACCACCGTTGCGATGACAGAAAAGAACGATCTTGCCGTCTTCGTTTTCGTGGACGGAAAGCGACGGGTTTCGGTCATCTTGTCGGCATGGGCATCGCGCTTCCCACCCGTTGGCTGACGATACGACTCCGTCTAATCTCGATAGGAACTCACTTGTATGTTGAAACATTTTGCACTCGTTTTGTTCCACGTCCGGGCATGTTGATCATGCCTTGCCGTTGAGGGAAAATGTTTCTTTTTATACGGACCTCGTGCCGTTGCGACTCGTCAAGCCCACCCCATATTCCATATGGTTCCCAGTGCAGCGAGTATTCGAGGCACTGGTCTTTTACTGAGCATCCGGAGCAAATTTCTTTTGCTTTGCGGATGTTTTCCTCTATTTTTCGGTGGACGTCGCGTGTCCTCTTCATGTCTCGAAGAGGAAACCACATTTCGACGTCGTGGCCTTTGCAGGCACCTCCTGTTGGTGGCGCTTCGGGTATTGCTGTCATGGTCCCCCAATGATCCGGTAGATGTCGTCTTTTGAAAGGTAGACCACCGCGTATTGGACGCTACTCCTACCAGATTCTTGTATTTCTTGATGCAGACCTATCGCTTCCGTTGGGACCCCCAGTGTTTTGGCCAGTCGGGAAGCGAGTTGGTTGGTGGTGATTTCATCTTGGGCGATCTGAGCGCCAAAGTCAACAACCTCGACGTTTACTTGTTGTAAACCTTCTGGTTCTTGGCGATTTTTGACACGCAGACATGTGACGCACCCGAGTTTTGGGGCTGTCGAAGCGCGCGGGCGACTCTCGATGTGGCCGCATTCAAGATGATGTAAATATTTTACGTTTCCCCAGCCGCCGACACGGTCGATCGACTCGACGGTCTTGCGTGGGGCCTTACGATGTTCGGTAGTCACCTACCGAATATTACTCAGATGCCTCGTCGGCCTCAGTCGCCTCGTCGGGCTTTTCGGTGTTGACGAGCGTGATCAGGATGCGGGCGTAGCGCTCCATCGTGGGAAGGTCAAGCGGGAACGGCAGGTCCTCTTCGATTGTGTGGTGCCCGATGATCTCGTACATGAAAAGCGCATTGCCGTCATCGTCGAACATCTGTACGGGCTTAAGGACGTGAAGCGTCTTGTTGTCGTATCGGATGTCGTAGGAGCCCCACTCGTCAGTGTGCAAAATCACACCTTGGTAGTGGCTGCCGAGATCCATGACGGCCTCGACCTGATCTGATTCGACTGCTGGGAGATCTTCGACTGATTCGCTCATGACGGCAAATATACCATTTTCACTCGTCGTCCGGTAGAGGTTCTGATCCATCCGGAGCCTCGTTGCCCGGGTTTGTCACCAGCCGGTCTACCTTATGGCAGTCGCGCCATTTCATGCGCCACGTGTCGTCCAGTTCTGCGTGCTGGACCATGGCGACGGTCTTGGCCCGAGTCCAAAAATGGGCGGAAATGAATCGTTCACCACCGAGGATTTTCCTGACGCCGTGGATATACGGGTCGGTGCATGGCATCATCACGAGCATTCCGGCGGATGGCTTGATCTGCAGTTCGGGTCGGTAAAAATAAAGTTCTCCGCCATCAAAATCGTCGTTGTAATACAAGATTGTTGCTATGTCGTGAAAGGCGATCGCCGCTGGCGTCTG
>Ga0075474_10001300_pt1 | contig 10337 bp, 10 predicted proteins | sample DEB08_DNA_2_FD_71485 | JGI IMG/M metagenome (GOLD analysis project Ga0075474, IMG submission 71485) | Aqueous microbial communities from the Delaware River and Bay under freshwater to marine salinity gradient to study organic matter... | ecosystem: Environmental > Aquatic > Marine > Coastal ...
GTTTCGTTGGCAAACTCCACCCGGCCCCGCACCACATCGTCAACGACCGTGATGCCTTCGTCGGGAGCCCGGAAACGAACCACTACCCCGGGGCCGTCCTGGACGGCGCGATCACGAGACCAGCCGTGGTAGCCGTCCGGCAGGCCTGCCTCTTTCGCTTTCGATTCGATGTCCTCACGGGACAGGTCGCAGAAGTACGCGTGGCCATCGGCGACCAACCGGTCGATCGCTTCCCGATAGAGGTCCAGACGCTCCGACTGGAAGTAGGGGCCTTCGTCCCATTCCAGGCCAAGCCACCGCAACGGTTCGACGATGGCGTCGACAAACTCATCGGTCTTTTTGGCAGCATCAGTGTCTTCAACCCGCAACACCAGCGTGCCTTGGGTACTGCGGGCATAAAGCCAGTTGAACAACGCCGAACGGGCGCTGCCAACATGCAAAAAACCGGTTGGGGCTGGGGCGAAACGAACTCGGGGACTCACGGCTTGCAGGCTATCCCCGGTAAGAAACGCTCAGTCCTCCAGATGAAATGCCCGCCGCCAGTCGGCCGCCAGCTCTACAAAGGCCTGCTGGGTCGGCAAACGCAGAAGGTCATCACGGACCCGACCCGCGATTTCACGGGCCGCGAAGTAATGCACCGCAGTGTGATGCACCTCCGCGAACAGACGACGGCGAAACTTGACCAATTCGGTCGGGGCTTCGTCAAGAAAGCCATAGACCCGCAAACCCAACTCGACGTCGTCTCGCACCGGACCGCGTCCGTACAGCGACGCCCGCCGAAGCGCGACCGCGGCCGCACCCGCGATCGCATCGGCTGAGTGTTCCACCGGAGTCAGGACCAACCGTCCCCGGAACGCCTCCGCCAGTTTCAAGACATAACCCTGATCTGGACCCTGATTACCCAACGCCAAACCCGTTGGAAAGGGTGCTCCGATGGTTTCGCCTGGCCGACCAGCCCGCCACGACCCATCCCTTCGCGGTGGTGACGAATAATGCTTCGTCTGCGTGGGGCTTGTCGGGACTCGGTCGGGTGCGGACATGACGGCATCGTAGCGACCGGAACGGGACCGCAGGTGACTCCAGAACCGCTAACCCTCAAATGTGTTTTGGTACTGGGCGACTGTTTCGCCAATCTCGACCAGATGGCGAGGCATCACACCACAGCAACCCCCAACAATCGTGGCTCCCGCCGCCAACCAGGCCGTAACGAAATCAGGCCAGCGCCCCGATTCGAGGTCGTGGCGATGCTCCGACAGCACCTCGTTGGCCGCCCCACGAGCCGACACTGGTTCGAACGCGTTGGCGTACACCCCAACCGCGACCTTCGATCCCGCCCCCGAAACGGCTTCCAGCACCGAAACGGCTTCTCGCACCGCGGTCTCCATCACCTCGGGGCGCGAACAGTTAAACAACACCGCCGCGGCACCAACTTCGACCGCCATTTCTACGAACGCCGTGATCGACTCACCGCTGCGCAGACACCCAGGTCCATCAGCAACCGGAACCTCGTCACGCAACGAGGCAGCCAGCCACACCGGTTTTCCGTATTCGGCGACCGCGGCCGCTGAAGCTCGAGCTTCAGCAACGGACGATTGAGTTTCGGCCAGAAACAGATCAACCCACGGATCCAGCGCCGCCGCAATGTCAGCCAGCATGGCCGGTGCACGCTGCGGGTCGAACCGTTCAGGCTGATACGACCCAAAGAGCGGAGGGATCGACCCGGCAACCATCACCCGGTGCTTGCTGTGTTCGGCGGCACGGCGAGCCAGCTCCCCTGCCAACCCAACCAACCGTTGGCCCTCATCAGCAAACCGCTGCTCACCAATGTGAAACGGAACCACCGCGTAGTTGTTGGTGGTGATGACCTGCGCCCCCGCGTCAATAAACGCGCCATGGACCTGTTCCACCCATTCCGGCGCTTCCATCAACGCCAGCGCCGACCATTCCGGTTGACGAAACGGCGCCCCCGCCTCAAAGAGGGCCTTGCCCATCCCTCCGTCGAGCAGGGTAATCCGGGACACGTCAGTCGTTGGCGTGCAACAGGCCGTACACCAACGAATCGACCAAAGCCTGCCAGGACGCCTCGATGATGTTTTCGCTCACCCCGATCGTCGTCCACTCCCGTCGACCATCCGTTGAATCAAGCAGAACTCGGGTCACTGCTCCCGTCCCCCGACCGGTGTCAAGCACCCGCACTTTGTAGTCGGTCAACGTGATGCGATTCAGGTTCTCCACGTCACCGTCCAACGCCGAACGCAGCGCAGAGTCAAGCGCATTGACTGGACCGTTGCCTTCGCCGACCGCCATCCGGCGCTCGCCACCAACCCAAACCTTGACCGTGGCCTGTGTCTCCACATCGACCGATGAACCATCCCACTGGCGGGGGTCACCGTCTGAACGATGATCGGTGCGCACCGAGAACGACTCGAGCGCAAAAAACGGCTGCACCCAACCACCAGCGCCGCGCATCAACAACTCCAGCGAGGCGTCCGCCGCCTCGAAATGGTACCCCTCGTGTTCCAACCGCTTCAGCGTGTCGATGACTTCGCTGATCGTCTGCCCATCGAGCGAAATGCCCAACGCTTCGGCTTTCATCTCCAAGGTCGAACGGCCCGCCATCTCCGAGACCAACACCCGGGTCCCGTTTCCGACCAGGTCCGGGTCGACGTGTTCGTAGGCATCGCTGGCCCGGCTCAACGCCGACGTGTGCAGCCCGGCCTTATGGGCAAAGGCGGTAGCTCCCACATAGGGCTGCTGAGGATCAACGCTGAAGTTCACCAACTCGGCCACGTGATGGGCAACCGAAGTCAACTGAGCCAGACGGCCCTCAGGGAGGCACCGAATCCCCATCTTGAGTTCTAGGTTGGCCATGATCGGCACCAGATCGCAGTTACCGACTCGCTCGCCGTACCCGTTGATGGTGCCCTGCACCTGCCGGGCACCGGCCCGAACCGCCGCCAACGCGTTGGCGACACCACAGCCCGTGTCGTTGTGAAGATGAATTCCGACAACACAGTCAAGGTGGGCCACCACGGCCTGAACCGCCGACTCGATGTCGGGTGGCAGCGAACCCCCGTTGGTGTCACACAACACCACCGCTTCTGCGCCCGCCATCGCCGCAGCCTCCACTACCCGAAGGCTGTACTCGGGGTTGCGCCGGTACCCATCGAAGAAATGCTCTGCGTCAAAAAACACCCGTTTGCCTTGGCCAACCAGGTACGCAACCGAGTCCGACACCATCGCTACACCCTCATCGAGGGTGGTGTTCAGCGCTTCGGTGACGTGATAATCCCAGCACTTGCCCACGATGCAGACCACGTCGGTCCCGGCAGCAACCAGGTTGGCCAACGTCTGGTCCGAATCGACCTTGCCTTTCGCCCGCCGCGTGGAACCGAACGCCACCAACTTCGAGCGATCCAACGCCAGCTCGTCGCGAGCCCGCTGAAAGAACTCGTCGTCTTTCGGGTTGGCGCCCGGCCAACCACCTTCGATAAACGCCACACCGAGACGGTCCAACTGTTCGGCAATCCGAAGTTTGTCGTCGACGGTCAGCGAAATGCCTTCCAGTTGGCTGCCATCACGCAACGTGGTGTCGTAAATGTCGACCGCATCAGGCCAATCAGGGTTATGGACGGGTGAGCGGTCAATGGCAACCATGTCAACTCCGTGCGAGTTCGTTCCAGGCTCGATACTTCTCGTTGCGGCCACGCACCAAATCAGCGTAGGCCGTCGCGAGCGCCTGCGTCGCTGGGCCCGGACACGGAACGACCCGATCATCGACCGAGTTGACCGCGCTCACTTCGGCCGCGGTGCCAACAACGAAGATCTCGTCAGCCACGTACAGGTCGCTACGGGCCAGATCTCCGATCCGGATTTCGATCCCGAGATCCGCCGCCAACTGCATCACCGTGTGCTGGGTGATACCGGGCAGCGCCCCCGACGAAGTCGGCGGGGTCAAAAACACCCCGTTGCGGGAGCAGAAAATGTTTTCACCGCTGCATTCGCTGACCAGTCCGGCCCGGTTCAACATGACCGCTTCGTCGTAACCAGCCTTGAGCGCCTCCATCTTGGCCAACGTGCTGTTGACGTAGTTCCCGGTGGTTTTCGCGGCTGGCGGCATGATGTTGTGGTCGTGGCGTTGCCAAGAACTGACCTTGAGCCGCACCCCTTTGGAGACGGCATCGTCGCCGAGGTACGCCCCCCACGGCCAGGCCGCGATGGCAACGTCAACCTTGCAGGCCCCAGTGGCCAACCCCATCTCGCCGTACCCGTAGTATGCAATTGGGCGCAGGTAGCAGGCATCGAGTCCGCTATCGGCCACCACGTCCTTGCAGGCCTGCGAAATCTCGGCCACCGAATACGGCAGCTCCATGCCCAAGATCCGGGCCGACGCGTCAAGCCGTTCGATGTGTTCGGTCAGCCGGAAAATCGCGGGTCCTTGATCGGTCTCGTAGGCGCGGATCCCTTCGAAAACGCCGGTCCCGTAATGCAGGGTGTGCGTGAGGACATGGATTTTGGCGTCCTCCCACGGCACAAGTTCACCGTTCATCCAGATGCTGGGGGTAGGGGTAATAGGCATACGTTTCTCCTCAGAGACGAGCGACGATGAGATCGCCGATCTCGCTAGTAGTTCCAACAAGGGTGTTCGGTTCGGCACACGCCGACCGAATTCGATTGGCAGCCTCGGACTCGCCGAGGTGGTCAAGCATCATGGCACCGGAAAGCACGGCCGCGATCGGGTTGGCTTTCCCGGTCCCGACGATGTCGGGAGCTGAACCGTGCACTGGTTCGAACATTGATACCTGGCCGGGGTTCAGGTTGGCGGTCGGGGCGAGGCCGATACCGCCCGACACCGCACCGCCAAGGTCGGTCAGGATGTCACCGAAAAGGTTGTCGGTCACGATCACGTCGTAGCGCTGCGGGTCCTGCACAAAGTAGATACAGGCCGCATCGACATGGTTGTAGGCCGTTTCCACCTCCGGGTAGTCGGCGGCGACCTCGTTGAAGGTTCGTTCCCACAAATCACCGGAGAACGTCAGCACGTTCGTTTTGTGCACCATGGTCAGATGGCGGCGGCGACCCATCGCCAACTCGAAGGCATAACGGCAGGCCCGTTCAACCCCCATGCGGGTGTTGACCGAACCCTGCGTGGCCACCTCATGGGGTGTATTGGCCCGAAGCAACCCGCCTTCGCCGGCGTAGGTCCCTTCGGTGTTTTCGCGAATCACCACGAAATCGTGACCTTCAGCACCTTCATCGGCAGCCTTCAAAAATGGCCGGTAGTTGATGTACAAGTCGAGATCGAAGCGCATCTTCAACAGCAGACCGCGTTCGATGACCCCCGGGGGAACGTCGGGGGTGCCGACCGCCCCGCAGTACAAGGCATCCAAGCCTCGCCATTCGGCAACCACCGAATCGGGAAGGATCGTCCCGTCCTTGAGGAACCGTTCGCCTCCAAGGTCGTAATCGACGCAATCCAGCTCGACTCCCGCCGCGGCGATCACCTTTAGACCCTCGGCCACGACTTCAGGACCGATCCCGTCGCCACCCATAATTCCCACACGATGTGTCATCGTTCCCAGTCCTTCCACAAACAAAGAAAAACCGCCCACCGAGGTGGACGGCTCGGATGCACGCCGAAAGCGGCGTGCCCTACGAAATCTCTACAGCGAACGTCGCAGCAGTCATAGGTTCCACTCTACCGGGACTGTCCTGTCCGCTCAATCAGAGCCAGCGCTAGCCTTTCGGTATGCCAAAGGCGCATCAACTCTCTCAAACCGCCTACGACCGGTTGAAAGCCGAACACGAAGACCTGACGACGCGCGGCCGGATCGACATCGCCCGCAAAATCGAAGCTGCCCGTGAACTCGGCGACCTGTCAGAAAACGGCGACTATCACGCAGCCAAAGAAGAGCAAGGCAAGATCGAAGGCCGGATCATGCACCTGTCCCGCATGATCGAAAACGCCGTCATTGTCGAAGCCACGGCCGGAGCCGAACAGGTAGGGCCGGGCGCCATAGTTACCGTCGTCTTTGACGGTGACAGCGAAGAAGACTCGGAGCGCTACCTCGTGGGTTCCATCGAAGAAAAGGTCGATGGCATCACAGTGGTCTCGCCTGGTTCGCCAATGGGCGAAGCGCTGCTGGGATCAAAAACCGGTGACACCGTGTCTTATGAGGCGCCAACCGGGGCAACGCTCACGGTCAAGGTGTTGGCCATCGACTGAGCCGGTGATCGGTCACCGGCCAACACCGAGCTTGGTCGATGCACCCGCTACCGTGGCCACGATGCCAAAGAAACTCGCTGCACTTACGATTGCCGGACTGGCCTTCTGCGCCACCACCGCCTGTGCCGCTGACGACCCGGTCGGGTTGTTTGCCGGGGAACGCGCCGCCTCAACCGACCGTGTCGTTTCCGAAACCGAGGAACTCGACGTTGACTTGGAAGCGATCGGGAGCGCAGATAGCGACCCGGCGAGCACCCCAACCCCCATCGACATCCCCGACGATGCGCTCGATCTCACCGGGTTCGAAACGGTCAACATCGACATTCAAGACAACGCGTTTGTGCAACGGGTCGTGGTCGTTTCCGAAGGCACCGAGATCATCTGGACCAATCAGGGCCGTAACGAACACAACGTGCGACCGGCGATCCCCGATGCCTTTGAGCCGATCCCTTCGTCTCTGCTGGCTAGCAAAGACAGTCAGGCCTCTCTGCAGTTCAACACGGCGGGCGACTACCCCTACTTTTGTTCGATCCATGGCACCGCGACCCGAGGCCAAACCGGTCGGGTCATCGTCGTTGATTGACCGTCGGATTATCCACGCTGAGGATTTGTCACCAACCGAACGCCGCCTACTACTGTGAAATCGCTCGCAAACAAGGGGGACCCATGCGACGTTTGATGATTGCTCTACTCACCTTCGTGCTGTTCGCCGCTGCCTGTGGTGGCGGCGACGAGGCAGAAACCGCGACGGAACCCGACACTGGAAGCGACGACGTCGCCACGGACGAGACCGACACGACCGACGACGAAGCTGTTGTCGAAGACGAACCTGCTGCTCCCGCCGCGGTTGTGCATCGAGTTCCTGAAGATTTCGCCACGATCCAAGCCGCAGTTGATGCTGCCGCTCCGGGCGAGATGGTGCTTATCGGCGAAGGGGTCTACAACGAATCGGTCGTTGTCGAAACCGAAAACCTGGTGATCCGCGGTGTTGACCGCAACAAGGTCATTCTCGATGGCGAACATTCCGAAGAGATGGCCAACGGCATCATCGTCTTCGCCAACGGGGTGGCGGTTGAGAACCTGACGGTGCGCAACTACTCCAGCAACGGCCTGTTCTTCACCGGGGATTACGACTCGGACTTCGTGCTTCACGGCTACCGGGCCAGCTACATCACCGCCCACAACAACCGCAAGTACGGCATCTACGCCTTCAACGCCGAATACGGCGTCATCGAGCACAGCTACGCCTCCGGTCAGACCGACTCCGGCTACTACGTCGGGCAGTGCCAGCCCTGCAACGCGGTGCTGCACAACAACATCTCGGAAGCCAACACCCTCGGGTATTCCGGAACCAACGCCGGTGGCAACCTGTACATCGTCAACAACGAGTTCCGTAACAACCGGGCTGGCATCGTCCCCAACACCCTCGACTCCGAAGAACTCGCCCCGCAACGCACCGCGGTGTTCGCCGGCAACTGGGTGCACGGAACCGGTAACCCTGAAACTCCGGCCAGCGACAACGCCCTCTGGGAGTTGATGTTCGGTATCGGCATCGTGCTCCCCGGCGCCAACGACAACCTCGTGACCCGCAACATCATCGAGTCCAGCGCTTCGGCTGGCATCGCCATCTCGTGGTTGCCGGATGAAAACACGTGGACCGCTGAACGTAACGAGGTCCGAGGCAACGTGTTCCGCAACAACCCGACCGACGCGGTGCTCGTGGTGCTCGAAGGAACCGATCCGCTTGGCAACTGCTTCAGCGACAACGAGCTGAGCTCATCAGTTCCCGCCGACATCCAGACCGTCGCTCCTTGTGACGGTGCCGCAGCGGTGATCACCGATTTTGCTCCGATCACGTTCGTGTCCCCGCCCGCTGATGACGCCAACCTTGATTACACCCTGGTGGCGGCACCCGGCGACCAGCCCAATATGCCCAACGCGCTGACCGCGGAACCTTCCCCGGCCAACGTGCTGTCCGCCTTTGACAGTTTCGATCTTGATGCGATCGAACTCCCGACCGGCGCCTAAGTACCGACCGGTCCGAATCCCGATCCTTGTCGGTGTTCTCGTTGTTGCCTCCGTGGGTGCTGCCTGCGGAGGTAACAACGGGGAGCCGGTAACCCGGCCGGTCGTTACCGAACCGTCAAGTACCAGCGCCGCCTCAGCACCGGACTGGCTCATTGCTCGAGCCGGTTCCGCAACCACCACCTTCGAGGTCAGCGAACGGTCCTACAACCTGTCGGCCCGCAACGTCGGCCTGACCGCCCGCATCCGGTTTGCCGACGGTGACGAAGTTTTCGAAGCGTTCTTCGATGAAGCCACCGGACTCGGACACGACTACAGCGCTGAAGGTTGTACCTCGTGTCATGTCAACAACGGCCGCCAAGCCGAACGAGTCGTTGACGGTCCACTCCCGGTCGGCCCGGTAGTGCACGTCTCCGCCTCCGAATCCGAAGAAAACACCGTCCCCACTCCCCTGCCCGGCTACGGCACCCGCCTGCAAACCGACGCCAACCAGGGCGCACCCGAAGCAACGATCACCGTCCGCTGGGACACGATCGACGGCACCTACCCGGACGGGACGGCCTACCAGTTGCGCCGACCCACTCTGACCATCGCAGGACGTGACGGAGCCTTCCCCAGCGACGCCCAAATTTCGCTGCGTATCCCACCTCAGGTCGCCGGTCCAGGTCTGCTCGAATTCGTGCCCGACGCCGACCTGATCGCCGCAGCCGACCCCGACGACCGAGACGGTGACGGCATCTCCGGAGAAATCCAATGGGTTCCTGACGGAGACACCATGCGGATCGGACGCCACGGCTGGAAAGCCGAAAACGCTGACCTCACCCACCAATCCGCCAACGCCCTCGCCGATGACATGGGGATCTCCACGTCGCTTCGTCCGTTTGACACACCGATCGAACTGTCCGACCCTGACCTCGCCGATCTCGCGTTCTATGTCGAAGCACTCGCCATTCCCGCCGGTCGAGACATCGATGATCCGGACGTGATCGCCGGTGCGAACCTTTTCGAAACGGTGGGTTGCGCCGACTGCCACACCCCCCAGCAGCGGACCGGTGAAACCAACACGCCTGAACTCGACGATCTGGTGATCCTGCCGTTCACCGACCTGCTGTTGCACGACATGGGGCCCGGACTTTCCGACGGGAGACCAGTGCTGGCGGCTTCGGGCCGCGAATGGCGGACCGCGGCACTTTGGGGAGTCGGGCTGTTGGAGATCGTCAACGGCCACGCCTCGCTGCTGCACGACGGCCGGGCCCGATCAGTTGAAGAAGCGATCCTGTGGCATGGGGGCGAAGCGCAGGCCAGCAACGATGCCTTTCAGGCTCTTGACCGCAGCGATCGGGCCAAACTGCTGCGTTTCGTGCAAAGCCGCTGAGCGGTCAACCAACGAGCGCGTGCACGACGAAGGCCAGAACCACCAGCGAAACCGACGCGAGCACCAGCCGCAGCGCCCAAAGCATGACGGGACCGAGTTCACGGCGGGTGATCTCCGATAGCCGTTGCCCATCCGGGCTCGCTGGGTCAACTTCGTCAGCCATCAGCAACCAGACTAGGCCCGGCCATCGTTCACCGTCGCCCCCCGCTCCTTGACGTTTACACTCTGTAAGGGCCAAACCCATCCGAACCACGCACCTTTGCGACGCACGGTTCGATCGGGAACTGCGCCAGACGTCGCTCAATCAACAAGAACCGGGAAGCCAATGTCCGCACCTCGAACCCTTAGCCAGAAAATCTGGGACCGACACGTCGTTACCCCGGGAGTCAACGACGGACCCGATCTGCTCTACATCGACCTTCACCTCATTCACGAAGTGACCTCCCCGCAGGCATTCGACGGGCTACGGATCAACGGTCGACCAGTCCGGCGACCCGACCTGACCATCGCCACCGAAGACCACAACGTTCCCACCGCCGACATTGACCAGCCAATCGCCGATGAGGTCAGCGCCAAACAGGTCGACACGCTCCGAGCCAACGCCAGCGAATTCGGAATCACCAACTACCCGATGGGGCACCCCAAACAGGGAATCGTCCACGTCATCGGACCGGAGCAGGGACTCACCCAACCCGGGATGACCATCGTGTG